>Ga0265338_10001788_pt1 | contig 33869 bp, 21 predicted proteins | sample 42126metaG_FD_193579 | JGI IMG/M metagenome (GOLD analysis project Ga0265338, IMG submission 193579) | Rhizosphere microbial communities from Carex aquatilis grown in University of Washington, Seatle, WA, United States - 4-21-26 metaG | ecosystem: Host-associated > Plants > Roots > Rhizosphere...
CTGGATCACGTTGACCATCTGCGCGATGTTCGCCATGGTGACGCGGTCGCAATGTTGATGAAAGATGTTCAGGTTTATGCCGGCCACGAGGGCGTCTCGCAATGTGTTCTGCTGGTAGAGAAAACCCGGGTTGGTGCCGGGTTCGACGTCATACCAGTTGCCCCATTCATCGACGATCAACCCCACACGTTTCTGCGGATCATGCTTGTCCATGATGGCGGCGTGCCGAGTAATCATCTCATCCATCCGCAACGTTTGTTGGAGCGTTCCGTACCATTGCTCTTCGGTAAAGCCGGTGGCCGGGCCCTTGTTATTCCATCGGCCGGAGGAGATAGTGTAGTAATGTAATGACAACCCATTCATCTGCCGACCGGCCATGGACATGAGGATCTCCGTCCAATTGTAGTCCGCTCCATTCGCTCCGCAAGCAAACCGCTCAATTCGGCTCCCAGGATAGTTTTTTACGAAGGTATTGTAGCGGCGGTAATTATCCGCATAAAACTCTGGCCGCATGTTTCCGCCGCAACCCCAACTTTCGTTACCCACGCCCAGGTATTTCAGCTTCCACGGCTTTTCTCGTCTATTTTGACGACGCAAATTGGCCATCGGCGAGTTTGCGTCGGAGGTGATGTATTCGATCCATTCCATCATTTCCTGCGGCGTGCCGCTGCCGACGTTGCCACAGACGTACGGCTCACACCCGAGTTGCTCGCACAAATCGAAAAACTCATGCGTGCCGAACGCGTTGTTCTCCACCACGTCGCCCCAATGGGTGTTGATCATCTTCGGCCGCTTGTCACGCGGGCCGATACCGTCCTTCCAGTGATACTCGTCGGCGAAACAGCCGCCGGGCCAACGCAGCACGGGGATGTTCAAATTCTTCAACGCCGCGACGACGTCGTTGCGGATGCCGCGGGTGTTTGGGATGGGAGAATCTTCACCAACCCAAATCCCTTCATAGATGCAGCGACCGAGATGTTCCGAGAACTGGCCGTAGATATTGCGGTTAATCGTGCCGCCTGGTTGGTCGGCGTGAATCGTCAGTTGACTCTTTGCGGGTATGACATCTTCTGCCACCGCGTTCCCGATGATTCCAACTGCAATGAGTAAGGCCAACAATTTCATGAGATACCTCCACGCATTTTGTGCACGTTCACGCTCGGTCCGGAAAACCACCCGTTGTCGTCCAAATCAGCGAATGCTTTGAAGCAGTCCCAGGCGTGAGTCAACAGTTTTCGTCCTGGCCAGACGGATCGCTAGGGTACGAGACGGACGCGATAAAAGCGTGACGGACCACTGGTGACTCCGCCGGTATCGACGTAGTTGGTCGCCGTGTCGCCGCCGCCAGAGATGATCGTCAGCGAGCCGTGAATATCAACGAAGTTGTTGCTGTAGTCACCGCTCGTGTAACCCGTTGTCACCTGCACCGCGTTGGTCCGACCGCCAGCCGTCTGCCACGTCACATTGACATCTGGCCCCTGCACAACTGCCGAAAGAATCCGAAAGACCGAAGCGCTGTTGGTCGGATTCAGACCGAGCAGGAACTGATTTGTGTTGTTGATTCCCTTGCCCAACGGATCCGCAGAGGGCGCCGCTTGGGGGCAATTAGTGCACCCGAAGTAATTCATCTGCCACTGCTCAAACGGCGAAAGAACGTACGCACTGGCCTCGGTGGAGTTCGTGCTCTCACCAGCCGTGTTGACCGCTGAGACGACATAATAATACGCCGTGCCGTTGACAACGTTGCTGTCCGTGTACGTGGCCATCGCCAAGTTTGAAGCGATGGTAGTGTATGATCCGCCACTGATGAATGATCGTTTCGCGTTGTAGGTGGTGGCGCCTGCGGCGGCGCTCCAATTCAAGACGACGGCAGCATTGCTGGCGATAGCTGTCAGACCCGTTGGGGCGGCCGGCGCGGCGGGGGCCGCCGGGCCATCCAATTCGACAGCATCATAGACCCAACCGGCGCTGAGCCAAGGGCTCAGATCGCTCGAACCGCTGATTGGAGTGATTGTGAGGGTGTTTTGGCCGACCACGAAATTGTTGGACGGAATATTGTAGGTAAACAAGGCGTTGTTGCCTCGATACGTCCCAATCGTGAAACTGCGGGAACTGGGTTGGCTCGAAGCGCTGGGGCCATTCGTGTAATTCCTGATGGCGACCTGGGGCCGGCCATTATTGTAGGCGCACGTGATGCCAATTCGCAGGGTCATATTGGTGATTTGACTGGCGACCAGGTTGAATTGAATGGTCGTCGGACTGTTGGTGAGTCTCATCTGAATGGAGGGAAAGCTGCTGGGCGAATTACTCTCGACAACGTATGTCGTCGGGCCGGCCCACGGGGTCATTCGCACGTCCTGAGGATGCATCGTAATGAAATTGGGCTCGACCATGGCCACAATGTTGGTCGCATTCAAGAATCCATTCGGCGTTCCATCCCATTCGCCAATCTTGAAGACATACGACGGCGTCGATTCGGTGGAGGTCAGATTCAGTGTATTCGTGGTGCCGGCGCTAACTATCACCGAGTTGGTGGCGACACCCAGCTCTCCCTTGTACAGGATCGCAGTGTAGGCCCCAGTTTTCATCAACGGGGTCGTATAGGTTCCGTTTGAGGCGACTACGGCCCAGTACTGGGCCGTGGTATTGGCGAATCCAACCACTGCCTGAAACCCGGCCGGAATGCCCGACACGGAGCCGGTTACTACTCCCCGGCTTGCTCTGGCAACGAAGCCTGTTAGGTTCAAGCTGGACGTCTCAACCCAGGAATAGTTGATTGGATAGGATGGGGGAGAACCGTTGTTGAAGACCAGAGCGTACGGTCCGTATAAGACTCCGGTTCGGTACGATTCTGTCTGGTTGTGCCCGGAATTCATGTAGTTGTAGACTTCTTGATCTCCGCCATCTTGATTCTCAATGTCCCGAAAGAAAGGGCCACCCGCATCGCTTTCCCGGGGATTATCAAATACCATCCAGACTCCGACGGCTGTGCCCGTGGCGCCACAATACGTCAGATCCATTGCGCGGTCCTTTCCATGCGTGGCGGTGTCCCCATAGTACTTTGATCGCGTGGTACCATCAGGCATTCCAAAAATATCCGTGCTTTCAATGTTACCACTGCTCCCTCGGGTGTCCGAAGGTACTGGACCAAACGTAAGCTTGCTCGATTGCAAACGAGTGATCCACCGCAATTCACCCACTACAGGTTCGGCGGTGGCAAAGGTGGCCATGAAAATCGTGTTCAGACCATTGGTCACAATAAGGTAGTGAGTGAGACTGCTGACCACTGAATTTCCAGGGCCCGTGGTGCAGGTGATCTTGATGTATTGATTGGATAGATTGGTGGCGGTAACGGTGGTAGGAGTCCCAAGTCCCGAAGCAATTTGGGAATTCTTGTCGGTAGCTTGATATTGGGCGCCATTATAGATGATCGACGTAATGTCACCGCTGTTCGTAGCCACCTGAAAGACCAGTCCCGCCCCCGTGTCCACGGAAAATGTTGTGCCACCACTGGTGACACCAAATGCCCCATAGGCCGGGGCGGAGATCCCCAAGGAACCGATCAAGAAAACCGACAAAACTATGGACAGGGAGATTCTCGAAAAGAGATGCGGTAGGAAGTTCAAACGCCGTAGGTTGTCGCCATACCCAAGCAGCCGATTTTCACCCTTTATAATCCCGCAGAGATTCAACAAAACCCCTCGTCAGTACCGGTGCGACCAACCATGAATTTACATGTTTATTTACACGATTGCAGAAAGAACCTCAAGGAGATTCCACCGCGGACAGCCGCTGTCTGTATAAGTATGGTGCTACAATATAGATAGGTGTCAGTTTGCATGCTTTCCAAATGCCGATCCAAGCACATCAATCAGGAGTCAGGACCGGCCAGCCATCTGCATCCCACCGCAAACGACCTATCCCTAGGGTGCGGGCGCCCCCTCGGTCGCCATCGTAAAAATGGCAGCTAAACCAATCGATTACCCCGTCCGACAAAACCCCCCCATGACCCGGCCCGATGAAGCGCCCGGCTGTTTCCAAAAAAAGACTTCCGCCGCCATGTCGCATGTCCGTGCCGGTCTTAACGACATACGGACCCGTAATGGCATCACTGCGTCCGACACGGATGTTGTAGGTGCTATTCGTGCCCCGACAGCACAAGCCCCAATTCACAAAGAGATAGTAGTGGTCCCCATGACGATGGATGCACGGGGCTTCGATGGAACCAGCTTGCGCCAGTGAGTACATGGTCGAATCCGGGGATACCCGTTTGCCTGTACCGGGATCAAGCTCGATCAACTTGATGCCGCTCCAAAACGATCCGAACGCAAGCCACAATCCGCCATGGATATCTGGCGCGACCGCCGGGTCGATAGCGTTGAAATCATCGCCCTTGACGGATCGAACCACGATACCCCGGTCAACCCAGCGATAGCGCGGGTCGTTCGGATCCAAAGTCGGATTCGTGGCCACGCCGATGGCGGAGGTGTTCCTGCCAAAGACTGACGCCGAGTAGTAGAGAAGGTACTGGCGGTTTGCGTAAATAATGTCCGGCGCCCAAAAACCATTTCCCTGTTTGTCGGGCACGGCGGCGGCAACCCAGTCGGGCGCGTTGGTGAAAACGATGGGGCCTTTCTCCCAGACGACCAGATCCTTCGAGTGGCACGAGGGAATCCCACGACCCGTGAAGAACAACCAATACTCGTCGTGACATTTGACGATGGTCGATGGGTCGTGGACGCTTATGTCCCGTTTGCTTATCTGCCCGGAATTGCCCGTGTCCGCGCACACCAACGTGCCACCAAGTGAGGCGATGATGAAGGCAGTCGCCAGCAACTTACGCGTCATCGTTGTCTTCCAATCTCCCATACGTTGAACTTGTCATAGGCAACGGAGGTGACGCCTTCCATGGAGCGCAGACCGATACGACCGGCACCCAACGGGCTAACAGAGTCGTCCCACACCAACACCACTTTACGGTTGATCTCAACTTCTATGTGGCCACCTACCTTGAGAATGCGGATGCGATAGGCGACGTCCGTGCGCCCCGTTGTCAGGCTTTCGCCTGAGGCCACCGGAATGAAGCCGGGGTTTTTGCGCAGGCGGTTGGAGACGGCTTCCGTCTCGTTGTTCCGGCTCCAATAGGCATCCGAGTAGTTGGCCAGTGCGCCGCTGTGGTAGGCCTTGTATTCGCCGCGGCGCGGCGGCAAGGCGAGGTCAAACATGTCTTCACCGTTCTTGCCGCTCGCGCAGAAAAACACGATCATCAGGCCATTGGTTGAGCCGCAAGGGTTCGCCTCAAGTTCCAGCAGGAAGTTACCGGGAAACACGCGCCGGTTCCACACCACCATGTGGGAGCGCTGATTCGTGTCAGCCGTCTTGGGCTGGCCTGCCGCGCCGAACTCCGAGGGCGCCACCCACAGCTTGCCATCGCGAACCACGCAACCGCCCCAGCCTTCAGCAATCCATTCGGCGTCGGCTGGTGGCTGTCGGACGTGTCGCCATACACCGCTCGGCATTCGCTCGATCAAATCTTCTTCGCGGGCGACTTTCTGCGGCTGGCTGAAGTCGCTTTCATAGACAGAACGGAGCTTGTATCGAGAAAGATCCAGAGGGTGATCGCTGTGCGGCTGGGGGCTGGCTGTCATCTGATCGGCCATGATCCGGCTGCAACCGGTAAAAATGCCGACGGTGGTGAAGAGCAGGGCGACGGCGCCGCGATATCGCTCGTGGTTCACGGCATCGAATTATCTTCGTTCCACGTAGTCCGCATACGGGGAGATCTCCGCGGCCTGCAACCTGGCACCCTTTTCGGTCGGACGCAGGCATAGCGCCAACACGTTTGTCTTACCCACTCCGAAATTGAGCCAGCACTCAGGCAAATAATACTCGCGTTGCGGGCCGACGTCCCAATAGCGACCCAGCGCATGGCCATTGAGATAAATGAAACCGTTGCCCGAAGAATCCAGCAACAGGCGCCACGGCACCCACACGCCGGCCGTCGGCTGCTGCAACTCGAATTGCATCCGATACCACGTTGCCAGTGCCTGGGGACTGTCTGTTGGAGAATCCTTGCCCTTTCGCTCGATCACTTTCTGCGTGTCCAGTTCGACGTTCGTCCACCCCGATCCTGCTGCTTCCCCCTGCCACCAGTTGTGAGCAATCCCGTCGAGTTGGCGGGCCAGTTCGAGGTTTAACGTGACGCCTTCCAGATGGCCCCCCATGAGGTGTACCCCGCGTGTTAGTCCGCCGGGACCGGCTTTGTTGCTGGCCACCACCGCAATGGTATTGGTGCCGGGTTTCAGCTGCGCCGCGACGTCGACATGGAGTGAGTCTCTCCGGTCAGTGGTTTTGCCGATTTCCTCACCATTGACGTACACGGTGCTCAGGCCCTGGATCTTGTCGAACACCAGCAGGGTGCGGCCCCCATGGATTGCTTCCTCGCCGATATACACCTTGGCGCGGTAGACCGCGGTCGCGTTTTTGTCGAACAGGATCCGTGCGGCGGGATTCTTCGGGCCGAGCGCGCCGGGCTGGTCGAGCGCGGCGAATTCTGCAATCGTCTGGTCATCCATGACAAAACCGTCCCAACTCGAATCATCAAAACCCGGGGCGACCTCCTGTTTTCCGTCACCAGTGGCCAGCAACGAAACGCGCCAGTGGTCCAGGGGTGTGCTCCAGCCCGTGCGCGACGATAGCCGGGCGGAGTGGATGCCAGGCAGATCGGCCATTGTCGTCCCAAAATTGGCTTGTCCGCGATTCTCATAGAGCGCGAGCAAATCGTTGTCGCCCACGTGCAACGCGGCGCTCAGGTCGATCAGCGGCTCGGCCGACACGATGAGTTTCCCGTTGATCTGCAACACCACTTTGTCGGGGGCGGACAAGTCCAGCGCCAGGTATGGAAACTTCTCGAGTTGCTGGGGCGTGAGGTGGAACTTCGAGCGGTAAAGCACAAACCGTGAATCATTAACACCTTTATCAGGGAGCGATTCGCCGGGCTTGACCGGTACCCAATCACTTCCGCCGAGCTCAGACTGCTTGCGGGCCGACGTGATTCGTACCGCGGCGGGCACCACGCTGGGACGTTCGGGCACGGCCACCGGTTTGGGCAGCCAGTCGCCCTTTGTGGCGTCGGTTACGCCTGCGGGCAGGTGAAGGATCTTGAACCCGCCGGGAGACAGGTCATACTCAAATCTCAACGCGTCACCATCGGCTGGCTTAACGGTGGCCAAACCGTGGTGTGCATTCGTCCGCGATTCGTTACGGCAGAACACAAACACGTCGCCCTGTATCCCGCGACGAATGGCGACGGCGACCTCCGTGTTGGTGGTTTCCGCTTCGCATGGAATCGCCTGGGAACGCGCCAGGCTGGCGCCGTACTGCTGGAGCATGACGCCAATGGCTTTTACGGCGAGATACTTATCGCCCACGCCGCCGGGTTCGCGGATGGGGGCGAAATAATCGTAAGTGGAAAGCTGATCGCGCGACGCCCAGTCGCCAAAGTTCGATCCGCCAAACAGCATGTAGTAATTCAGGATCGTCGTGCCGTCCTGCAGGTTGAGCAGGGTCAGGTGATTGATCTGCGCGGCATCGATCCCCGCCTGGTCTTCGCTCAGTTGATGACCGACCTGGGCGAACCAACCGCCCTGTAACTCGGGCACGATGACAGGAGCATTGGGTTGCGCGGAGTGCAACGTGTGAAGGCGTTCCTCGACGGCCTTCATATTCCAGCGCGGGTACATGTTGGAACCATCGAAGACATTGCGCAGTTCCTCGTCGTTGCTGTTACGGCACTGCTTCGTCCAGCACGTGAAGAGGGGCACGTCGATTCCCTTGGCGACCGCGTACTCGTACAGGGCGCGCAGGTGGTTCACGCGGGCCTCTTCGGGCACCCCACCGTACAAATCGTACTCATTTTCAATTTGGAAGAGAATGACACCGGCTTTTCCCGGCGGCTTGTGTGTCACTTGCTCCGAGGCAATCACGGGGCAGACGGCATCGAACCAGTGTTTCGACCACGCCAGATAAACCGGGTCATCGCTGCGCAGCCAGACAGCGCGTTTCGGTGATGCAGGCTTCAGCGTGAGCAACCACCTCGGGAAGCCGCCGCCATCCCACTCGGCGCAGATGTACGGCCCGGGACGGATGATGGTGTACAGCCCAAACTCTTCATGGGCCATCTTCAACCAGGCCTTCAGGTCGCTGAAATCGAAGCGGGAGAAATCATCCGTCCCACCCGGCCTGTCCCGCTCATACCAATTCCATGGCACATAGGTCTCGACCGTATTGAAGCCGGCTTCCTTGATCTTGAGGAACCGGTCGCGCCATAACGGTTGCGGACAACGCGCGTAATGAAACGAACCGCTGTAGATGAACGTGTCCTTACCGTCGATGGTCAGGCATTGGCCGTCGTAATGGATGCGATCCGGATGCGGAAAACGGTTGGTCTCGCCGCTGGCTCCAAATGTTCGATCGTAACCGGCCAACACAGTTACCAGCACGATGACGATCAATTCCGGGCAAATAGAGGTTCGTTTCATAGGTGAGGTCAGGGTAACGGAAATAGTTTGTCTACTTCCACCGGCAGACCCGTCTCAAAGGAAATGTTGGCGGCAATGCCGGTGAGGATGCTGCGCGCGCCGTCAATGTGGCTGGCGGCACGCTGATACGGGTCGGGCGGCGGATTGCCAAATAAATCCTCCGCCAACACCGCGTCACCGCCCCCGTGGCCGCCAATCGCGGGCGGAATCATTGCGCGGTAGGGTTTCTCCCAGTGGGGGAAGACCGTGATTCGTTGGCCGTGTTGCGCGTTCTCGCCAACGATGACCGAGGGATCGCCGCCCTCGATGGATTCGACGTCCTCAAGTTCGATGCGGCCAAGGGTGCCGATGAACGCGATGCGGCAGCCTTCCCACGGGCAATAAGCGCTAAGGGTGTACGACATCTGGGCGCCGTTGCGGTACCGCACCAGCAGATTCATCGTGTCCTCGATGCTGATGTCATCACCGAAAACGCTTTGGTCGCGCAAGTAACCGTCCTCGTGTTCGGCATCCAGATACAGGCCGCGCAGCGTGTCATCGGCGCTCAAGTCGAGGGCGAATGGATCGCCCGCCGCATTCGGCGAGCCGGTGCTCCGCTGGTAGAATTTCGTAACACCACGCGCTTGCGCATTGGCCTTCCCGTAAAACGCCAGAGAGCCAAGGCCAAATACCGTTTGCGGCGTCGAATCCAGCCACCAATTCACCAAATCGAAGTGGTGCGTGGCCTTGTGTACCATCAGGCCGCCGGAGTTGCGTTTGACGCGATGCCATCGGCGGAAGTAGTCGGCGCCGTGCCGCGTGTCCAACAGCCACTCGAAATGCACCGATTTGACCGCGCCGATCGCTCCCTTCATCAGCAAATCCTTCACCGTGGTGCGGGCGGGCGAGTAGCGGTAGTTAAACGTCACGCGCAGGGTGCGGCCCGTGCGCGCTATCGCCTCGAATATGGCCCGGCATTTATCGACGTCAATGGTCATCGGTTTCTCGGTGATCACGTCGCAGCCCAGTTCCATCGCGCGAATAATATACTCATGGTGCGCGCGGTCGATTGTGGTGACAATGACCACGCCGGGTTTTCGTTCCCGCACCATGGAGTCGAAACCGCTGGCGCGATAAGTGGAAACGGGCCCGGCACCAAACTTTTCCTGAAAGCGCCGGTTGTAATAATCCATCCGGGTCTGGTTGAGGTCGCATAACCCCACCAGCTCACAACGATCCCGGTACTTTCCCAAAATCATCTCCGCAAACATGCCCGTGCGCGAACCCATCCCGACAATGGCGTACCGCGTGCCTGGTGTGGTCATGTCGGTGCTCCCATGCGAAGGTTACGCTGGTGCCGAGGCAGGCTTTCTATTGTGCCGTCGGGTTCTCCACCAGATCGAAGAGCGTCGCGCCTCCCAATGCATTGGTTGTGACGAGTGCCCCACCATCCGCTGGCGCTACGACAAATTTCCCGCTCGCCGTCTGTAAGATGATACACCGGCCCGGCTTCTTGACCTTGAACGCACAAGAAACCGGGTCCATGTCCTTGCCGGGACAGCGGTTCACCCGTCCATTGGTTTTGTCTTCCTGCCAGTACGTTGTGTTCCATTTGATCCGTACTTCCTCTCCATCTTCTATCTCGCCGCCCTTCAAGTCGACCAGTGTAAAGATTTGTTTCGAACCGATTCGCTTGCTGCTGGAGTCGAGAGCGCCCTTGTTGCCGGCGGTAACGTATCGGTTGGGATTACCAGCCGATACACGAAAGGTGACGGGCGTCTCTTTCTCCACGAAGACAGTCACGGCAGCGAAAATGAGCACCAGGGCCAGGGTTTTCATCGGGTGTTTCCGGCATCGGTCGCAAGGGCAATGCGTTTCACTGTTTCTCCGTCTTGACCGGTACCGCTTCCGGCAGATAATTTCCGACCAGTTCCAGCAACTCAATGGCGTTCAAACACCATTGCGACGTCTCGTTGGTGGAAACCCTGCGGATTTCGTCCACGGGCGCGGGCACGCTCGAGTTGTCGATGTGCTGCCAGGCAAACCGCGGCTGTCCCGTATCACGACCCAGGAATTCCTTCCAGGCGCGCGCCGCCAGAATCGGATCCTTGTCCACGAAGGCGGCGTATGCCGTCATGCGCGCAAACATGGGACCGCGACCTGTGGTCATCGTTCCGCCCAGGGCCTTCCGTTGCTCATCGGCTGGCGCCTGGAGATAGCGGCAATACTGCAGCCACGCTTCATTCCAATCGGGGCGATTCACCAGCGGAGTCAATTCCATCATGAGTTCAGGGCCGCCCATGAGCGCGGCGAGATGTGGAATGTCCACGTTGTCATGGAGTTGGTACAGGAGACCGGTTTTGGGGTCGTAGCCGTAGTTGCCACCGGAGAAGAGCTTTCTGGGCATCGCGGCGATGCATTTCATGCCGGTGAAGATCTTGTCCCGGTGCCCGGTGTCGCCCGTGCGTTCCCATGCCGCGAGCCAGTTGCCGCAGAAGGCGAACCAATCGGGACCGATGCGGGCATGGGTGGGATACTTCTTGTCTATTTCGATCTTGCGGAGCGGATCGACCTCCAAGAGTTTATAGTCGGCATCGACGACTTCGTTCATCAGGTCGCCGACCCGCTCGTCCGTCGTGAGGTAATAGTAGAAGCGCTTGAGAACCGCCTGGCTGATGCGCGCCTCCTTGGCACCGCAGCCCCAGTGGCGGACATTATGGCGCGATCCCAGTCCCGCGAAGCGTCCGAGATGATAGACGTCGACTTCCTGCGTTTGGCGCGTCATGGCTTCGGCCATGCGGAAGATATCCGCGCGACCGGTTCGCAAAAAACTGTACCACAGCCAGAGGTCGGGCATCAGTTCCGTGTTGGCCCAGGCAAAGCCACCGATGTCGTAACGCCATTCATGGCGCTCGTCGTCGTACGTATGCATCACGTCACCGTAATCCCAAAATCCATACCACCGCCGCTGGTCGATCTGGCCCTGATAAAAGGCGATCGCCTGGTTGAGTCCATCCTCGATCCATTGCTTCCGTTGGGTCGAGCGGTCCGGCAGGCTCCAGACGCCGAACACGGGGATGGAGTGGTAGTACTCGGGGGTGCAGACCAGATGGGGCGGCTGGACGTTTACTTTGGCCAGGTCCAAGAGTTCATCGTTTGTTGGAACTTCAGCAAAGGGGCGTAGAACCAGTTCGGTGGTTCTCGCCACGCCGGTAGCGGTACTGAAGCCGGGTTCAATGTCCTCGTAGGAGGCCTCCAGACCGTGCTCCTTGATGTCGTAGTGGCGCAAATCCATGGCCGGTGAGTCCGGAGACCACAACCAAAGTGTCAACTCCGCCATGTCCGTGGAAGCCCTGTTAATCTCCAGTTCCGTAGGCGCAAGCTGCCAGAAATTCTTCAGTCCCAGCGCCAACCCGCCGCGCGTGTCACCGACAAACGCCAGTCCCAGTGCCCGGCGGCCCGCTGCCGCATTGATCCAACAACTTTTCGGGTTGGTACGTTTCTGGATGGAGTACGAATCGGAGGAGATTTGGACCAACTTGTAGTCGTCCCACACGGCCATCATCTCCACGTTCTCCTTGTTGGGGAGATCTTCCAGATCCGGGATCGGCTCGCCGGCCACCTGCTTCTTGTACAATTCGGGAGCGGGATTGCGACGTCCCGCGATCACGCGCACCGGCTCGGCGAACAGGCCGGACTCTCCCGCCAATCGCACATGGCGGTTGTGCGCCTGCATCCGCATCGGTACCGTGAATCGAATCCCCAAGCCACGGATGAAATCCTTCTCCTGATCGCCATCGAACACGAACGAGTGCACCATGCGGACGGTGTCCACGCCCGCAAAGAAGTACAGCCGCACGGTAAATGGCAGCCACGCCCGATTCGCCGTATCTGACCAATGCTCGCCTTCGATTTTGACCACTGCCCGGACCGGCCCCGTCTGCTCAACCACCGCCGATTTGATACGGCTGACGAATTCCACCTCGCGAGTGGTGTGCTTCGTGTCGTAGTCCGAGCGGTCCTCAAGCGCACAAACCAAATCTCCGTGTTCCCCAACCACCCGTCCATCCAGGGTGATGGAATCAACCAAATGCTGCCCGTGTTTGGAAAGGCGGCATTTCATTTTGCCAGTTTCGATCTCGATGTAGTCCGTGGTTTCCATGGACTTGACGACTTGTTCCGGCGCGACCGAACTTCCGATAGTCAAAGTGAGTGGCCCGCGCGTTTCCGGCGTGGCGGCGGTCGCAAAGCCGGTCCACTTCAGCGACCCATCGGGCCAATACGCCAGGGGCCAACTCTGCAATGGCAGTTGTCTTCCATCAGCGGTTGCGAGAGAAAGGGTCTGGCCTTTCAGTACTTTTCCTTGTGGCCACGGCACGCCCCAACTGACGCCGATACGAGAAGACGGTGGCGCCTGATCGAGCCAGTCCAGCATCACAGCGTCGTGGTTCAGATCCGTGGCCTGGACGGAACGAGGAACCAAAGTTGCCAGGGACAGACACAGAAGACTGCCAAGGATCGCTTTCAAACGTGTCATGACTGTGCGAATAATCCCAATTGTGACGCCACGTTGGCGATCATGAAATCCTCGAATGTCGATTGCGGCTTGGTTGGCACATTCTCTCCTCGCCGCGGCAAGTCGTCAATGGCCCGCTTCGCCGATTCAAAATGGCGGTCGCGCCGAAAATTATTACGGTTCTCGAGTCAAGGCGGCTTGAATGCAGTCGTTCGGGCACGCTACCGCCCGTGCGGTGCCAAGTCGGGTACCGCCTCCTACGCCCAAAGCAGGTGGCTGGGCGCTCGGTTGCCATACAACAGGGCAATCCAACAGCCCTTGTCATGTGGAATTCCCGTGCAAACCAGCACGCACCAACGGGTCGTGCCTCCCCCTCGCCTTGCCATCACCACCGAACGATAAATGCCACCCCCCACCCCCCCACAAATAGATCGAGCGCGCCGCGCAGGGGGTGACGGGCCCCCTTGTCATGGCCGCAAGCAATAAACGGCGGGTCGATTGACTTACCCACTATATCGCCGCGCGACTGCGCTCTGGGATCCTGTAACTGGTTGTTACGGCGCCAACACCCGCACGCGGTAGTACCGGGATGGCCTGTTCGTTGCGCCGCCGCTATCAATCATGTTGGTCACGATGCCAAACCCGCTCCCACCACTAAGGATGTTGGTCTGGCCGGTGCTCACGAAGTTGTTCGTGTAGCTGCCGTTCGCCGTACCCGTCGTAACCTCCAGTACGTTGGTGCGCGACGCGATGCCCGGCGACCAGGTGTTATCGCCGTTGGCACCCAGATAAATCACGTTGATATCCGTCCCATTGGTCTTGGTAATGCTGATGATGTGCGGATAAGCTGCCGCGTTGGTCGGGTTGAAGCCCGCCAAGAACTCGTTGGTGTTACTGACGCCGTCGTGATCAGGATCGGCGCCGCCCGCCGCATTCGGTCCGTCAGCAGGGAAGTAATGCGATTGCCAGGCAGCGAATGGATCCGCAGACGTGCACGTGGGACAGCCGACAACCAGATTTACCTGGTGGGGAGTCGTGATGCTAATCGCGTATGTGAAGTTGCTATTGGGCAGGTTTCCAATCGTCAGAATTGTCGGGCTGCCGTTGGTGGTCAACGTGCCGCCGTAGGTGAACAACGTGTACGTCAAATTGGTGATTCCACCCCCATCCAGAACGTCGAGGGTGCCATCCAGCGTCAGGTTGCCGCCCACAGCCGCCAAATCCGTAGCGGCGCCCGCGTGGAACGAGAGGGATACGCCCGAAGTGATCACCAGATTATTGCTAAAGGTAAGGAACCCGGGTGCGGCGTTGGTACCGGGAGCCAAAGACGCCAAACTCCCCAAGGTCAGGTTGCCCTTGATGCTGCCAAACCCACGCAAGATCTGATTGGTTACTCCTCCCCCGAGGGTCGCGCCACCGCCCGTATGACCCGAAAAATCAAGCAGGCCCCCTGTCGTAACGGTAATGCTGGCGCTGTTGGAAATTGAGCCATCTCCAGCGATTGCCAGCACGCCGGCGTTAACCGTCGTGGGGCTGGTGTATATGTTGGTGCCAGTTAATGTGAAGGTGCCTGTTCCGACCTTGGTGATGCCCAGCGGCCCATTAGCGGCAGCGGGATCGGTATTTAGAATGCTACCCGAGAACAGACTGGTGGCATTATTGTTGCCGACCACGATGTTCTTCGTACCCGCGCCGTTAAAGCCCTCGATGATGCCCGAACCCGAGAGGCCGTTGACATTATAGGTGCCGTTGGAATTCACGGTGCGCAGACCGACCACCGCATTTGAACCGACGAATAGATTGCCTACGCCGGGCCCGGACGGGAACCAGCCGCCAAAGTTTACGTCGAGTGTGCCCGCATCAATAAGCGTGTCACCCGTGTAGGCGGCATTAGTGGCCCCCACCCTGAGCGTGTAGGTGGGAAAATTGAGGACAAAGGTGCCGCCGCCGCTGAGTTGGCCGGAGTACGTGGTGAAGGTGCCGCGGTTGCTGCCGACAGTCAATGTAACTGCCTGGCCGGCGGTATTGGTCAGGCCGATGCCAGCGACCGAGGTGCCCGCGTTGCCGAGGACGCCCAGCCCGCCGAACGTAGCCGAAGTGATATTGCTGAACACTATACCGCCCACGACGTTCGAGGTGGCAACCGAGGGGCCGCTCAGCGCCAAGGGATTCGCCACAACGATTTGGCCGCCGATGACCGTCGTGAAGCCGGAGAGTCCGCCGAACGTATTCGTGCCCGTCAATGTAAGCGCACCCAACCCAATCTTGGTCAGGCTGAGCGTACCGCCTCCGTTATTCTGGATCGTCCCCGAGAAGAGGCTGCTGACATCAGCATAGCCCACTGTCACAACCCTGGTGTTGCCCGCCGCGCTGTTTCTGTCCACGATTCCTCCGCCGGACAGGCCGTTGATACTCGTGTTTACATTGTTGATGAACAGCGTGCCGCCGGAGTTGACAATGACGTTGCCTTTGCCCGGGCCGAACGGCAGTGGGTCAACGCTTTGGGCGTTAATGCCCGACTGAAGGGCGCCACTATTGATGACGGTATTGCCGGCATAAGTATTTGTGGAATTCCTGAGAACAACCGTGTAGCTGCCGTTTACTATGAGCCCCCCTGCACCACTCACCAGACCAGTGATTGTCAACGATCCCGCACCTGTTCCCGTGAATGTGAGGTTGGTATTCAGCACCACACCGTTATTGTCGAGGGTCCCATTATTGGCGGTGAGCCCCACCACTTGCGGAAGGACGCCCGAACTGCTGTTGGCAAAAACCAAATTGGCCCCGAACAGAAACGAACTCGCCGCCCCTGCGCTGCGGACAAGCCGGTTCAACACAAACCCGTTGTTGGCGACAGTGCCGAGGTCATTGGTGCTATTGAATGTGGCATTGGTGCCATCAAAACTGATGGTGTAATCATTGGAGCCACCGGCTATCGGCGCCGCTGTACTGCCCAGATTATTCGTCCAAGCGGTTGGATCACTCCAGTTGTCATCGACCGTGTTGGTACTGGACCAAAAGGTCTGCGCTCTTGCCGAGTCCACCGCCGATAGCAACCCCACACATGAGACGATGGCTATTGCGACAACACGCATTGACACTCCGCAAATTCCCAATCCAGACTTGCTTGTGATCATTGGCACTTCTCCTTGCGCTCCAAATTGTTCATCGATTCATCAAGGACTACCTTCACGAGTCTGCAGAAGCCGGCCGAATAACTTTCACGTGCTTATCCAATCATGCCATCGTGACACACGCTTCCGTGGCAATTATGTCCTGCCCGACCGCCCGGTGATTCCACCAACCAATCGCGAGCGGCGCCGAACCACTGTCATCAGGGCCACGCCCGCAGCGGTCAATAGCAAGGAAGAAGGCTCGGGAACCACTGACAACACTACGTCATTGCCTGTCCCGCCAAAGTATGTGATCTCCAAGTCCGTGCCACCGGCCGTGAATGTACTGCCGTCGGCCAGCCCGGCGAATGTGCCCAGGATCGCGTTGCCGGTCATATTCGTTATGATGTCGAACTTGTCGCCCACGTTTGGTGTGAAGCCCAAGCTAACAGACAACAGACTGTTGCTGATGTTGATGAAGCCAGAACCGCTTATAAGCGTTGAGTCGTATGTGCTACCGAGCGTCAAGCCGTTCAACTCCACGCTGTAGTTGGAGTTGGACAACAGCTTCAAGCCGCCGCCATTGATCGTCAGGAGCCCCGGGCTGTTACCCGGTGCCAATGTCCCGCCGTTACTGACCACCACGCTGGCGTGAGATTCAAGCAGAATGGTGCCATTGCCGCCCAGCGTGGCGCCAGCGTTGACGATAAAGGCGTTGCTAATGCCGGCGGTTTGTGTGCCGTTGAATAGCAGGGTGCCGCCGCTGACCGTGATGCTCCCGTTCTCATTCATGGAGCCGCTCAAGATTTGCGTGCCGCTCCCCACCTTGTTCACGCTTATCGTCCCTGCGGTTTGAACGAAGTTTCCGGAGAAATTACCGTTGGCGTTGTTACCACCAACTGTCAATATTCTGCCGCCGCTTCCGAGTTTTCCCACGGTGCCGCCGCCATTCAAGCCGTTCACGGTCACGCTCCCGTTGTTCATTTGGAGTGTAGCGCCGTTGGCAATGGTCACGTTGCCCTTGCCGGTGCCGGACGGTAGGAAGTCACCCGTTGCGTCGAGCGTCCCGCCGCTGATTGTCGTATCACCAGAATATGTCTGCAGAGCCGTGTACCGCATAAGACTGACGCCGGTTTTGGTCACGCCAAACGCACCCGAGATGACACCGTTAATGAGCAGTGGGTTGCTGCCGCCGGTATTTACCTGGAAGGTCGAGTTCTGTTGCAATGCGATATTCAAATTGATCGTCTCAGTGCCGGAATTCACGACGAATTGGGGATTGGTACCACCCAGACTGATGCTGTTTCCGCTCAGGAAGAACTGGCCGCCGTTGATGGTGATGTTGTTGTACTGCGTGCCCGCAGTTAAATCGTTCGTGGTGGTTCGGGTTCCGCCAGCAACGGGCGCGTTAAAAGTCAGGGAATCGTTGGCGACGGGCGACGTGCCGGCCACCCAGTTTGCGGCAGTCGACCAGAAACCGTTCGTTGGTCCCGCTGTCGCGCTGCCGCCATTCCAAACATCTTGTGCCTGTGCTGTACCGGCGGACGAGAGCATGAGACCAGCCAATGCCATCGCCACAAGGGTTCGCCGCAAGAGAAGCGGCAAGATACGGTCTAGAATTGAGTGTTGTTGAAAGCGTTGCATTTTCTCACCCTCCACATCCTGTATAGGTTAGAGTTGCCAGAAGACAGAGAATCGGAGTGCCAACGAACCGCGCCGACGTGGATCTCGAAGGATCCGCAGGTATTGGGAAACTCATTGCGTTAACCCCAGCAACTCGACACATGCCCATACTTTCGGTTGCACCCTTTTTCGATTGCTCGCCTGTTTTACTATCCCGTAACGGACACTACCGCTTCACCAGTTAGTCACCTTGTAACAATTATGACGTGTACTGTCAACAACAAATGTAAAAGACCATAAGAATATACATGTAATATACATCATAGGGCAAAACGTTGCCCTGGCGATGCCTAGAGGTTTAAACTTAACTTACGGGAGGTGAAATACTTCGTGTAACGTGCTGGTAATTGGGCTGTTGTCTGGATTGGATGGCATAATATTACACATGAATTGCCACCACTTCCTACACTCTGGCGTTTCAGCAATTGCCCCCCAACGCTCTTCATTCTCGATTTCCACGTAGGCAAAGAGTTGACTTGTTGGCCTGTGTAAAAAAATGGAATAATTATGGACGCCATGGTTTTTCAACACGGCCTCCAATTCCGGCCAGATCCGATTGTGGCGACGAATGTATTCGGCCTCTTGCCCTTCGTTCACGGACATGACAAACGCCTTCCGAAGCATGTGTGCCTCCTAATTGTCGTGTTGTTCCGCCGCGATTACCCCGTACTTCCTATCTTGGCGGCTTTCTTCTGGGCCAGCAGCGATAATTCCAACGCCAGGAAACATTCTTCTTGCGGCATCGCGCTCTCCGTCCGTTGGATGATGTCCGAGACCAACCGCTTGCCGTAGGGGGGGACAACGGCTGAGCAATCCACATGACGCGTTTGCTTGTGATCCACAAGGAAAAGATGTTCTCCTCCCGGGCGCCCCGCCAGATCCAGATTCTTGCGCAACTCCATAAACCCTTCCGTCCCGAGAAGAGTCAACCGCCCGTCACCCCAGCTTTCCGTCAGGCCCCGGGGCGTCAACCAGTCCACTCGCGCATAACCAGTTCCCCCGTCGCCGCGCAACAGTACATCACCGAAGTCCTCGAACTCCGCATGCTGCGGGCAACGATAGTTGGCGACCTGCGCGCTGACAACTTCTGCGCGCTGCGATCGCGTGAAGTGAAGGAAATGGCTGAATTGATGCGCAGCGATGTCCACCAGAATCCCGCCGGTGCGCGCGGGCCGGTAAAACCAGTCCGGGCGCGGAGCGGTGTGAACGGCGTGCGGACCCAGGCCGATCGTCTGGACTACGCGCCCGATGGCGCCGGCCTGGATGAGTTCGTCGGCTTTCGTACACGCCGGGCTGTCCAGCCGTTCGCCGTACCAGATCGAGACGATGCGCCGTGTTTCGGACTGGCAACGACGCAATTCGGCCAGCTGTTCCAATGTCGTCGCGCCGGGTTTATCCACGAAGAAATCCTTGCCGCGGCGCATCGCGGCAAGGCCGACCGCTGCGCGCTCATCGGGGATCGACGCGCTGACGATGACCTGTAATGAATCATCGTCGAGAACCGCCTCGGCACACCGCGCCACCTTGGATTGCGGAAATTTGGCACAAAAATCACGCAGCAGATCTGCCTCGCTTGCATACACCGAGACTAGTTCTCCTCCATGCCCCAAGAGCGTACGCGTCATCGGGTACACGTGCCCGTGATTGAGTCCAATGACTCCAAATCGAATCTTCATGTCGGTCATATTAGCATCCGTTGATCTTTGTCGCCTTTCCATGATAGTTTTTTCGGCTGGGAAAACATGCCCCTCAGGATGATTCGCCCAGAAACGTCCTACTGGATTCGCTCGGTTGTGGCGGCATGGTTGCTGTGCGTCGTCGTTCCTAAAGCAATTGACGACCAGGAGAGAACGAGCATTCTCTGCCAGAAGCTTCTTTGGCCGCACGTTATTTTGGCAACGACGCTCCTTGGTTTAAAAAGAACATTCCGTTTTTCGATTGCTCTGATCCGGAAATCACACCGATTTATTACTATCGGCGGAATCTTTACAAGTCACATCTCAAAGACCGCGGCTATATGTGAATTCCCGGTCTGTGCCCGTGCGCCTGTCGGCCATGGGAGAAACGCTGGAAGAATCCTCATAATATGTAGTATCATTCACGAAGTCAGATCAGCGTTCGTTCACGAAACAAGTGAGGGACTGTGAGAATCAAGAAAGCCGTCGTCACCGCCGCGGGCAAAGAGCAACGGACGCTGCCGCTCCAACGGCTCGTCGACCGCGACGGACAACCGAAGTCGGCCCTGCAGGTCGTCATCGCGGAGGCACTGGTCGCGGGCGTGGAAGAGATTTGCCTCGTTATTTGTCCCGGTGATGAGGCCACATTTCGCGCGGCAGCCGGTAGCCTGGCCGGCCGTCTGCAGTTTGTGACGCAAGCTGCGCCACTCGGTTACGGCCACGCCCTGCATTGCGCTCGGCAATTCGTCGGTGGTGAACCGTTCCTGCACTTCGTCAGCGATCATCTTTGTGTCAGCGACGCGTCGAAGCCTTGTGCGCAACAACTCGTCGAGGTTGCTGAGGCGGAGCACAGCGCCGTCTCCGCGGTACAATCGACGCGCGAGAATATGTTGCCGTACTACGGCACCGTTGGCGGTCACCGCTTGGCGAACTGGAAGAATCTGTATCAAGTCGAGGACGTCATGGAGAAACCGAGCCCAACCGAAGCCGAGCAGCGGTTGATCGTGCCCGGTCTGCGCTCCGGCCATTATCTGTGTTTCTTCGGCATGCATGTGTTAACGCCGGCGGTGATGGACATTCTTGGCGAGCACGTCGCGGCGGCGGGCGAACGCGGCGGCGTGCAACTCTCGCCGGCGTTGGCGAAGTTGGCGGAGCGCGAGCGGTACTTGGCACTCGAAGTTCTTGGCCGACGATATAACATCGGCGTGAAATACGGCCTGCTGACCGCGCAACTAGCGCTGGCGTTGAGCGGCGCGGAGCGCGACGAGGTGCTCACCCAACTGCTTGACCTAATCGCCCGCGCCCCGCACTGAGCCATGGTCAGCACGCTCGTCTCCATCATCACCGCCGCCGACCCGGAGGTGCGCAACCAATCGCTGGACGCCTTCTGCCGTCAGGCAACCGGCCCAGAACTGCTCGCCGAGGCCGCCGCGTTGGAAACGTTTCGCACCCAGAGTCAGAATCTCTACGAACGCGTCCGCGCGTTGTTTTTCCTGTATGCGCTCTACCGGTTCCATCTGCCCCTGAAGCCGGGACTGAACGCGAAGGGACTGATACCCTTTGACGGCTACGCACACTTGCTGCAACGCCGTTTCGAGGAAGCCATCGCTACTTTTCTTGCCACACAGAGAAAGCGCGGCCCGAGCGACGGCATCGCCAGCGCGCTGGCTGTCGCGTACCACGACCTCGGATTCCAGACACTGGCCAACCAGGTTCGCCGCAGCGTCCGCTCGGTGCGCGGCAACCAATGGATGTTCCGCATGGGCCACCCGTCGGACCAACCATTGCGGATCCGGCCCGAGCTATTGCGGCGCGCGCCCGACCGGACGTTCCCGGTGCTGCGCGAATGCACGCCAGTGCGCATGGATTTGTCGCACTCCGGTTGGAGCGACATCTTCTTTCTCGGCATGGACTTTCCCGAGGGCGCGCGAGTACTCAACATCTCCATCGACCTGGCCGTGCGCGGCCGCAGTGAATCGCCGAGCCCGCCGGTCGAAGCCTACCTGCGCGTGATCGACGAGCCGGTTCTGCGGCTGGCCAGCGTGGATCTCGCCGCGACCGCTGACATCACCGATTTGGCGGAGGTGTTCGATTTTGCCAAGGACTACCTGGGCTTGCTTAAGGCGGCCATCATAGCCGCCGGCATCGTCCCGCCGGGCCTTGAAGGCTCCGGTGAGTTGTTGCAGGACTTGCTGGCGCGCACGGTCGGGCCCAGTTTCGGCCTCGAAATCGTCAGCAACGTTAATAATATCCCCAAAGGTTCGCGCCTCGCTGTTTCGACCAACCTACTAGCCTCGCTGATTGCCGTTTGCATGCGCGCGACCGGTCAGACCCACTCGTTAACTGGCTCGTTGCAGGAGGACGAACGGCGGCTGGTCGCCGCGCGCGCGATTCTCGGTGAATGGCTTGGTGGCTCCGGTGGTGGTTGGCAGGATTCCGGCGGCGTGTGGCCGGGGGCGAAGTTGATCCAAGGTGTGCTCGCGCAGGAAGGCGACCCGGAGTTCGGCGTCAGCCGGGGCCGGCTACTGCCGAGCCACACGGCGGTGAAGGTCGGCGCGCGGCTGCAGGATTCGCTGGTGCTGGTGCATGGCGGTATGGCCCAGAACGTCGGTCCAATTTTGGAGATGGTTACGGAAAAATACCTCTTGCGCTCCGAGGCGGAGTGGCAGGCACGCCGGGAGGCGATGGCTGTGCTCGACGAAGTCGTCGCCGCGCTCCAAGCGGGCGACGTTCAGCGCATCGCCGCCGCCACCACCCGCAATTTCCTCGGGCCGATCCAACGCATCATCCCGTGGGCCACCAACCTGTTCACCGAGACCGTGATCGACCGCATCCAGCAACGATTCGGCGACAAGTTCTGGGGGTTCTGGATGCTTGGCGGCATGAGCGGTGGCGGGATGGGTTTTATCTTCGCGCCTGACCAGAAGACCGCTGCACAAGCGGCGCTACAGGAAATTATGAGCGGCGTAAAGCAGGAACTGCAGGACGCGTTACCGTTCGCGATAGAGCCGGTCGTGTACGATTTCGCCATCAACGAACGCGGCACTTGGTGCAATTTGCTCGAAGGCGACCAGGCGTTGTTGCCGGCCGGCTACTACGCGCTGGTCGTGCCGCAGCTGCTGCACGCCGACCGCCGGAAACTCTCTGCTGCGCGCTGGGCCGAACTGGAGAAATTTGGGATCGCTTGCCGGACCCAGGTTGAACTGCGGGGCATGGTCGTGACGCTGTTTGACCGGCTGTTCCCGCGCCCCAAGACCGATGGCAACGCTGGGGTCAACCTCCCGGACCTGCTCAACGAACTCGGTTTCGACCGCGTCCAGCACGAACAGATCCGCGGCGACCTCAAGAACGGCCGGATCGGCCTCGCCCAAAACCGCCTGCCGGCCACGATAGCCATCGACGATGCGCGCGATGACGACGTGACGCCGGCTACCGACAGTTGTCGGCAACTCGGTATGGACGCGCTCCGCAATGGTGAAGCCGCTGTCGTGACCCTCGCCGCCGGTATCGGCAGCCGGTGGACACAAGGCGCCGGTATCGCGAAGGCGCTGCATCCGTTCTGCAAACTCGGCGGTGGACATCGCAGTTTTCTGGAGGTTCATCTGGCCAAGAGCCGGCGCATTGCCCGCCTCGCCGGCAAGGATGTGCCGCACATTGTTACTACGAGCTATCTGACGCACCGGCAGATTGAGCGGGCGTGTCTGCCGGTGATTCTGTCGCCGGGGCGCACCGTCGGGCTGCGGTTGATTCCGACGGCGCGCGACCTGCGGTTTGCGTGGGAGGAGATGCCGCAACAATTGTTGGACGAACAGAAACAGAAGGTGCGCGACAGTCTGCACGCGGCATTGATCAGCTGGGCGCAGGCGATGGGCGAGACGAACGACTACACTGACAACCTGCCGCACCAATGCCTGCATCCGGTTGGGCATTGGTTCGAGATCCCGAATCTGCTGCGCAACGGTGTGCTTGACCGTCTACTGGCCGACCGGCCGCAACTGCGGTACCTGATGCTGCACAACGTCGACACCACCGGTGCCGATCTCGACCCGGCCCTGCTCGGGCTGCACATCAGCCAGGGATCCTGCCTGACGTTCGAGGTGATCACGCGCCGCATCGAAGACCGCGGTGGCGGCCTCGCCCGGGTCAACGGCCGGGTGCGATTGGTCGAAGGTCTGGCAATGCCGCACGAGGAGGACGAGTTCGCGTTGTCGTACTACAACACGATGACGACGTGGATAGACCTCGACAAGTTGCTCACCGTTTTCGGACTGAGCCGGGCGGAGTTGGGCAACGAAGAGAAAGTCGCGTCCGCCATCCGTCAGATGAGTGCCAAGATGCCGACGTACATCACGCTCAAGGATGTGAAGAAGCGTTGGGGGCATGGCCAGGAGGACGTATACCCGGTCGCGCAGTTCGAGAAACTTTGGAGCGACATGACGGCGTTGCCGGAGGTGGATTGCCGGTTCGTCGTCGTACCGCGGCTACGCGGCCAGCAGCTCAAGGAGATCGCCCAACTCGACGGCTGGCTTCGTGACGGTTCGGCGGCTTACGTTGAGTCGATTTGCGAGTGGCGCTGAGTCGCGCCCGTGAGATCAAAATATTCAGCCAACGACCTTGAGTCAGAATCGGTGTGTCCAGAATCTTTCTGGGACAAATGGGAAGCTACAGCGACACAGCCGTTCAGGATTCCTCGGCCAGCGCCTCGGTGCACGTTTTTGACGCGACACGATCGTATTCCTTGATCTTGCCGGCGATCAGCAGGCAGGGACGACGGGCGATGATGACATTGAGCTGGCCGTTCGCAAGACAGGTCTGCAACAGCCCGGTCAGGCCGGCCGGATCGGTCGAAGGATCGATGACGTGGACGTTCCCGATGCCGAGCGACCGTGCCAAATCTTCAAACGACAATTTCCCGGTCGGTTCGTGTTCCAACGTGCGGCCGGTGCCGGGATGTTCCTGATGGCCGGTCATCGCCGTGGTGCTATTATCCAGAACCAGCAACACGTGGCCCGTGGGCGGCGGATTATAGACCATCTCCACCAGGCCCGTAATACCGCTGTGCACAAACGTGCTGTCGCCGATCACGCTGACGACGCGGCGCGCCTGTTCGGGCGGCAACACATGGCGCAGGCCCAACCCGACGCCGATGCTCGCACCCATGCACACGCAACTGTCCATGGCCTCGAACGGCGGCAGTACTCCCAACGTGTAACAACCGATATCCCCGGCGACGATGCAGTCGAGATGGTGAAGCGTCTCGAACACATAACGGTGGGAGCAGCCCGGGCAGAGTTGCGGCGGTTTTCCGGCCACGGGCGCCGGATCTGCCGAGGTGTCGCCCGCCAGGATGCGCTTGACCCGCGGCACGCTCAATTCACCAAAGCGGTACATGTCCGGCTGGCTCTCGACCTTCACACCGGCGGCCCGGATCGAATCGACCAGATAGGGGTCCCCTTCTTCGATCACAAGGCAGCGCTCCACGCCGGCGGCGAACGTGCGGATCTTTTCCAGGGGCAACGGATAGGTGAAACCGAGTTTCAACACACGGGCTTGCGGCGCCGCTTCGCGGGCGTGCATGTACGAAATGCCGGAAGTAATGATCCCGAGCGACTTATCTCCCGCGACCACTCGGTTCAACGGACAGGCCTCGTTCCATGCCTGGATCTCCGACAACTTCTGTCGCAGCCGGCGACCAGCGGGCCGGGCATACGCCGGAATCATCACCCGCCCGCGGATGTCGCGCTCGAAATTCGGCGTCCGAGATGGCGGGTTCGCCGCGCGTGGACGAACGATGGTCCGGCTGTGGCAAACCCGCGTGGTCACACGCAGCAGGACGGGGATCTTCCAGCGTTCGGAAATCTCCACGGCCTGGAGAGTAAAATCATAAGCCTCCTGCGAATCCGATGGTTCCAGCATTGGCACACCGGCGGCCACGGCGTAATGCCGGTTGTCCTGCTCATTCTGGCTGGAAGCCATGCCGGGATCGTCAGCTGATACCACGATCAGCGCGCCGGTCACACCCGTGTAGGCTGCGGTAAACAACGGATCAGCCGCCACATTCAGGCCGACGTGTTTCATCGTGGCGATGGCCCGTGCCCCTGCAAACGCCGCGCCCAGCGCGACTTCGAGAGCGACCTTTTCGTTCGGCGCCCATTGCGCCTGCCCGCCGAGCTCCGAGAAACGCTCGAGGATTTCCGTCGACGGCGTGCCGGGGTAACCCGTGCCCAGCGCCACGCCGGCGTGCAAGGCCGCCAGCGCCACCGCTTCGTCGCCGCTCAATAATTCCTGTTCCGAATTGCTCATACCCAACAACGTACCCCAAGATTATAGTCGTTTTTTGGCTGTTTGAAAAAGTTAAAGTGATGCGGCGACGTCTACAGCGTCAAGATCTCCTCCTGGGACAACAACCGCACGGATTGTTTGGCCAGAATCTGCCGGGCCCTGGCAACATCCTGGACTTCGATGAGCAGCACCGCGCGGTTGTTGGAGACGAAACCCGAAGAATTCTCGACGTTGATGTTGTTGGCAGCGAGGCACTCGGCGACGGCGTGCAGCCCGCCCGGTTTATCTTCCACCTCGATGGCCAGCACTTCCACAAGCGATACCGTCCATCCCTGTTGCTGCAGTTTTTGGTAGGCGAGGTCGCACTTGTCCACCAGGAACTTGATGACTCCCAGGCTCTCGTTGGTGGCGATGGTGACCCAGCGGATGTTGATGTCCGCGTCGGCCAACACCTGGGTGATACGCCCCATCTGGCCCAGTTGGTTCTCGGCGAACACGGCGATCAGATTGATAGCACTCATAGTCTCACTCCCTTCATTGGCGGTTACAGCGAGCGAGTGTCAATCACCCGCTTGGCCTTGCCTTCGCTGACCGGCAAGGTGCCGGGCGGCACGAGGTGCACCCTGGGTTTCGTCAGGATTTCCGCCCGCAACCGGTCGGCAATCTCCGATTGCAACCGCGTCAGGTGCTCGACGTGACCATCGAACCCGGCTTCGGCCAGTTCGACGTTGACCGTCATTTCGTCGAGCCCTTCCAGCACAATCTGGTAGTTCCGACCCACGCCGGGCAGGCTCATCAACACCCGTTCAATTTGTTGCGGGTAGATGTTCACGCCACGCACGACCAGCATGTCGTCGGTGCGGCCGGTGACGCGGTTGAGGCGCCGATGCGTCCGGCCGCACGGGCATGGGCCGGTCATAATCGATGTGATGTCGCGCGAGCGGTATCGCAACAACGGCATGGCTTCGCGGCACAGCGTCGTCAGGACCAACTCGCCGGTTTGACCGACCGGCAGCGGTTCGCCGGTTTGCGGGTCCACGATCTCAAGTAGGTAGTTGTCCTCCCACAAGTGCATGCCGCACTTGTGTTCGCATTCGAAGGCGACACCGGGGCCGTTCATCTCCGACAGGCCATAGGAATTGTACACATCGATCCCCAACGCCTGTTCGATCTTGCGCCGTGTTTCCTCCGTGTATGGTTCGGCACCGATAAAGGCCTTGCGCAACGCCAGGTCCCGGCGCGGGTCCACGCCCTTTTTTTCCAGGAAGTCGGCGAGGTAAAGCGCGTAGCTCGGCGTGACGTGGATGACGGTGGTCCGGAAATCCTGCATCAGGAGCAGTTGCTTCTCGGAATTGCCCGGCCCGGCGGGGATCACCAGGCATCCAACTTTTTCCGCGCCGTAATGCATCATAAGCGCGCCGGTGAACATGCCGTACGTCATCATGTTTTGGAACACGTCCCGCCTGGTCACGCCGGTCATGACCAGACAACGCGCCATCAACTCGGCGGCATTGTTCACGTCCTTGGCGGTGAAGAACAGCGCCTTCGGTTTTCCCGTCGTACCGCTAGACGTGTGCAACCGCAATACATCGTCGGGCGCGACGGCCAGCAGACCGGCGGGATAGGTGTCCCGCAGGTCGGTGTTGGTGGTGAACGGCAACCGCCGCAGATCGGTCAGCGACCGGATGTCGCGCGGCTGGACGCGGGACTCGGCAAATTTCTGCTGGTACCGCGGCACTTTGCGGGCGACACGACGCACGGTCGTCTGGAGGCGTTTCAGTTGAAGCGCCTCCAGGGTGGAGCGTCCCATCGTTTCGGTTTTCTGATCCCAGAACATTGTCCCGCCAGCACAGCTTTAGAAGGTGAACATCATCTCCGCGCGCAGGAAATCCACCATGCCCCGGCTGACATAGTAGTCGCCCGGGAGAAGGAATTCGCTCCAGAGGTGGCCGCTAATGTTCTTGGTGAACTTGTATTTGAGGATGGCCTGGAAGTAATGGCCGCGAAAATTCCCGTTGTTGGTGAACGGGGTATCGGCTGCCGGGAGACCGAAGGCCTGGTTTAACGCGCGGGTGGGCGCGTTCTGGTCAGCCAGCAAAGCATAATAACTGAGACTGAAATCCAGGTCCTTGATAGGTGTCACGCTCCAGGTGGGGCCGAAGCGGTGGAGATTGGCGGTTTGGCCAACGCGAGATTCGGGGACATAGCTGTAAATGTTGTACATCTCGCTCCAACGCGGCCATCGCCCCCAAAGCACGTCGAACATCTCGTCGTTCCCCGTTCTTGAGTTATCCCCGGAAATGAATTCGTAGGAGAAGGCGAGTTGGTTGTTCCATGGATCCTTGAAAAGATAGTTGAGCTTGTTGTTCACCGCAAACGCCTTGATGTCGCGGAAGCCCGTGGTCTGGGCCGAGGGGGCGAGCAGGGGGTTACTGCCACCCTGGTTGAGTTCCGGATCCTGTTTTTCACCGAACTGATAGGCGCCTTCGACCGAATACTTCCAGTGGTCGTCCAGCAACCCCGAGACGCGGCCACCGAGAGTGTAGATATCGGCATTATCCCCGAAGCTGGCCTCCGGCGGACTGTTGAGGCGGGTGTCATGCTTGTAAATGAAGTAACCATCCAGGTTGGCCTCTGGCAGGCTTTTGTTGGCAATCCACAGGATGGCTCCCTTTTCGTTTTGGTCGGTCAAAAGGAGACCCTCCGGGTCGCCGGGCACGGTACCGGAAGCACCGATGGTGGGCAACCAGGCGTCCGGCCGGGCGTATTGGATAATGCCGATGGCGTCGATGGTGGTGTGCTGATCCTTGAGATCGTAGGTCAAGCGGGCGGAATCGAGGAAATAGGTGAAGGACCCATCCTCGGGCGTGCCATCTCCCACCAGCCAGCCGTCACCAAGGAAAATATCCTGGCGACCAACCGTCAAGGTGGCAGGCAGGTCCAACGGCTTCTTCCATTGCACGTTGAGGTTGTCAAAAATCCCGTAACGCCACTGCATGCCCGTGCTCTGGTAGAATGTGTCCATGGTCGCGGGCCTTATGAACTCCCGCGGTTCAGCGGCCAGACGGACATTGAAACTCAAGGTGTCTATCGGCATGAGGCTGGCCCAAACCCGGCCGCGGTATCGAAGATACTCCTGTTCGTGCACCGGAGCAAAAAGCGGGCTCAAGTGGGGATCCGTGGTCAGGCTCAGCGCACTGTTGAAGTACTCGTTGCGCACCCGGAAATCGCCCCCCCAATTGAACCAACCAGTGGGGTTCTTCATCTGCTTGGCGAACTCATCGAACGTCCAGATCGACGCCGCCGGCCCCGCGTTGGTAGTGTCGGCCATCTTGGTTGTCGCCGTTGTTTGGGCTGTCGCGGTGACCGCGACAAACGCGATCGCCAGCAAAGTGGCTGCTACGGTGAGTGCTTTGGTTTTCATGTTAGCTTCTCATCTTGTTGGGGTAACACTTGGGTTCAGGGGTTTCGGGTTAATTGGTTGGCTCCGTTTCGCGGCGGGGAAACACTTCGCCAGATGCGCCTGACTGGGTGGCGCGGTCAGGAGGCTGACCACCGGCATCACCAGCAGCGGGACGATCATCGCGATCGCGCCCGCGACGGGAATGTGCGGCTTGCCCCAGAAGCAGAACAAGCCGACTGCCGTGCCGACTCCGGAAATCATGCCGGCATAGGCACCGGCCTTGGTCGCCCGCCGCCAAAAGAGGCCGTAGACGTACGGGGCGAGAAACGCGCCGCTCAACGCGCCCCAGGCGATCACCATCAGGTTCACGATCGCGTCCACCTTGCTCACCGCGATCAGGAGCGACAGGGCCACGAACACGGCGCAGAGCACACGCATCAATAGCATGGTTTGTCGTTGCTTCTGGTCGCGGTTGCCGGAGACACCGTAGATATCGATGGCGATGGCCGAACTGCTCACCAACGCCAACGACGAAAGGCTCGACATCGACGCCGAAAAAACCATCAGCAGTACCACCAACACGAGCCATTGGGGCACGTAGGTGGTGATGAAGAATGGCATGAGCAAATCGAGGTTGGGCTTCTTCGTGGCCGCATCCACGATGGGAGCCAGGTCGATCTTCGGGTCGGTGAAGAACAAATGTGTCAAGGCCCCGCTGTAGTAGGCGCCGAAGGACATGAACAAGGCGAAGATCGTGGCGATGGTCATTGCGCGTTTCACGTCGGCCTGGCTGCGAATGGAATAGAACTTCTGCACCATCTGCGGCAGCGCCCACGGGCCGAAGCTGGTGATCAGTACCAGCGACACCAACGTCACCCAGCCGGGGTAGGCAGGTCCCACGGATGGTGGGGGCGCGCTCAGGGCCGGCATGTATTTCGGATCCAACAAAGCGACAAAGGTCGCCCCCAATCCACCCTTCATCGACACCAGCAAGATCACCATCGTCACGACGCCCAGAAACTCGACGATGCCCCGGATAAAATCGCTCACCGCGACGGCAAAGTAGCCACCCATCACCAGGTAGACGCCCGTCAACACAGCGAGAAAGATGAGCGCCTGGTTGTATTGCAGCCCGAGTGTTTTCTGGAACAGATAACTCAGCCCCATGTAAACCGAGGCCGAATAGGGCACGAGAAAAATGAAGATGATGAGCGCGGCAATGATCTGCAACGGCATGCTGTCGTACCGTGCCCGGAGAAATTCGGGCATCGTCAGCGCATTGAGGCGGGTGGTCATTTCGCGGGTGCGTCCGGCGAGGACCAGCCAGGCCAGCAACGTGCCGACGAACGTATTGCCGAGCACGATCCACATTGTCTGGATGCCAAAACCCCAGCCGAGGCGGCCGGCATAACCGATGAACAACACCGCGGAAAAATAGGTGGTCCCATACGCGAACGCGCTCATCCAAGGCCCGAGCGTGCGCCCGCCGAGGAAGAAGTCGCCGACGTTCTTGGTGCGTTTCATGCACCAATAGCCGACGACCAACATGACCCCGACGTACAAGACAACCAGACTGGAATAAATCAAAGGTGACATCGATAGTGGTGGGTAAGCCGTTCTTGAGATTTGGACACCACGTGGTGCCTCGTATTCGGCGCTGCTGCAGAACTCCTAGCCTCGGGCAGACGGGACTTGTTGGGGCCGAGAGGCGGCCCTCCAAACGGGGTGATACTGGGCTTATACGCCTGTAAGCGCTATGGCTGCAAGGCTTTTCTAGGATGATATTGGCTCACGCGAGATCAGGCTACTTCGTCAATGGTCGCGTTGCGCCACCGACTCAAGGCTTTCACTCTTGCGATAGACCAACCCTTGAAACACGGCAATGACCGCGTTCGTCTCATCCCGAATGTCGACTGTGTAACTTCCGAGTTTGGGATTCAGCCCCACCTCCCGCGCTTCCGCGGTCAATAGCCCCGACTTCACTCCCTTGAGATAGGTGATGCTGACATTAATCCCCACCGCCACCTTCCCGTGCGCGTTGGACGCGGCCGCAAACGCAAAGTCGGCCAAAGTGAAGATGGCTCCGCCCTGGGCGCTGCCCACCGCGTTCAGATGCCGGGGCTGAAGTCGCATCTTCGCCACGGCGCGTCCCGGGGAAACGGACACCAACTCAATGCCGCAATGCTTTGCGAATTGATCCCGTTGAAAGAATTGTTCGATGGATTCCATGCACGCCTCACCGTGACCGCGTGGCGCCGAACTTACGGGCCAGGGTCCGCTTGACGCCGGGCGGAACAAAACCGCTCACGTCCCCGCCCAATTGGCTGATTTCCTTCACCAGCCGCGAACTGATGAACGTATATTCGTCCTTCGTCATGAGGAAGATCGTCTCGATGCGCGAATCCAACTTGCGGTTCATGAGGGCCAGTTGGAATTCATATTCGAAATCCGACACCGCGCGCAATCCACGGACAATCACCGTGGCCCGCTTGCGCCGCACGTAGTTGACCAGCAACCCGTCGATCCGGTCCACTCGGACATTGCGCAGTCCGGCGACGGCCTGCTGAACCATGTCAATCCGCTCACCAACATCAAACAACGGGTGTTTGTCCCAGCCGGAGGCGACGGCGACCACCACCCGGTCAAACATCTGCGACGCCCGACGGACGATGTCCAGATGACCGTTGGTGATTGGATCAAAGCTGCCGGGATAAACTGCGGTCTTCGACATAAGCCTCCTCGCCGTTGGGAAGGATGATAATTCTCTGCGTCGTGATCTGCAATCTTTTCCCTCATGCCCGGATCAGCGTTCAGACGCGGTTCAGCAACTCGACAGTTCCGGTAACGTTGACGCCGCTGGCCTGCAGGGCGCGAATCGCCGCATCGGGGTCTGCCACGCGGAAAACCATCAGGGCTTTGTCGCCGCGCTTTTCGGTGAAAGCATACATATACTCGATGTTGAGTTTGGCCTGGTCAAAGATGCCCAGCAGGGCCGCCAGGCCGCCCGGGCGGTCGGGGACTTCCACTGCGACGACCTCTGTCACCTTCGCGACGATGCCAGCCGTCTCGAGCACCGTCTTCGCTTTCTGCCAGTCGCGCACGATCAACCGCAAGATACCGAACCGTTCGGTGTCCGCGAGCGAGAGCGTGAGAATATTGATGCCGTCGTCCGCCAGGACTTGTATCGGCGGGCGAAGTTCGCCCGGTTGGTTTTCGAGGAACACTGAGAGTTGATGGAGTTTCATGGGGAGGACTCGTTCCGTTTATCCACGACGCGTTTGGCTTTGCCCTCGCTACGTTGCAGCGTCCGCGGCGCCACGAGGCGAACCTGGATGTGGATGCCCGTGACCGTTTCGATCGCATGGACCAGCTTGCGATGGAGTTCTTCCAGCGCCCGCACTTCATCACTGAACACCTGGGGCGTGACCTCGACGTGCACCTCCATCTGATCCAGGCCGCGCTCGCGGGTGAGGACGATCTGGTAGTGCGGCAACGTTTCTTCGATGCGGAGCAACGCGCTTTCGATCTGGGAGGGGTACACATTCACGCCCCGAATAATCAGCATATCATCGGATCGTCGGCTGATCCGACGGATCCGGCGAATAGTGCGACCGCACGCGCACGGCTCCGTCATCAAGGCCGTCATATCGTGCGTCCGGTAGCGAATCATCGGCATCGCCAGTTTGCTCAACGTCGTGAACACGAGTTCCCCCTCGGCGCCTTCGGGCAGCGATTCGCCGGTTTCCGGATCCACGATCTCGGGATAGAAATGGTCTTCAAAAATGTGGAGCCCGCTCTGGTGCTCGCACTCCGCCCCGACTCCGGGACCCACGATTTCCGATAAGCCGTAGATGTCGTAGGCTTTGATGCCGCTCTCGGCCTCGATCCGCTCGCGCATCCCTTCCGTCCATGGTTCGGCGCCGAACACCCCGACCCGCAGCGACAGTTGGCGCAGGTCTTCGCCCATCTCCCGCGCCTTTTCGATCAAGTGCAGAAAATAGCTCGGGGTGCAACAGATGGCCGTGACCCCAAAATCTTTCATCACCATGATCTGGCGTTCGGTGTTTCCGCCGGAAATGGGGATCACCGTCGCGCCGAGGGCTTCGGCGCCGTAATGCGCGCCCAGTCCGCCCGTGAATAATCCATAGCCGTATGCGTTTTGAATGATGTCGTGTTCGTGCAGGCCGTAGGCCGCGAAGGCCCGCACGATGACGTTGGTCCAAACGGCGACGTCCTCCTGTGTATAGGCCACGACAATCGGTTTGCCCGTCGTTCCGCTCGACGCGTGCAACCGAACGATTTCACGCATCGGGCTGGCGAACAATCCGAATGGGTACGTGTCCCGCAAATCCCCTTTCTGCGTGAATGGCAGCCGGGCGATATCGGCGAGCGAACGGACGTTGTCAGGTTTGACTCCGCTGCCGTCCATGCGTTGACGAAACAAGGGCACGTGCTCATACGCCCGGCGCACGATGAATTGCAGCCGCTGTAATTGCAGGGCCCGCAGATTCTCAGTCGGCATGAAGTCCGGCTCGCTCGCCGGGTGCAGGGGCCTCGGGGTCGCGGCGACCGGGGTCTTGCTGCGCGTGGGTGAAGTCGCCACGGTCGATGCCGGGCCGCGATTGGCCCGACCGAGCGCGAACGCCTTCTGATTCACGTCCTGCAGTTTCGGGGGCA
>Ga0265338_10001790_pt1 | contig 33847 bp, 56 predicted proteins | sample 42126metaG_FD_193579 | JGI IMG/M metagenome (GOLD analysis project Ga0265338, IMG submission 193579) | Rhizosphere microbial communities from Carex aquatilis grown in University of Washington, Seatle, WA, United States - 4-21-26 metaG | ecosystem: Host-associated > Plants > Roots > Rhizosphere...
TCCGCGACTGCATCTTCTACAGCCTTCCGTCGGGCGGCTACGTCTTCTACTCGGACGGCATCTGGCGCGAGACGAACGGAACTGTTCTCGGCGACAGCCTGATCAGCGTCGAGATCGACCACTGCACCATCGACATCCGCGGCATGTCGAACCCGTTCGACTTCTCCGCCTGCCACAACGACGTCTACCTGACGAACTGCGTGGTCATCTCCGATTCGGGGCTGCCGCTCTCATCAATCATTCATGCGCCGACGGACGGGTCGACGGTGCACCTGGACGGCTCGATCGTGCTCTCGAGCGCGGACGCGGCCACCTATCTTGGGCCGGCGCCGACCTTCACACCGCTCGCCGTCGGCGGCTCCCCTGTCATCGGAACAGCTGTCGCATCGCCGCCTGTGACGTTCGCCCAGTTCGGGAACGAGGGCGACCTGGGCGCAACGCAGACCGGGTCGACGCCGCCGGGGCCGCCGCCGCTGCCGGGGCCGGGAACGCCGGCGCTCGCCTACTTTGAGTGCGGGCGTGGTAGCACGTCCGGTTCGGACACGCTCGTCATCCCGATCAGCGTAAATGTTCCGAGATCAAGCCCCGCGAGCGGCACCATCATCATGATCTTCTTCGTCGACGCCGAAGAAGAAAACCAGGCGCTCACATCAGCATCCGACGACGCCACCGCAGAAGACGCATACAGCACCTGCATCTTCCCACCCGACGGACTCAGCCCCTATGAGGTGAGCACGAATCCGGCGATCGGCACGATCATCAACGACCTCGTTGCCGGAACGAACAACATAACTCTGACGTTCGACAGCCCCGGCACCTTCATCCAGGCCATCGCTATTGCCGTCACCGGGGTTGCCATCGCCGGAGTGCCGCCTCCAGCATTCGGCACGCTCGAGGCTCCGCTCGGAGGAGGATCATCAACTTCGTTTGGCGCAGATTGGCATTACGACGCTTTCACCGGGAATGTCAACTTCGATGGGCCTCTTGGTGCAACGGACGAGAACTGGGACTGGATCCTTGCGGGTGTGCTTGTCGCGTTCTACTGGGTTGCCAGCAACACGAAAACCTCTGATCCGGGAGCATGGACATGGACGGATGGGACGGTTGTTGACCTCGCCCAGTTTCAGGTCGACCAAGGGACGGGATTCTGGTCGATCTTCGCTATCGGAGTCCAGGACCCAGTGACTCTGGGAGCAGCTGCACCGTCGGTGCAAGGAGATTACGCCGATGCGAGCAGCAAGTTCGGCGCTGGAGGAAACACAGTCGCCATTCCAGCGGGGCCGGGCCCGGTATGCAGCACACCTGGGCCGCCTGGCTCCGGCACGCCGATCCTGCACGGACACATCCGCCTAAGCGAATAGACTCCCGAACGTGGCACGCAAGACAGTTGTTGTCGAAGAACCGGTCTGGGTCGTCGTCCGCGCCACCGTCCACCGGCCACGGCTCGCCCGCGACCACATGGCGACCGTCGACATCACCCGGCCCGAAATCCAACACGAGCTCGCTGCCGGCTGGATCGTGCCGATCCCCGCCGACGAACAGCCGACCATCAGCACCGACCCCGCGACAGGCGCCCCGATCATGGAGGAACCCGATGCCTAGAAACGGCCACCTCGGAAAAGCGCCGGCAACCGTCGACGAACGCGACATCACCTTCAAGAGCGTCCGTGTCCTGCTCAACCTTCCCACACCGCCAGCGAACTTCGGCCACGGAACCATCTTCGGAGACGGCGAAGGCGCCAAGGCTTGGAACATGAATGGGAATGGACCCGACGACACCGTAGAGCCCGGCTTCCAAGGCGCCGGCGACTGCGTCTTCGCATGCGGCGCCCACACCACCCGCGAGACGAACAAGATCGCCGGGAAGACCGTCACCATCACCGGCAAAGAATCAATCAGCGACTACAGCGCAGTCACCGGATACCGCATCGGCGACGACTCAACCGACAACGGCACAAACATGCGCGACGCACTCAAGTACCGGCAGAAAACAGGGCTGCTCGACGCGCACGGCAACCGCCACAAGATCGGCGCCTACGTCGCGCTCGGACAGCTCGAGAACCTCACCGAGTTCTACCAAGCCTGCTACGTCTTCAGCGCCGTCGAGCTCGGCTTCAACTTCCAGCAGGCACAAGACGACCAGTTCGACACCGGCACCTGGGACTACGTGCCGCACTCGCCCATCATCGGCGGCCACGCCATCCCCGCCTTCGGCCGCAACAAAAGCCGCGCCGGCGCCGTGTCATGGGCGAAACACCTCTGGTTGACTGAGTCATTCCTGACCAATCTGGTCGACGAATGCTACGCCATCGTTTTCCCAGAAGAACTCAAGAACGGCAAGACCGAGCGCGGCATGGATCTCACACAGCTGAACGCCGCGCTCGCCAATATCTAACCGACCCAAGGAGGAACCGAATGGCACCAGCACTCAAGGCCGGAGACACCGGCATCTACCACTCCGAACACGGCGACGTCCCGTGCGTCGTCGTCGAATACGACGAAGGCAAGCCCGGCGGCGACTACCGCATCGCCGGCTTCTGGAACACGAAGGCCAAGGAAGCAGGACAGGGCGACGTGTTCAACCTGTTCTCGGTCGTCGGAGAGGAGCAGGGCGCCTTCTCGGCCGCCTGAGCAAGCGATGTGGTTCATGTTGGGAGACGGCCCAGCTACATGGACGGGAAGTCTCCCAACATGGATACTTGTCGTCATCGGACTCGCGTTCGCATGGCGCATCACCCGAGGCGGCGGCGGCACCGCCGTCAGCGAACTGACCGCAGCGAACGCCGTCCTCACGCACGCCCTCAAAGAGCAGCGAGACATCAGCGACAAGCAGGCGAAAGAGATCGCCGTCCTGCAAAGCAAGACGGATGTGGTGCTCGCGATCACACCGCTAATGCAGTCGCATGAGAAGAACGCGCAGGAACGGCACGAGTCGACCGTCAAGGTGCTCGCCGAGATGTCCGAAAGCCTGCACAAGATGAGCGCCGCGGCCTGATGGCAACCACCGCGCAACGCCAGCACGTCAAGCACCTGTGCGACACGTTCAACGCCCACAAGGGACAGCTGCTCTACCCACCGCACGACTGGCGGCAGCGGCAGGACGCGACCGACTGGGCGCTCTCCGAGCAGCAACTCGAGGCGGTGTTCGCGCAGCATCTCAGCGTCATGCTCGACTGCTCTGAGGCGGCCTCCTGGTGGTTCAAGTGCGCCGGGCTGTGGCCGTTCCATCTGCCCGGCTACACCGGAACCTGGATCGAATGGCTCGGCAAGTACGCCTACACGAACGGCAAGGAAGCGCTGCTCGCCGCCCCTGTCATCTTCGGGCCCGGCACCGGGCATCACATGGGTGTCGTCTGGGAGCCCGACCCGAAGCACGGCGACCCGCTGATCGCCGGCCACGGCCGCCCCGGCTTCGACATCGCACGTCTGAGCGCAATCGCAGCATCGCAGGCCGCTGAGGGCTTCCCCGGCTACAGGTTCCTCTCGATCGCCCACCTCTAGAAAGGACATAGTCATGGCTTGGCTCGCGAAGGTTGCCCAGATCACGAACGCCACGAAGGCCCAGATCATCGCTGCGGTCAACGCGATCTTCGGTCTGCTGATCGCGTTCAACATCGTGCTCACGCAGGCTCAGATCGGCGCGGTCGACACCGCGATCAACGCCGTGCTCGGCCTGTTCGTGCTGCTGACGTACACGCAGTCTTCGATGCGGTTGAAGCACCCGCGGCCGAACGGGAAGTAGCCGCGCGGCAAGCCGCTTGACAGGTCTATAGCGGAACGCTAGAGTCCGCTATATGACGAACGTTGAAGTCCAGATCGCCACCCGTGTCTCAAAGACGACGGGCGACCGGCTGGCAGAACTCGCGAAGCGTAACGAGCGGTCAGTGGCCGCCGAGCTTCGCATCGCGCTTGAGCGCCACCTAGCGGATCCCGGCGGCGTCGCCCAATTCCGCCGCGAGGTCGAAGCATGAAGAAGGCGCAGATCAAGGTCGGTGGCCGCTACAAAGCGCTCGTATCCGGCGCGCTCGTCGCCGTTCGCATTACAGGCGAGAGCCGCTTCGGCGGCTGGGACGCACGCAACGAGGTCACAGGTCGCAGTGTCCGGATCAAGTCGGCGCAGCGGCTCCGCTACGAAGTGGCGCGCGACATGCAGCCGCTGGAGGAAGCATGAGCTACATCATCCCGATCGGCATCGCCGCGATCCTCACCGTCTGGGCCGCGATCAGCATCAGCCGACTCGGCAACCATCCAGAAGACACAGACCAGACCTAGCGCGCGGGCCGGGGTCATCCCCATCCAGGCTCCCCCGACCCGCAAAAGGAGACGATACAAGCATGACCGACGAAACGACCCCGGTAAGCGAATCCCGTTCGTCCGTCGAGATCTCGACGACCGCCGCCGGCAAGCCGCTGGTGAAGGTCAAGGTCTACGCGGCCAGCATCGACCTTGAGGCCGTTGATGCGGCTGCGTTGAAGGCGATCTCAACCTACAAAGACGTCCAGGCGAACGTGGCATGAGCATCCCGACTTACCATGAGCTCGACGAGAACGGCGAGGGCAACGGCGTCATCCACTGGTACGACACCGACCACTGCCGCAACGTCGCGGTGATCCCTCCGGAGTACGGCGAGGTCGTCGAGATCGAGCTCGACGACGACGACGTCCCCGAGGGCACGCGCTGCGAGACGTGCGGCAGTGATATTGGGGATGTGGCGGCATGAGCGAGATCGCCACCCGCGACCCGCAGAAGGAGCTCGTCGCCCGCGTCAACGGCGACGAGTTCAAGAAGCAGGTTGCCCGCGCGCTGCCCGAGAACATCAGCGCCGACCGCTTCATTCGTGTCACAACCACCGCGCTGATGCACTCGCCCGAAATCGCCGACTGCGACTCCGACTCGATCTTCTGGGCGCTCCTCAAATGCGCCCAGGACGGCCTGCTCCCCGACGGGCGCGAAGCGGCCATCGCCCCGTTCAACGACACCCGCAACAACCGGAAGGTCGCGACCTACCTGCCGATGATCGGCGGCCTGCGCAAGAAGCTCGCCGAGTTCGGCTGGTCGCTCCGCACCCGCGTCGTCTACTCGGACGACGAGTTCTCCTACGAGTACGGGCTCGAAGAGCATCTGACGCACCGGCCGGCGCCTCCCGGCCATGATCGCGGCGACCGGATCGCCGTCTACGCGGTCGCGTCGCACCGCGACGGACGCAAGGAGTTCACCGTCATGTCGGCCGCCGAGGTCGAGAAGGTGAAAGCGCTCGCGAAGACGAAGGGCGTCTGGGAGAAGTGGCCGGATCAGATGTGGGAGAAGTCCGCCGGCCACCAGCTCGCCGACGACGTACCGCTCGACCCGAACGAACGCGACGCGATCCGCAGGCTCGTCAAGGCCGACGAGCTCGCGCTCGAGCCCGGCGCCGCAGCGGACATGCTCTACGGGCCGGGCGGCGCAGAGATGCGCGTGCTCGAGCAGGCGCCCGTCGAAGAGACCGAAGAGTTGGCCCCCGAAGCAACGGAGGCTGACGGCGGAGGGCAGGGCGAAGGCGGCAACCAACCGCTCTCGACAGGAGAGAGCGGCACAGGTGATCCTAGGGGGGGCGCCGCCGACGCCCTGCCGTCTACAGACGGCTTCGAGCCGGACGTCGTCGCCGCAGCTGACATCGCAGGCGAGTTCGTGCCGCCATCCGGCACCTACGCCGCCGGCGGCATCAAGGGCCCGAAGCCGCTCGCGGAGATCGCACGGGATCCATCCGGCCGGATCTGGCTTGCGAAGACGTTGGCTCGCACGATCGAACCCGAGGAGTACCGCGAGGCGGTCTGGACGTTCGCACGGGTCTACATGCCCGACGCGTTCGCGAAGGCGGCCGGAGCGTGAAGATCCTCGCGCTCGCCGACCTGCACATGGGAAGTGGCGCGGCCTACGCCGACGACCGCCTGCACGACCAGATGAAGGTGCTCGAACAGGTCGCCCAGATCGCCTACAACGACGACATTTCGACGGTGCTGATCGCCGGCGACGTCTTCCACCGGCCGCGGCCGACCCCGGCCACGCTGCTCGCGTTCCGCAAGTTCGTCGACGTGCTCGCCGAACTGAACGTGCAGACGGTGGCGATCACCGGGAACGCCGGCCACGACATCGAGGCCGGTGACCGGCCGTGCGCACTCGACCTGTTCGCGTCGCCCTGGTTTCATGTCTCGCGACGGCCGGAACTCGTGACGAAGGTTCCGGGCTTGTCGATCGCGACGTTGCCGTCGGTGCCGGTGTCGCGTCTGGTGGCGCGGTCGGAGTCGGCGGAGCGCGGCCCTGTGTTCGACCAGGCGACGGAGGCGCTGCTGGCGGTCGCCTACGAGTTGAAAGCGCAGGCCGACTACGAGATCGCGCTGCCGAGCGGGAAGAGGCCGGCGACGATCCTGATGGGCCACTGGTCGGTCTCGGGCGCGTCGCTGCCGAACGGCCTGCCGGTCGACACGTTGGGCGAGCCGATCCTCGATCTAGCGTCCTTAGAACGAGTCGGCTATGACGCGATAGTGCTCGGCCACATCCACGATCCGCAGCCGATCGGCTCGCTCGCGCCAGGTGACGAACGGATGCCGGTCTTCTACTGCGGCAGCCCTGCGTGCGTCGACTTCGGAGAGGCGGACGTAGCGCACGGCTGCTGGACGTTCGACACGGACGAGCCGGGCGCGTCTCTCCACTTCCACCGGCTGAAGGATCGTCGCTTCGTCACGATCGATCTGTCATGGGCTGACGGCTCCGAGGGCGGAATCCCACCGGCCGCACTCGAGTCGGTTGAGGGCGCGGTGGTGCGTGTGCGGTACATCGCGACCGAGGAGCAGGCGCGGCGCATCGACACGGCAGCGCTGAAGAAGGCGATCCTAGACGCTGGCGCGCATCGGGTCTTCCAGATCAGCGCCGAGATCGTCAAGGAGGACAGGGCGCGCGTACAGGGCATCGACGAGAACCTCGACCCTGCAGCCGCGCTCGCGCTCTGGTGCGAGGCGAACGAGGTCGACGGCGAAGGGCTGGACGACCTGCTGGCCCGCTACTCGGTGACCGCGCCATGACCAGGACGCTCGGAGCGCTCAAGCACTGGGCATGGCACGTCAAGGTCTTCCTGGTCGGGCGTCGATGAACCCGCTGACGCTGCGCCTCAAGAACGCCGGCCGCTTCGCCGACCTCGACATCGACCTTCCCGAAGGGCTGCTCGCTGTCGCCGGCCCGAACGGTTCAGGGAAATCAACGCTGGTCGGTGCGATCGAACTCGCGCTGTTCGCCGACGGATCCCGCGACCTGGCTGACTGTCTGTCGCCGTGGGCCGACCGGCTCGAGATCGAACTCGTCTTCGAGCACGGCGGCGAGACGTACCGGGTGCGGCGCGGCTACGTCGGCGGCGCGCGCGGCAAAGCGACAGTCGACTTCGAGGTTGCGTCCGATCTCGTAACGGGCATCGCTGATTCCGGCCGCTGGCCGACGTGGAAGCCGCTCACCCGCGAGAAGGCGTCCGAGACGCAGGCGCTGATCAACCGCACGATCGGCTTGTCGCGGCGCACGTTCGGCGCCTCGGCGTTCCTCGGCCAGGGCAACGCCGGCGCGTTCCCTGAAGCGACCGCGGCCGACCGGAAGGGCATGCTGGGAGAGATCCTCGACCCGCACGGCTTCTGGCCGCACGTCGCCTCGTGCGCCGCGGTGGAGCGGCGGAGCGCGGAGCAGTCGATCCTGGTCGCGCAGACACGGATTGCTGACGGCGAAGAGAAGATCGCCGGGCTTGAAGGCGCGCGCGAGTACCTAGAGGACGTGAAAGCGGAGGCGTTCAAGGCGCAGCGCGCGGTCGACGACTGCGAAGAGACTGTCACGACCGCGCAGGCGGCGCTTGCCGAGGCTCAGGCTGCGGCGGAGCGCGTGCGCACCCTGACAGCCGAACGGGACGCGGCCGCTCAGGCCGAAAAGCGTGCTGGCGAAGACGCTAGGAACGCCGAGGTCGCCGCTGCTCTTGCCGTCTCAACACGCGAGGATCGAGACCGGTTGGAGTCCCACGTCACCGTTGAGCATCTTGAAGCGAAGGTCGAAGAGCAGCGGACGCTCACCGAAGCGCGCGCCGAGGCGATCCGACGACGGAACAACGAAGTCGTCACACGCACCAACGTGCTCGCCGAGATCGAACGCGTCGCGCAGCAGGGCGTTGCTGACAAGACGAAGAGCAGAGAACTCTACGCGCGCGCCGACGAGCTCGAGGCCCATCCCGGAGAGCCGTTCGATCACTGTGAGACCTGCGGCCAGCCGCTGATCGACACCGATGCCCGACGCCGCGTCATCGACGGGCTACGCGACGAAGCGCTCGCGCACCAGTTGAAGGCGCAGGGTGCGCTCGCGAACGTCGAGACGCTCGAACAGCGCGCCGCCGACCTGCTTGCGGTGATCGACACGATCGTCATTCCGGATCCGGGCGATGAGAACTTCGCCGGTCTTCTTTCGCAGGCACGGAAGATGGAGGCGCGGCGGATCGAGCTCGGCGTGCTTATCCAGGGCTACGAGGAGAAGGCGGCACGGCTTGACGAGTTGCGCGAGGCGCACGAGGTTGCGGTGATCCGATTGTCGGAGTGCGAGACGCGGATGATCCAGTTCTCGCCGCCGCCGGACGTGAGGCAGTTGGCCGAGCAACTCGAAGCAGCCGCGCAACGCACACGCATGGCGCGCACCGCGCTCGCCGAGATCCAGCAGCGGCAAGCCCGGCTCGAACAGCAGATCGAAACGCTCACCGAACTCGAAACCGCCGTAGCAACTTCACGAACTGAAGTGGCCGGCAAGCAGCGCGAGATCGACCTGCTCAAACTGGCCGAGCGCGCCTTCGGCCGCGACGGCATCCCCGCCCTGATCGTCGAATCCGTCATCGGCGTCATCGAAGCCGAAACGAACCGGCTGCTCGAAGCCATGCCGACCTCTGACGGCGAAACGTTCCGGGTCGAACTCCGCACCCAGCGCGCGTTGAAGACCGCCGAGCATCTGAAGGAGACGCTCGACATCGTCGTCTACGACCGCGACGGCGAACGCCCCTACGAGACCTACTCGGGTGGCGAACAGGCCAGGTTGAACATCTGTCTGCGGATCGCACTCGCGCTCCTGCTCGCCGACCGGCGCGGCGCCGAAAGCCGACTGCTCGTCGTCGACGAGCTCGAGTACCTCGACCAGTTGGGGCAGGAGCAGTTGATCGACGTGATCCAGTCGGTCGGCGGCCGCTTCGACCGGACGATCGTGGTGTCGCACCATCCGGGGATCCGGGACGCGTTCGACAACACGCTGCAGATCGTGAAGGACAACGGGGTTTCGCGGGTGCTGCCCGACGACGATGGGATGGTGACGGTATGAGCGACGGGAACGCGATCCGGGAAGCGATCGACATTGCTCGAGGTGCCTGGATCGGGGACGAGCCCGAGCGCGAACGGCCAGCCGAATACCTGGTGAGCAAATGAGCGGATACCGCGCACTCCACAACTGGGTCGAGAGGAAGCGCCCGCTGACCGGAACGTGCCAGAAGTGCGGCCGGACGGGGTGCAGAACCGAGAACGCGAACCTGAGTGGCGAATACCGGCGCGACCTCGACGACTTCCTCGAACTGTGTTCGCCGTGCCACAAGAACATGCACCTCGGCAGGCCCGTCCCTAGCCGCGAGTTTGTGGAAAGACTTTGCTCCGAACATGCGTCGCTGCCTCGGCCTGGCCGTGGAACGCGCGTGTCGCGTGGTGCCCTCGTCGCGCTCGCGGCCAAACACGGCCTCGACGTTGAATACGCCAGGGCGATTATCAGGGGGAAAGTGGCCCGCTACGCGCTTGGAGAAGGACATGAGTGAACTGGACGATTTGCGGGCCGAGGTCGTCTCGCTGAGGCTGATCACGATGCTTGAGAAGGTGGCGAGACGCTGTGGATAGCTACCGCGAGCGGGTCAACAAGCTGACCAAGCCGCTGGAAGAGGAAGAGAAGCGGGTTGAGATGATGGCGATGTTCCTCTGCGACTCCGGCATCGTCGCGCTCGGCCCGAGCGGTGACGGCTCGCGGCTCTCGACCGGGCATGGCTGGCACCGCGTCCGCACCGCGGAGGCCGAGGCCTACCGCGGGCAGGCTCGCCTTGCGCCGATCCGCAACGTGTTTCGCCGAACCAGCGCAGAGGATGTCCTCGCCGGCATACGCCTCGCACGCGAGATCGTCGGACACTGGCCTTCCTGGGATGAGTACGTGTCCTGTTGCGACCAGTTGAAAGCCGCCGGTCTACCGTCGACAATCACCGCGGCGATGCGGATCTACGGCTCCTACCCGAAAGCACGCGAGGCCGCAGGCGGGCCCGCGAGCTCGCACGCGGAAGGACGACAGCACGCCGACAACACGCAAGCCGCGAGAAACCAACTCGCGAGGACGCGCCAGCAACAGAAGGGATAGGTGGACTGAAACTTGCAACCCTCACGATCGTCATCTTCATGTTCGTCAGCGTCGCCCGAGCCTCACAGGTTCCACGACGCTGGCACGCGCCTCGAGCATGGCTCGTCGGTGCGCTCTGCATCCATCAGCACGAAGGCGCCTGGAACGACGAGACCGGCAACGGTTATAGCGGGGGGATGCAGTTCCTCCCGTCGACCTGGGCATCCGTCGGCGGCGTCGGCAGGCCAAGCGCGGCCACGCCACGCGAGCAGCTGTACCGCGCCTACCTCGTCTGGGATCGCGACGCCGGCAAGCCGCACGACGGGATCGGCTCATGGCGTGAATGGGGCACCGCAGGCATCTGCCATCTCGCATGACCGCTGACGAGCGCGCCCACATCCGGGCGCTGATCCAACAAGCACGGCTCGAACGCGTCGCCCGCGAAGAACGCGTCGAAGCAGAAGAACGCACCTGCGCCCACTGCGGCGCCCCGATCCCGCCGGAACGCGTCGGCCGGGGGAAGTTCAGGGCGATCTACTGCAAGCCGACACACCGCCAGTACGCCTACTACCGGCGCAAGCGGGCGGTCGCGGCGTGACGCCGTTCGTCGACGACGCCGACTTCACGCTTTACGTCGGCGACGTGCGGGAGGTCCTGGCCGAGCTGCCAGCCGCGTCGGTGAACTGCTGCGTCACGTCGCCGCCCTACTGGGGCCTGCGCGACTACGGCACCGGTGAATGGGACGGCGGCGACCCGGACTGCGACCATGACACCATCGGCGCTCGCGGCGGGCGAGGCGGCTCCGGTGCGCCCGGCAAGCAGACCGAGGGTGCGTTCCCTGACAGGCTGGCTGCCGATGTCTGCTCATGCGGTGCCGTCCGCGTCGACCAGCAGATCGGTCTCGAGCCGACCCCGGACGCCTACGTCGCCGCGATCGTCGACGTGTTCCGCGAGGTGCGAAGAGTATTATCTGATGACGGAACACTTTTCCTGAATCTCGGAGATTCCTATGCCTCTCAGCCCATATCAGTGCAGCGAATGCGGACAGATAGCCGATCGGCGAGGTCGGGCCAAGGGGATGTGCCCTCGCTGCTATCACCGGATGGCGAGGCGCCGGTGGAGCGCGGAGCACTCAGAGCAGGAGAAGGCGAAGGCTCGCGCGTACCACCAAGCGAACAAGGCTCGCCTCAACGGCCAGATAACTCAGAGACGGCGCAACATGCGAACGACGATCATCGAGACGTTGGGGGCGCGCTGCCGGTGCTGCGGGGAGACGGAACCAGTTTTCCTGACGATCGACCACGTTCAGAACGATGGAGCGCAGGTCCGGGGGAAGAGGCGGCATCTCGTCTACAAGATCATTCTCGACGAGGGCTGCCCGCCGAGCCGCTATCAGATCCTTTGCTGGAACTGCAACTGCGCGAAGGGCGTCCTGGGAGCCTGCCCTCATACGGCGACTTGAAGCCGAAGGATCTCGTCGGCATCCCCTGGAAAGTGGCTCGCGCGCTACAGGAGCCTTACTACACGGGCACGATCAAAGACGAGCGCGAGCGCGTGTGGCTCGCCGCGATGATCGACGCCGAGGGGTGCATCTTCGTCCACAAGCGCAAGGCCGGCACGGACTCCGGCGCGAAGTTCACGAAGGCCGACGGCACCGAGCGCAGCTACGCCCGGACGCAGGACACCTACGGCTCGGGGCTGGAGATCAGCAACACAAGCCGCGCAGTGGTCGAGCGCGCGCTGGCGATCGTCGGCAAGGGCAGCATCTCGGAGTCAACGCGCGGACGAAACCAGCCTCTTTACCGCTGGAACCTCCGCACGAACGAGTGTCGTGATGTGCTCCGCGAGGTCTATCCACACCTCGTCGCCAAGCAACATCAGGCGCGCATCGCTATCGGTTGTCCCGCTTCTGGCGACAACGCCGCACTCGCGCACTCTTCGCTCATCGCGCTTCACAGCGGTGCTGCCGCGACCATCGACTTCCCCGCGCCCGCGACCCTCTATGAGCAAGGTTGGTATCTGCGGAGCGATGTGATTTGGAGTAAATCGAACCCGATGCCCGAGTCGGTCGCCGACCGGCCGACGAAGGCACACGAGTATGTCTTCCTGCTGTCGAAGTCGCCGCGCTACTACTTCGACCAGGAGGCGGTGCGCGAGCCGCACGCGCCGGACGGACGCCGCAAGACGACCATCAGCGGCACGAACCCTGGAATCACCGGCCATGAGAACCACGCGAATCGGGAGGGCCATGACCGCTGGCCTGGCGCCGGCCGCAACATCCGATCGGTCTGGGAGATCGCGACGCAGCCGTACCCGGAGGCGCACTTCGCGACGTTCCCGGAGGAGCTGCCGCGCCGCTGCATCGCCGCCGGCTGCCCGGAGTGGGTCTGCCGCATCTGTGGGAAGGCGCGCGAGAGGATCGTGGAGCGCGAGACGGTCAGGGAGCACGGTGGCACGCGTGAGATGACCAAGACGCCGCTTCCGGTCGTGCGAGCGGGATGGCGCGAAGGAGGCCCGACGTCCGAGACCGTCGGCTGGTCGGAATGCGCGTGCGGCCCCGAGGCGGGCAAGTATGTCCCCGGCGTCGTCCTCGACCCGTTCATGGGCTCCGGCACGACGGCGCTCGTCGCGCGCAAACTCGGGCGGCGTGCGGTCGGGGTCGAGCTCTCACCCGAGTACGCGGCGCTCTGTGCGAAGCGGCTGCAGCAGCAGAGCCTGTTCGCGTGAGGCTGATCTTCTGCACCGCGTGTGCCGTGCGCGTCGAGGTGCACGAGCTGCCCGTCGAATACCTCAACCCCGACCACTATGTCTGCGGCGACTGCCTGATCGCGGCGACCGACCGGCTCGAGGCGGAGCGCGGCTGGAAGATCGGTGAGCCGGTGCCCTACGACGTGATCCCGTACTGATGGCGAAGCAGCTGCCGCTCGACGAGATCCTTGAGGCGGACTGGCAGAAGATGGTGCTCGACCTGGCGAAACTGATGGGCTGGCGGATCGCGCACTTCCGGCCGGCGCTCACCACGAAAGGCTGGCGCACCCCCGTCGCCGCCGACGGCGCAGGGTTCCCAGACCTGTTCCTCGTACGCGACCGGCTGCTCGCTGTTGAGCTCAAACGGGAGAAAAGCAAGCCGACTGTCGAGCAGATCGAGTGGATCCGGGCGCTGATCAACGCTCAAGTAGAGGTCTACGTTGCGCGCCCCAGACACCTCGAGGATCTCGCTACGGTGCTCCGTGCACGCGGCACAGCGCCGGCGACGACGATGCTGTTCGAGACGCACGAGCTCGTAACTCTCTAGCGTCGGCTGAGAGTTGCCACCCGGGCCGGTTGAGGCGTAGGGTGCTCTTCCCCCATCCGAGCGAAAGGCAGGCTTCATGGCGCGCGTCTATCTCTCCGGGCCGATGACCGGCATCGAGGAGTTCAACTACCCGGCGTTTCGCACGGCGACGCTAGACCTGATCGCTCGCGGCTACGAGGTCATTTCTCCTGTCGAATGCAGCGAACACCTGGAGGGCACAGGCGCCTCATGGGCTGACTACCTGCGCGCCGATCTGCCGGAACTCGTCACCTGCGACGGCATCGTTCTGCTCGACGGCTGGCACAAGTCGAAAGGCGCCCGGCTCGAGCACCACATCGCGTTCGAGCTCGGCATGGACGTACAGACGATCCACGAAGCGCTCGCGTGACGGCGCTCAACACCGCACGAACCGCCCGACGCGACCTCGCCATCCTCGACGCAATCGACGCCCACTGGGGCCAAACCCCGCACAGCGCCGATGTGGCCGCACGACAGGCCGCACATGCGCTCGTCACGCTGGACAGGCGGCTCCGTATCGAACAGGCCGCCGAGGACGGCAGAACGCCTGACACGCTCGAAGGCTGCATCGCCGTCCTGAACGTCGCCGCCGAGATCGCGGAGCGGTACGGGCCGCTCCTGTGAGCATCAACAACACCCTCTACCGCTTCTACGCCGCGGACGGCCGGCTGCTCTACGTCGGCCAGACGGCGGATCCCGGCAAACGCTTCGCGAAGCATTCCGTCACCCATGCCTGGTGGCGTGCCGTCGACAAAATCACCCTCGAGCACTACACAACGCCGGCCCTCGTCAAAGAGGCCGAACGGCGAGCGATCGAGCGCGACCAGCCGTACTACAACAGCCACTTCAACACCGTCGAACGCGGCGACGCACGATCGTTCAGCGAGGACGACCGCCTCTACAAGTTCCCGCACCGCCGCGACAGCCTCGACGACTGATGCAGGAACACGAGACAGGCGGCGACGTCATCGACTTCCCGTCCGGTAAAACCGTCGCCAACCTCACCGACGTCGGCAACGCCCAACGCCTCGTCGAACGGCACGGCCACTCGCTCCGCTACCTGCACCGCTGGTCACGCTGGATCTACTGGGACAACAACCGCTGGGTCGAAGACCACGCCGGCCAGGCGACCGCCTGGTTCAAAGAAACGATGAAAGCGCTCGCCGCCGACGCAGCCGAGATCGCCGACGACAAGATCCGCAAACAGACCGTCAAGCATGCGCTCGCATCCGAAGGCGCCGGCCGCGTCAAAGGCGGACTCGAGATGGCCCGCAGCGAAGCGGGCATGCCGATCCAGCCGGACGACCTCGACTCCGACCCGCTCCTGCTCAACCTCAACAACTGCACCTACGACCTCGCCACCGAAGCACCCAGAACCCACCAGCGCGAAGACCTGCTGACGAAACTCGCCCCAGTCGACTACGACCCGGAAGCGACCTGCCCGCTCTGGGACGCGTTCATCGAGACGATCCTGCCCGACCCCGACGTGCGCCGCTACGTCCAACAGTTGGTCGGCTACTCGCTCACCGCCGAGACCGGCGAGCAGATCCTGCCGGTGCTGTACGGCTCCGGCGCCAACGGGAAGACCACCATGCTCGAAACGATCCGGCACATGCTCGGCGACTACGGCCAGGTCGCGCCCGCCTCGATCTTCATGGAACAGAAAGACGGCATCCCCAACGACATCGCCAGGCTACGCGGCACCCGCTTCGTGATGGTGTCAGAGATCGCCGAAGGGAAACGACTGAACGAAGCACTCGTGAAAAGACTGACCGGCGGCGACACGCTTTCAGCACGGTTTCTCTACGCCGACTATTTCGAGTTCAAGCCCGACTTCAAAGCGTGGCTCGCCACGAATCACAAACCCGAAATACGAGGCACCGACGAAGCGATCTGGCGGCGCGTCAGGCTCATCCCGTTCACCGTCACCATCCCGCCCACCGACCGCGACCCCGACCTGCAAGACAAACTCAAAAACGAGCTCCCCGGCATCCTCAACTGGGCGCTCCACGGCTACATGGACTGGGCGGCCAACCGCCTCACCACCCCGAAAGCCGTCATCGCCGCCACCGACGACTACCGCGCCGACAGCGACCTCATCGGCGCCTTCCTCACCGACCACACCGAAGAAACCAGCGGCGGCTGGGTCAGAAACGGCGAAATCTACGAGGCCTACAGCAGCTGGGCAAGAGCAAACGCCGGCGACCCGATGAGCCCAAAAGCGTTCACACAACGCATGCTCGAACGCGGATACCAGCAAAACCGGCTGCGAGTCGGACGCATCTGGCTCGACCTCGAACTCCGAACAGTAGAACAAACATGACAAACAGCAAACCAGACATAGCCCACAAGTGTCACAGCAAATGGCTTAAACAAGCCAAAACTGCTCTCGGTGACAGATCGTGACACTTTTCTCTAGTGTAGGCCGCATGCGCGCGCACGGAACGAAACTCCCCACGGAAGTGTCACACCTGTCATCCGTCACACGGGAATCATTCCCATCTTTGACCTGAGCGCGTAAACTCCGAGCCGATGAGCGAAGTAGAAACCTTGGCGCGCGACCTGTCCTCGCTGGCGGTAGTCGACGCGCCTGTGGCCGAGCTCCGCGGCTGGGATCGGAACCCGCGCCGGATCAAGCCGGCGCGGCTCGAGCAGCTGAAGGCGATGCTGACCGCGTCGCCGGAGATGCTGCGCGCCCGGCCGCTGATCGCGCTTCCTGATGGAACGGTGATCGCCGGCAACCAGCGTCTCGCCGCTGCGCAGGCGCTCGGCTGGGAGTCCATCCCTGCTGTCTTCGTCGACCTGGATGAGGCGACGGCGATCGAGTGGGCGTTCCGCGACAACAATCCGGCGGGCGAATCGGACGACGATCTGGCCGCGGTTCTACTTGCGGATCTGGCGGAGCGCGGCCGGGCTTTGGACATGACGGGGTTTGCTCCGTCGGATCTGTCGGCGCTTCTGCGGCGGGTTGCTCCGAAGAATGATCCGGATGCGGTGCCACCGGTTCCGAAAAAGCCGAAGAGTAAACGCGGCGAGATATACGAGCTCGGTAATCACCGGTTGATGTGCGGGGACGCGACGAGCGCGGAGGATGTGGCGGCGCTGATGGGCGGCTCGAGCGTCGCATTGCTCTTCACCGACCCGCCGTATGGTGTGAACTACCAGGGCGACGAGGATCCCGAGTCGCTGCGGCGGCGGAACAGACGCACGGACGGCAAGGCGACGGTCGCCGGCGACGCGCTCGGCGACGACGGCACACGTGCGCTCGTGTCGGCCGCTCTCGCGACGGCGCGCACGGGGATGGCTCCCGGTGCCACCTTCTACGTCTGCTCGCCGTCGGGCATGTCGGAGCTCGCGTTCCGGCTTGCGCTCCAGGACGCCTCGTTCGAGTTGCGCCAGGCGATCGTCTGGGCGAAGGACGTGTTCGCGTTCGGGCGGCAGGACTACCACTGGCGGCACGAGTCGATCCTCTACGGCTGGCTCGCCGGCGCGGCGCATCTCTGGAACGGCGGCCGGAAGCAGGACACGGTCTGGGAGATCGCGAGGCCGAAGCGCTCGCCGGAGCATCCGACGATGAAGCCGGTCGAACTCGTCGAGCGCGCACTTTGGAACTCGAGCGATCCCGAGAAGGCTGTGCTCGATCCGTTCGCAGGGAGCGGCTCAACCCTGATCGCCGCCGAGCAGTCGAACCGCCGCTGCTTCGCGCTCGAGATCGACCCGGCCTACTGCGACGTGATCCGGCAGCGCTACGCCGACTTCGTCAACGACCAGAAGTGGGCGCCATGAGCGAACCCGCCCCGGTGAAGAAGAAGCGGGCGAAGCCGCCGAACCGCGACGGCTCGTTCCCGCAACGCCGGCCGATCACCCCGAAGCGCCGCCAGATCGGCGAAGGCACCAAGATCAACGAGGCGATCACCGAGAAGATCGTCCAGGCCGTCAGGATCGGCGCGCCGCTGAACACCGCGCGCGCCTACGCCGGCGTGCCGACACCGACGTTCAACGAATGGCTGCGCCTCGGCCGCGAAGGCTGGGAGCCCTACGTCGCCCTTGTCGAGAAGATCGACGCGGCGATGGCCGAGGGCGAGATGCGCGACATCGCAAGGATCGACGCCGGCGCCGACAAGGACTGGCGTGCCGCCGGGTTCAAGCTGGAGCGTCGGTTCCCGGAGCGGTGGGGTGAGAAGAAACAGATCGAGGCGACCGTCACCGGCCGCCCGTTCGTCGACCTGTCGAAGTTGACGTTGGAGGAGCAGCTGCAACTCAGGTCGCTGCTCGCGAAGGCGTCTCCGGAGCAGGCCGAGCTCCCGGCGGACGGGAAGCCGGCGGCGGAGATCCTTGCCGCGTCGATCGAGGGCGAAGTAGTGTCCGAGGAGGAAGTCGCTTGATCCCCATCCAGGAGGTTTGAAATGGCTCGCACGATCGAAGGCCACAAGTTGTTCAAGGGAACGCAGAACCTCGGCGACGTGCGGGTGCCGCGCGGCGACGTGACGCTAGAGATCCACCGTTGCGGCGAGTGCGGCGTCATCTGGGGCATCGAGGAGGGTTACATCGCGGCGCGCCGGGACGACCATCTCGGCTGGGTTTGCCCGAACGGCCACTCGTTCGTCTTCAACGGGCCGTCCGAGGAAGAGAAGCTGCGCCAGCAACTCGAGCGCGAGACACGCCGCGCCGACCGGCATGCTGAGGAACGCCGCGCAGCGGAAGCGTCGTTGCGCGCGACGAAGGGCCAGGTGACGAAGCTCAAGAAGCGCGTCGCCGCCGGCGTCTGCCCGTGCTGCGGCCGGACGTTCCAGCAGTTGGCCCGGCACATGGAGAACAAGCATCCCGACTACGCGCACGCCGAGGCGTAGACTCCGCGCCATGCAGACTCTCGCGTTCACCGTCACGAAGGGCGACCTCGAAGTCGTCGCGCTGATCCTGGTCATCGTCGTGCTCGTCCTGATCCTGCTCAAGAAGCTCCGCGTCTGGTGATCCCGCTCACCGTCCTCGCCGAGACGAAGACGACGCTGACCGTCGGCTGGACGCCGCTGCGGAACGCGACCGGCTACGAGTTCCTCGTCGACAGCGTCCGGGTGTCAAACACGTTCGACCCGACCCGGTCGAGCGTGAAGTTCGGGAAGCCATCGAGCGGCGAGCACATCTACTCCGTCGTGGCGCTCGGCAAGCTCGACGAGGGCGACCTGACATGGCCGGCTGTCACACCGCCGGTCGGCTGGGTCGTCGCCCCGCCGGCGCCACCGCCGGTCGGCACCGTGATCACGAACCCTGTTGGCGCCGGCGTGAACGTCTACCAGGCACCGGCGCACATCACCGACACGGTCGTCAACGGCGGTCAGGATCAGGCGTTCCTGGTGCAGGGCGGACAAGGCGGCGGTGCCGGCTCGACGTTCGAGCGGATTCAGGGCAACCTCGTCGGCGGCTACTCGGTGCCGCACAACAACAAGCATTTCTTCTACGTCAAGGGTGCGAACGTCACCGCGCTCGACGCGTCCGCGACGGCGGCGCTCTCGCCGAACCGCGGCGACGGCGGCTTCTCCGTCCGCTACGCAGGCTTCCGCGCCGAGAGGTTCAAGCTGATCGGCTTCCAACTGCCGCTCTGCATCTTCGCCGACGACCTCGTCAAGGGGCCGGTGCTGTTCAAGGACGGGATCGTCGACGTGCAACCCGGACAGCCGGTGTTCTACGGCTCGACCGACGAGGCGGCGACGCTGAACTACGACGTCGAGCTCGACAACGTCGCTGCGACCGGGCCGGACGGCAACCCGTTCTGGAACTTCGACACGGGCACGTTCCTCGGCACCCTGACGGTTCACGCCACTTGCACCTACAACGGTGTTCCGATCACGAAGGCGAGCCAGGGCCGCAACTGCCCGGCCGGGCAACTCCGCCTCGTCGCCTGACGGCGCGATGAGCGTCATCGAACTGAACCTCGCCGAGCTCGACGCGGCGATCGAACGGAAACGCAGCGGCCAAACGCTCGCCGACCAGGCGGAAGCGTGGAGCGGCGACCTGCACACGTTCATGCGGCAGGCGTGGCCGGTGCTCGAGCCGGACACACCGTTCGTGGACGGGCCGCACATCGAGGCGATCACCGACCATCTGGAGGCGGTGTCGGCTGGCGAGCTCCGGAAGTTGATGATCAACGTGCCGCCGGCGACGTCGAAGAGCACGACCGTCTCCGTGATCTGGCCGGTCTGGGACTGGATCCATAAGCCGAACCGTTCGTTCATCACCGGCAGCTACCACATCGACCTTTCGACCGACTTCGCCGTCAAGTCGCGCGACCTGATCCAGTCGTGGTGGTTCCAGTCCCGCTGGGGCCATCTGTTCCAGATGAAGGGTGACGAGAACCTGAAGACGCGTTACCGGAACGACCGGCGCGGCCGGCGTTACGCGACGTCGCCTGGCGGTGGCGGCACCGGCCAGCACGCGAACATCATCATCGTCGACGATCCGCACAACGCGAAGGAGGCGGAGGGTGCGACCCCGTCGGCGTTGCAGGCCGCGATCGGCTGGCAGGACGGCACCCTGTCGACCCGGTTCGCCGACCCGAAGACGGGCGCCGAGGTGATCATCATGCAGCGGCTGCACGAGGCTGATCTGTGCGGGCATCTGCTCGCGAAGGAGGACGGGCATTCGTGGACGGTGCTTTGCCTTCCCGAGGAGTATGAGCCCGACCATCCGAACGTGACGCGGGAGCGGATCGTGTTGCCGTCGGGCCGGGTTCTCGCTGGCGACCCGCGCACGGTGAAGGGCGAGTTGCTTTGCCCTGACAGGATCGGCCCGGTCGAACACAAGGCGCGCGCGGAGGCGCTCGGCTCGTTTCGGGCGTCGGGCCAGTTGCAGCAGCGGCCGACCGCGGTGGAGGGCGAGATTCTGAAGCGGGCCGACTGGATGTTCTTCCCGCCCGCCTGGCTCGACGACGACGGGAGGAAGCATCTGCCGGCGTTCACGCATGTCGCGCAGTCGTGGGACACGACGTTCAAGGATCGGACGAACAGCGACTTCGTCGTCGGCCAGATCTGGGGTGTCCGTGGCGCCGACCGTTTCCTGCTCCGGGTGTTCCGGGCCCGGATGAATTTGACGGCGACGAAGACGGCGATGCGGGAGGCGAACGCGTGGGCGACGGAGCGGTGGCCGCGTGCGGCGCACAAGATCCTGATAGAGAAGTCGGCGAACGGGGTTGACATCATCGCCGATTTGAAGCGGGAGCTCCCGGGGATTGAGCCGATTGTCGCGGCGACTGACAAGACGACGAGGGCGATTGCTGCGTCGCCGGCGCTCGAGTCGGGGAACGTGTGGATTCCTGGTTTGAAGTCGTCTGACCCGGCGGGCTATGACTCGCAGAGGACGCCGTCTGAGTCGGCGCAGCTGGTGGAGGAGGCGGCGGTTTTCCCGAAGGGTGCGAACGACGACTCTGTGGATGCGTTCTCGCAGGCGATGAACTGGGCGCGCGGCCGGGCGTCGCGAGCACGGGTGACGGTGAACATGGAGGCTATCGGCGGCATCGGAGACATTCCCCAACCCGGCCGCTGGCAGTGAGCACTTGCGCTAGGAACTGCGCGTAGGCCATAATCCTCGCCCCATCCGAACGAAAGACGAAACCATGACCTTGACTCTGATTGAACCGGCAAGGGAATCTGACCTTACGAGTCTGTCGCTTGACGAGTTGGCGGATGTAGCGAACCGCGAGCATCAATGCGTTGCGGACGCGGCGTCTGAGTTGATACGACACACGATTGCTGCGGGCCATGCACTTCGTCTCGCCCGCCAGTTGGTACCACCGGGAGAGTGGCTCAAGTGGGCCGCTGCCAATCTTGACGTTAGCCTCAACATGGCTCACGTCTACATGCGTGTCTCCTATTTCGAGGACATCGTTCTTGCATCCGGGGCGACCTCCTTGAGAGAGGCGATTCGTGTTCTTCGGAAGTTTGGACACACCCTTGATGTCGGCGCGACTTCACGTTATGACGAAGCTATTCGTCATCGGGCAAAAGACCTCGCCAAGAAAGGACTAACGCAACGGCAGATTGGTCTAGAACTTGGCGTAAGTCAGTCGATGGTCGGCAGGTGGCTGAATCCTCGGAACGCAAAACGCTACCGCGAGACACAGCGATCCGCGGTAGCAGCCTTGCGTCGCGAGCAGCAATCACAAGCCGCGAAGAGACGCGGTGGCAATCTTGCCGAGGCCTACTCGCTTGCCCGCAAACTTGCCGAGGCATTGGACGCTGCTTCGCGTGAAGAGACGGATCCCGAGGCAAGGTCTGCCCTAACTTCAGCGCTCCATCGACTCTACGGGGCCGAGGATCAGATCAACCAGGCGATCGGCACATCGAAGCCACGCGGCGAGGCTTCGCTTAGGATTTCGGCCTAATGACCAACTCTAGTGTTACGTCAACTCCGCTCTATCGGCTCCGGACTCCCGACGATCCTCCTCTCCAAGCCTCGGCCGAGCGGACGAAAGGGAACACGATCAAGATCACCTGCGACCTTGATGTTGGCAGATGCGAGATCCTCGCTCCCGAAATCGAAAAAAAGAAGAAGCCTGGCGAAGACGCATGAGACCTCGCCGCAAGAAGCCGCCTGCACTGAAGATCCCCTCCCGCGTCCAGGACACGTCGCAGGTCGCCCGCGGTTTCAAGCAGCCTGCGAACCACCGGGCGCAGGTGTTGGCGCGGGTGACGGGGCTTGAGGTGTATGACGGGGTTGAGGCGGCGAACCAGGCCGGGCTACCGATGCCGGGACAGTTCTGAGCGAGCGCCTCGTCACGGAGCACGCCGAGCGGCTCGGCTACACGGTGCGGATCTTCCGGAACAAGGAAGGCTTGAGTCAGGAAGCGCTCGCGGCCGAGCGCGGGCGAACCCAGGAATGGGTGTCGCTCGTCGAGACGGGGAAGAGCGAACCGAGCCTCGGAGATCTCTTCTGGCTCGCGCACCGTCTCGGCTTCTCGATCGACCGCGCGCTCATGCCGAAGTGAGCCGGGTCGCCGTGATCGTGCCGGTGCTCGGCCGGCCGCAGAACGCCGCGCCGCTCGTCGAGTCCTTGGCCGCATCGACCGACCGCGCGGAGCTCATCTTCGTTGTTTCGGAAGGAGACTGGGCGCAGCAAGATGAGTGCTACCGGCTCGGCAACATCTACCCCGAGCGGCTCACTACGCTCGGCGTTCCGGCAAACCGCAGCGGCGACTACGCCAAGAAGATCCAGTGCGGCTACGACTGGTCGTTCACGACCCCGCTCGTCCTGCTAGCAGCTGACGATCTCCGCTTCCAACCCGGCTGGCTCGAAGCCGTCGAGAAGATCGCCGACGAATACGACGTTGGTGTGATCGGCACGAACGACAACGCGAACCCGTCCGTGAAGGCGGGCCGGCACTCGACCCATCCGGTCGTAAGGCGCTGTTACATCGACCGGTACGGCGGCTCCGTCGGCGAGCCGGGCCAGGTTTACCATGAGGGCTACGACCACAACTGGGTCGACTGTGAGCTCGTCGAGACCGCGAAAGCCCGGGGCTGCTACGCCCACGCGCACGATGCGATGGTGACGCACCACCATCCGCTGTTCGACCGGACGATCAAGCGGGACGCGACGTACCAGAAGGGCAACGCGCGCGAGCGCGAAGACGCTGCGCTGTTCCGCTCGAGGAAGCACTTGTGGGAGCAGGAGATTCGCGTATAGTCGCGTGTCCTAGGTAGAAGGTCGGGTAGCGGGGCGGCACCAGATTCCTGACAGTCGAGGCGCCGCCCCGCCCTATCTCTCGCGCAGCAGGCTGAACTCGGCGACGAGCCGCCGGATCGCCCGCGCCCGCCACGGCATCGCGACCGTCAACAGGATCCGTCTGAGCCTCATGGCAACGTGCCGCCGTAGGGCGTGTTCTGCGCAGCGACCAGCCACGCCTTGTCGGCCGCGACGTTCAGCCGTTCCTGACCTCCGCCGGCCAGGGGCAGGAACTCCGCGTCGAGCGCGATAGCTGCCTGCATCAGCGAGCGGAAGCGGGCCTTCCACTGCGCGCGGGTCGGCTTCGCGGGGAACGCGCGCAGCATGACGTAGAAGCGTGTCTGGCCGGCCGCCAGCTGCCGCGCCTGGTCGCCGCAGAGCGTGACGGTCGCCTGCTGGCCCTGGTAGTAGACGGCGCGCTCTTTGCCGCGCCACCAGGTCTGTCCGAGGCCGAGCAGGTACGGCTTGAACCCGTATTCGGCGTTCGTGAAGATGACGTTGTGGGCGGACGCGGGGTTGTGCGAGCAGTCCTCGAGCGTGGCGGCTCGGCCGATGCTGGCGGCGACGAGCGCGATGTAGGCGGTGACGGTGATGGCGAGCACGTACTTGAGCATCGGTTGTAACTCTCCTTGACAGTTGACGAACGTATCGTGTAACGTCGCGTGCCATGAGTCCTCGCACGAAAGTCCAACGTGAGCAAGACCTTCGGCCAAGCAGCCCGGAAGAGCATCTCGGGTCGATCGAGGACGCTGCGGCGTTCCTGGCCGAAGCGCAGACCGAAGCGCTGATCCGCCGGGCCGAGCTCGAACGTCGAACGCGGCTGGCGGTCGCTGCCGGCCTGTCTTTGCGCCGGATCGCGCAGGCCGCCGGCCTGTCGCACACGACGATCCAGACGATCGCAGCCGAGGAGTCGAAGTGACCGCGACGTTGAGCGAACGGCCGGTCAAGCCTGCCCACCCAGACGGCCGTTCGCTGAACGACATCCGGGAGGAACGGCCGCTGTCGGCGAACGCGCAGCAGTTCCGTGAGCGGGCCGCGGCCATCTCCCGGTTGCGTGAGCGTCCGCACTACGGCATCTGGGAGGCGAAGTGAGCGGCCAGGCGTGGCGGTGGACGTTCGCCCTGGTCGCGTGCGAGGTCGCGGTGGTCGCGCTCGCATGGTGGCTGCTGCTCTGATGCCGCTGCTGCGTTTCCTGATCCTTGCCGTCTGGGCGATCCCGATGACCGTTGGCGCGCTCGCCTGCCTGCTCGTTTCCGGTGTGACGATCGGCTGGGACATCATGGCCGACTGGATCGAAAGGATCGAACCGTGAGCGACGAGATCGCCAGTCCTCGTTCAACCTTGCGCGGATTCGCGGACGGCATCCGCAACGAGGGCGAGCACATGCATGCAGTCGCAGACCTTCAACTCTTGGCGGTTGATGCGATGACGGACGCGATCCGCGAAGCAATCCCCTACGTCTACAACGTGGCGTGCGATCCGGCGAATAAGGGCTGGAGATCTGAAACTGCCGAAGAAGTTCTCGCCCGAATGAAAGCTGCGATAGGAGAACTCTGATGGCATCCCTCAAGCGTTACGTCCACCCGCAGTCGAAGCCGATCTGGAAACCGCTCGCCGAAGTCGCCGCCGACATCACCTTCACGCTGCCGCCGACCGACGGATCGAACGGCAAGGAAGCACCTGTCCCGATGGCGCTCGCGTTCGTCGACCCCGACCAGGAAATGCACGTCTACATCTTCGACGACGACGGCCGGCGCGCCCTGATCCAGATGCTGCTCGGCACCGGCCTCGTCCTGCCGAAATGACCGACGAATCTTTCACCCGCACGATGATCTACGCAAATTGGACGGAACCGAACATCCGCTGCGAGCTCTTCCTCCGCCAAGTCCGGGTGCCGCCGTTTAGGGTGGCCGCGATGGAACTGCTGCGCGACCTGCTCTGGTTCCTGATCGGTTTCGCGTTGTTGGTCGGTTTCTGGGCGGCGGTCGGCTACGGCGTCTACGAGCTCGTCGCGTGACGGCCGCGACGGTGCATGAACGGGTGTGCGCGCTGATGCGTGACGGCGAGTCGCGGACGGTCGCTGAGGTGATGTCGGCGGTCGGGTCGAACGCGAACGGTGTGCGGCCGGTGCTGCAGGCGCTCGAGATCGAGGGTTCGCTCAGGTGTGTGCGTGATCCTCGGACGCAGCTGCGGGTGTACGTCTGGAACGAAGCGTGAGCCTGCAGCTGACGTTCGACGACGGCCCGTCCGAGTGGACGCCCGCGATCCTCGAGCTGCTACGCGACTTCGACGTGAAAGCGACGTTCTTCGTCGTCGGCGCCTCGATCGAGGGCCGCGAAGGCATCCTGCTCCGCGCTGACTACGAAGGGCACGCGATCGGCAACCACACCTGGTCGCACCCGCGGCTCACGGACTGCACCGGCGCGAAGATCTGGCGTGAGCTCAAGGACACGTCCGCGAAGATCGCCGAAGTGACAGGAACCTGGCCGGCCGCGTGGCGAGCGCCCTACTACGCCGCCGACGAACGCGTGCTCGCCATCGCCACCGACCTCGGATTGACCCGGCACGTCAAGGCGAACATCGTGCCGGAGGACTGCTTCACCGACGACGCCGGCCTGATCTACCGGCGCTCGATGGCCGGCGGCGAAGGGATCGTGTCGCTGCATGACGGGATCCCGCCCGACGGCGGCTCGTCGGCGTGTACGAAGAGCAGGCAGCCGACCGTTGACGCTGTCCGGATGATCCTGGAGGCGCTGAATGGGTAGGCCGAGCCAAGAGTCGATCGACGCGCGCAGAGAGCGCAATCGGCAGGTTGTCGCCGAGGAACTAGAACGACGAGGCGGCCATTGCGTCTTCGAGGGATGCATGCGGACGAACATCGAGTGGCACCACCGAGACCCGGAGACGAAGAACGACAAGATCGGCAATCTCGTTCGCGCGAGTTCGGTAGAGAAACTTCTGGTCGAACTGGCCCTCTGCGACCCGCTTTGCCGCAGACACCACATCATCGTCGATGGTCGGCTCGAGAGCCTGATTGCGACTCGCTATACGCACGTCAAGACGAAGGCTCGGGCGGATGCGAAGTTGACCGAGGACGATGTGCGCGAGATACGACGAGAGCATGGGTTGGGAACGAAGATCACGCGCATGGCGCTCTGGTACGGAGTTAACCATTCGCTGATTTCGGACATCGTTCACGGCAAGCGGTGGGCGTGGGTGGCGGATTGAATCTCGACGAACTACGTGCAACGGCGACACTGGCTGAGAACGGATACCACAGGTTCCCGGCGCCGTATCGTCAGATGTCGGTAACCCGAGAGGAGGCCGATTTCCTCTACGCGCTCGTCCGCGCGACCAGGCCTCTTCGCGTTCTTGAGATCGGTGCAGGTCTCGGACTCACAGCGTTCTTCATCGCCCACGCTCTTGCTGAGAACGACGAAATGGGCGCGGTTGTAACGGTCGAACCGGTCTGGGAGTTGGCAAAGCAGGCGCACGATCTACTGGATGGCATGCCAGCGAAGATCGTCAACGATGTCGCGCCGTTCGCCGAGTGGGGCCACAAGCCAGATCTCGTCTACATCGACTCCGGCCAGAAGTACCGCGCGAACGACATCACGACCTGGCTGACGAACGGCTACACCGGCCCGGTGCTCGTCCATGATGCCGAGCGCAACTACCCGGAGATCGCCGCTGGTGTCGGCGTCTACATTCCGACCGCGAACGGCATGTGGCTCGGACGCTCCCGCAAAGCAACGGAGGCAACTTGACCAGACTCAACCTCGGCGCAGGCCCGCACCAGATCGCCGGCTTCGACAACCTCGACGCGAACACCGGCTGGCGCTTCGAGCTCGGCCTCGGCGAATATCCAGACGGCAGCGTCGAAGGGATCACGATCAGCCACTCGCTGATGTACGTGCCGAAGTTGAACTGGGAATACGTCTTCAAGGAGTTTGCGCGCGTGCTCGAGCCGGGAGGCATCATTCGGATCACCGAAGACGACACCGAGAACGAAGCGTCGGAACGCGCCGGCGGCTGGGATGACGCCGTCACGTTGACAGGGCCGAAGATGATGGCGGCGGCGCTCAGGAAGGCAAAGCTGATCGTGCAGAAGGTCGACGCGGACACGACGTTCTTCCACGACCGGTCGCTGCTGCAGGCGTGGCATGGGTTGGCGCCGAAGTGCTTCTGGATCGAAGGGCGCAAGCCGGTTGCATGACCGTTGATTTGCTCTACGTCGCGTTCAACCGGCTCGCCTTCACAAAGCCGTCGTTCCAGTCGCTGATCGACAACACCGACTGGTCGCTCGTCCGCACCCTGCACATCCACGACGACGGGTCGAAGGACGGCACCGCCCAGTACCTGCGCGACATGGCCGGTGCACGCTCAAGCGACTTCGACGTGAAGTTCGAGTCGCTGCGCCTCGGCGGCCCCGTCGCCGCCACGAACCGGCACCTCGACCTGCTCTCCGCCACGGCAGAACAGGACGACGTCGGCGCGTTCGTGAAACTCGACAACGACGTCGTCGTGTCGCCCGGTTGGCTGAACGAGCTCACCCGCGTCGCGACGCTCAACCCCGGCATCGACTTCCTCGGCATCCAGCCACGCTTCGGCCCGCCCGTGATGGGACACTGCGACGAACGCCGCGTCGAAGAAGCGCGCCACATCGGCGGCGTCGGCCTGATGCGCTACCGGGTGTTCGAGGTTTGCCGGCCGACACCGAACGGCCGCTACGGCTTCACCGAGTTCCAGGGCCGCCACCCGGAGAGCCGCAAGGGCTGGATCACACCGGATCTGCCGTGCTTCTGCCTCGACCTGATCGACCTCGAACCATACGCGTCGCTGGCGGTGCAGCACATCGCGAAGGGATGGGCGCGGCCGTGGTCGAAGTACGCCGACGGTGGCCGCTCCTACTACCAGTGGTGGGCACCGGTCGAGTAGACTGGCAAGCGACGTGACACTCCGGGTTCTCGACCTGTTCTGCGGTGCCGGCGGGGCGGCGATGGGCTACCACCGCGCCGGCTTTGAGGTTGTCGGGATCGACATCGATCCGCAGCCGAATTACCCGTTCGAGTTCCACCAACAGAACGCTCTGTCTATCGACACCCTGCTCACTCGGTACCGGTTTGACGCGATCCATGCTTCACCGCCGTGTCAGCGCTACTCGCTCCTGACACAGGGGCTCGGCAACCCAGACGACCACCCTGACCTCGTCGCGCCTGTGCGCGAGCTCCTACGGGCGACAGGCTTGCCGTACATCATCGAGAACGTCGTCGGCGCCCCGCTCGAGCACCCGTTGAAGCTGTGCGGGTCGTCGTTCGGGCTCGGCGTGTGGCGGCACAGGCTTTTCGAGACGAACTGGCCGATCGGGATGCTTCCGCCATGCTCACACGCGGAGCACCCGCTGCCGCTAGACGTGACGGGAACCGGTGGCCCTGGTGGCCGGCATCGGAAGCCGAGATCGATTGCTCAGGCCGGTGCCGCTATGGGGATCGGATGGATGACCCGGGCGGAACTGTCCGAGGCGATCCCCCCCATGTACACAGAGTTCCTTGGCGCCGCACTCCTCGAGCACATCGACGCCCAGGTGGCTGCGTGAGGAACCCCGAGGATCTGGAAGAGGCCGCGATGTGGCCGCAGGACATTGAGCCGTGCCCCCGGTGTGGCTGTTCAGGAGAGAAGTACGACGGCCATTGTTGCGAAGACGTTGCGACTGAGGCCCTCGTCGCGCAGGTTCGCAAGTCGGTCGCGGAGTGGCACACGGACAGCACGCCGATGGAAGACCTTTGGCACGCGCTCGAAACGTACGACGCAGCACTGAACGCCGAGGTGGCCGCGTGCGCTTGATTGCCAGTCTGATCGTCAGGAACGAACTCGGCCGTTACCTCGGCCCGTGCATCGACCATCTGCTCGAGTTCTGCGACGAGATCCGTGTCCTGGACGAGGGATCGACTGACGGCTGGGCTGATAGGCGCTGTGTGACCCTGCGTGCTCCTGAGCGATCCGGCGATGCGTTCGTGAACCATGCGGCGATGCGCCAACGGCTGCTCGACTTCACGCTCGAGGGCGCACCGACGCACATCTTGGCGATCGACGCGGACGAGTTCATCACCGACGGCGCGGCGGTGCGAACGGTCTGCGAGGAATCGGATGCCGGCGCGCTTAAGGTCTGTCTGCAGGAGGTCTGGAAGGTGAACGCCGACGAGCTCGAGATCCGCCAGGACGGCGGTTGGGTCGAGCATGACGTGGCACTCGTCTGGCGTCCTGACCGTTTGCGTCCGAACCAGTTGAAGATCACCGACAAGGGGCATGCGACGGGGCGCACGCCGGACGCGGTCGGGCTGCTGCCGACGGGGCATACCTGCTCGGCGCTGCTGCACCTTGGCTGGGCGAACGTGGGTGAGCGTGACGAGCGTTTCGCCCGGTACGCGGTCGGCGATGCCGGCCGTTTTCACGCGAAAACGCACATCGACTCGATTATGTGGCCCGAGTCGCGGATCCAGTTGCAGCCGGTCGAGTGGCCGCCGGCGTTGGAGCCGTGGCGTGCCGAGTTGACGAGGCGGGCGAACCGATGAGCGCTTACGAATGGGCTGCTCCCAATGCCGATCTTCGACATAGCGGTGGACGCGCGGCGGCGATCCCCCAGGGCGATCTTCTGCCTCTTGACCGTGACAACTTCTGGCGGATGATGAACTCGGCTCTTCGTACCCGAGAGAAGTGCGTTGTCTGTGGCGAGGACGGCGAATACTGGTACGCGCACGGATGGCTGTGTCGGCGGTGTGGCTCGTGATCCCGTCGCCGTGGGTCGCAATCGTTCTGACGCTCGGCACGTTTCGGCTCTGGCGGATCGCCGCGGCCGACACGCTGCCGATCCTCGTCCGCTTCCGCGACTGGCTGCTCGGCTACGAATGGACGAACACCGACGACGAGAAGTTCTACTCCCGGCCACTGCTCGCCGAATGGCTCGAATGCCCTTGGTGCTCCGGCGCCTGGTTCTCGGTCGCCGCCTATCTGCTCTGGCTGTGGACGCCCGGCATGCTCTACGTCGCCACACCGCTTGCCATCTCGGCCGCGGTCGGGCTCGTGCGCACCCGCCTCGACTAGCTTGCATTTCCGTTGCGCGTGATATAAGCCGCTTGCAAGCACAAGCGACGCGAGCGGAGGGCCGATACGTGGGATGCGGGTGCGGAGGGTCATCGAAGGTCTACAAGGCACCGTCAACACGGACAGCCGCAGCCGACAAGCCGGAACGCGTGCGCGGGCTGCCGGCCGTCTGGAACGGCCCGAAGACCACGGTCGCCAAGTAACCGGGTGACGATCAGCAGGATCAGAGCGGGCAGCGCGAAACAGCGCAAGCCACGCACCCCGGTCAGCACCCGCCGCCGCACACGCGACCGGCCACGCGACGACAACCTGTCGCTCGAAACACTGACCGCCGCCGCGATCTACGACATCCAACTGCACACGCAGCCGCTCTACATCGGCGACGACGGCAAAGCGATCCGCGGCAGCGCGCTCGCCCTCGCGAAGAAGAACTCGCAGGACATCCGCCGGCTGATCCAGCCGTGGCAGGCGCAGTCGATGAGCTACTACAGCCTCGTCCCGGAGGTCAAGTTCGGCACGAACTTCTTCGCGCAGATGCTCCGCAACGTGCGCCTCTTCCCCGCCAAGATCGACCCGAAAACGCACGAGCCCGCGGAGGTTCACGACGGGTCCGCGTTCGAGATCTTCAACCAGATCGTCGACCCCGGCGGCGGCCGCACCCTGCTCCAAGACCAGTACGCGAAGCTGCGCTTCCTGATCGGCGAGTCCTACCTGACCGTGTCGCCGGACGAGGATCGCGGCGAGGTCTGGGAGTGCCTGTCACCGAACGAACTCCGGCCGCAGCCGGGCGGCCTCGCCAGCCGGTTCCGTGCCCCGATGCTTTCCGCCGACCAGTACACGATCGGCGTCAACGAGTACATCGTCGGCAACGACCCCGCCCAGATCGAAGCGAACGGCGACGTGCTCGGCCCGCAGTTCGTCGAGAACGGGCCCGACATCATCAACGTCTACCGGCTCTGGCGGCCGTCGCCCGCCTACAGCTGGCTTGCCGACTGCAACATGCAGGCCGCGCTCGACATCCTCGACGAACTCGTCCTCTCGACCTACTCGGTGCGCGCCCAGTTGAAGTCGCGGCTCTACCAGGCCGGCATTTTCGCCTACCCGGAAGAGGCGACTTTGCCGTCGCTCGGCAACGACCCCGAAGAGGATCCCGCCTCCGACGACCTGATGGCACGGCTGAACGTCGCGATCATGGCGTCGCTGCGCGACCCCGGCACCGCCGCCGCCGTCTCGCCGATCGGGCTGCGGATGGCCGGCGACTTCATCGACAAGATGAAGTACATCCGCTTCAACGACAACCAGGGCGAGCTCGCGGAGATCAGCCAGCGCGCGGAGATGATCGGCCGCTTCGCGACCTGCATCGAGCTTCCGAAAGAGGTCATCACCGGCACCGCCGACGTCAACCACTGGGGCGCCTGGCTGATCGACAAGCAGACCTACGACAGCTACGGCAAACCCGGCGCATTGGAGATGGCCGCCGACTTCACCGCCGCCTATCTGCAGCCCGCGCTGCGCGGCGAAGGCGTCGCCGACTGGGATCAGTACCTGATCGGTGTCGACCCGTCCGACGTGATCAACCATCCCGACCGGGCGAAGGACGCGAAAGATCTCCGAGCCGCCGGCCTGATCAACGACGAGGTCTACCGCGAACTGCTCGGCTTCAACGAGAACGACGCGATGAGCGACATCGAATACCAGCACTGGGCCGGGATCGCGCTCAAAGACCCTTCCTACTTCGCCTACGGCATCCCGTCGGTGCGCGCGAACATCGAGCCGGCACCGGGAGACATCGAGTCGGCGACCGGCGAGGTCGCAGGCACGAACGTCAACCCGGTCGAGGCGAACCCAGGGCCGCCGCAGGACACACCGGCCGACCAGAACGGATCCGACGGCGGCCCAGCGCTCCAAGCGTCGGCGGCGCTCGGGCGCGAGCAGCGGATCCTCGGCGCCGCCGACTACGCGATCCTGCGCGGCCGCGAGATGGCCGGCGCCCGCCTCCGCTCGCTGACCGGGCCGCGCGCCGGCAAATGCGACGAATGCCAGGAGGCGATCGTCGACGTTCCGAACTGGCTCGTCGCCGCCACGCTCGGCAAGGAGCGCGCGAAGCCGTATCTGAACACGTCCGGGCCGGGCACGACCGGGAACGGAAACCTCGTCGCTGGAGTCGCGGACGCGTTCGCCGCCGTCGTCGCAGGGATGGGCGTCGCCCCTGCTTGGGCTTCTGAGCTCGGTCGTCTGGTTGAGCAGCACGCGGCGAAGACACTGTTCCAGGAGACCCCTGATCCGTTGCCGGCCGGCTTCTCGGTGCTGCTGCAGCGGATCGACCGGCCTCTCGAGCGGTCGTGAGCGATGAGGAGGGAAGAGATCGGAGCGGCGATCTTCGGCTTCGCTCTCGCCTGCGGGATGTTCCTGGTCGCGCATCTCGCAGGCTCGTCGCTGAGTAGCAGCACGTTCTACAACGTCGGTGCGAACGAGATCCAGTGGGTCTCCGGCGTCGGCTTGATCGCCGGCCTGTCGATGGCGGCTTGGGCGCGCTGGCATAACCGTTGCGGTGTCAACCTTTGCATCCGGCGTGGCGAGCATCCCGTCGCCGGCACCGTCCGAAAGGTGTGCACCCATCACCACACGCGCGAGCATCACGAACTCGTACATGCGCTCCACTGGTGCGAGAACAAGTTCGGCTGGGGCGACACACATGGCGTCTAAGCACACGAAGATCAACGACGGCTCGAAGACCGGCGCCGATAAGGCAGCCGAGCATCTTCCGGCTCTGACTCGCGCCTACGGGCGCACGTTGCGCGCCGCCGGACGTCGCGCCGCAGGCCGGATGCGGCAGATCCACCCGATCACCGCTGCGGCCGACCAGCAGCCTCCGAACTGGACGCCGCCGCCCGCCGGGCAGTTGATCGACCAGCAGGAACTCGAGGCCGACACGCAACGGAAGACCGCGAAGCTGCACCGGCAGATGCTGACCGCTTCGGCGTCGAGCGCGATGCAGCCGTTCGACATCTCGTTCGACATCCACGCGCCGACTTCGCAGGCGATCCTGGATGCCATCGCCGCCCGCATCCAGGGAACGATCACGTCGGCGATCGAGGAGCAGATCACGGAGGCGATCCAGGAAGGTTTCGCGAACGGCTACTCCGTCGACCGTGTCGCCCGCAACATCGTCACCGCGACCGACAAGATCTCGAAGGTGCGCGCCGACATGCTCGCCCGCACCGACCTGAACGCGCTCTCGAACGCCGGCTCGCTGCTCGGAGCCACCACCGCTGACGCGGCCTCGACGAAAACATGGCTGGCGACCGAGGACGAGCG
>Ga0265338_10001791_pt1 | contig 33837 bp, 33 predicted proteins | sample 42126metaG_FD_193579 | JGI IMG/M metagenome (GOLD analysis project Ga0265338, IMG submission 193579) | Rhizosphere microbial communities from Carex aquatilis grown in University of Washington, Seatle, WA, United States - 4-21-26 metaG | ecosystem: Host-associated > Plants > Roots > Rhizosphere...
TATTTTGATTTATCAGACCGAATCTGGCGGTGAAGTTTTGGTGGCCGTGGATGAAGGCGTGCTGGTCAAGACCGGCGCGGACGTGCTCGTGTCCGTGCGCCGGGCGATCGGCGGAACGGATCTCGGCCAGTTGCACGCGGCGGTGGAAAAGGAATTTCTGACACTCGACGAAAACGAGCAAAGCGTGCGCACGGCGGTGACGAAATTGGAAACCGGATATCTGCGTCGTTTCGCAACCCTGCAACATGAGTGACCAACCAGACAAAACCCCGAAGAACGAGCCGACCTTCGCCGGAGAAATCGGGGCGAAGGCGGCGCGCAAGCTCAAGGCGCGCAAATCCACGCAAGGTGTGTGGTTTGGCCTTGGCATGATGGGATTGGTCGGCTGGTCGGTGGTCGTGCCGACGCTACTGGGCGCGGCGCTCGGCATCTGGCTGGATAATCATCATCCCGGCAAACATCCGTGGACGCTGTCGTTGCTGGTGGTTGGTCTGGCGGTCGGCTGTTTGAACGCGTGGCATTGGGTCGCCAAGGAAGACAAAGCGATGCACGACGAAACAGAGGGTGACAATGAATGACCTTTTAATTCTTTCGCTCGCGGTGGTCGCGGGACTTCTGCTCGGCATGATATTTTTCGGCGGCCTTTGGTGGACGGTGCGTAAGGGCGTTTTCTCCAAATCACCGGCACTTTGGTTTCTTGGTAGCATGTTGCTGCGGATGGGCATTGTCCTCGCCGGATTTTATTTTATCGGGCGTGGAGATTGGCAGCGGCTCGTCGTTTGTTTGCTCGGATTTATCATCGCGCGAATCATCGTCATGCGGCTGACCCGCACACCGATTGATCACGGCAACTCCCAAGTGAAGGAGGTCAACCATGCGCCTTAGTCCCGACCAGTTGATTTTCTGGCAGCACGGGTTTTTCAAACTTAATGGCACGATTGTGTTCACATGGGGATTGATGCTCGCGCTGGCAATTGGTTCCAAGCTAATCACGCGCAAACTTTCCACGGATCTGAAGCGTTCCCGCTGGCAGAACCTTCTGGAAATCGTTGTCACCGGCATCAGGAAACAAATTTCAGACGTCGGACTGAAGCATCCGGAAAAATATATCGGCTTTCTGGGCACACTTTTCCTGTTCGTCGCCCTAGCCGCGCTTTGCACGATTATTCCCGGATACGAACCGCCGACCGGATCGCTCTCAACTACGGCGGCACTCGCGTTGTGCGTGTTTCTGGCTGTGCCGTTGTTCGGCATCGAGAAACAGGGATTTTGGGCTTATCTCGCTTCCTACACCAAGCCGACGATCATCATGCTGCCGTTTAACATCATCAGCGAACTTTCGCGCACGCTCGCGCTGGCTGTCCGCCTGTTCGGCAATATGATGAGCGGTGCGATGATCATCGCGATTCTGCTTACCATCACGCCCTTCATTTTTCCAATCGTGATGACGTTGCTCGGTCTGCTGACCGGCATGGTGCAAGCCTACATTTTCAGCATCCTGGCTGCGGTTTACATCGCCGCCGCCACGCGCACGCGCAAGCCCAAATCCGCGCCAGCACCTGCCACCTGAAACATTCACCAACCAACCAAAGGACAAAATTATGGATAACATGACAATCATCGCGGTGGTCTCGATCATCACCGCCGGCCTGACCATCGCGCTGGGGAGCATTGGCCCGGCGCTCGGCGAAGGGCGCGCCGTCTCGACCGCCCTAAGTTCGCTGGCACAACAACCCGACGCCTCGGCCACGATCACCCGGACCTTGTTCGTGGGGTTGGCCATGATCGAATCCATCGCGATCTACTGCTTCGTGGTTTCGATGATTCTGATTTTCGCCAATCCATTCTGGAACCACGTCATCGCCGGCGCGGCCAAAGCGGCGGGAAAATAGGCTTATGCTGCTTGACTGGTTCACCATCGGTGCGCAGGCGCTGAATTTCCTCATCCTCGTGTGGTTGATGAAGCGCTTTCTTTACAAGCCTATCCTCAACGCGATTGATGCACGGGAAAAGTTGATTGCGAAGGAACTCGCGGACGCCGATGAGAAAAAGGCCGAAGCTCAAAAGGAGCGCGACGAGTTTCAAAAGAAAAACGAGGAATTTGATCAGCAGCGAGCCACGCTGCTGACCAAGGCGACGGACGAGGCGAAGGCCGAACGACTGCGTCTCCTCGACGAAGCCCGCAACGCCGCCGACGCCTTGAGCGCCAAGCGGCAGGAATCGCTGGTCAACGACGCGCACAATTTGAATCACACCATCAGTCGTTTGACGCAGAAGGAAGTGTTTGCGATCACGCGCAAGGTGCTGACCGATCTGGCCACGACGAGTCTGGAAGAGCGGATGGGTGAGGTGTTTGACCGACGCTTGCGAGAGTTGAATGGCCAGGCGAAAACCGTGCTTGGTGAGGCGCTCAAGAAAAATTCCGAGCCTGCCCTAATCCGCAGCACGTTTGACCTGCCTGAGGCACAACGCGCGGCGATTCAAAATGCGCTCAACGAAACCTTTTCAGCGGAAATTCACATTCGATTCGAGACCTCGCCGGATTTGGTGAGTGGGATCGAACTTAGCGCGAATGGGCAGAAGGTCGGTTGGACTATCGCGGATTATTTGGCGTCGCTGGAAAAAGGTGTCGGCGAGCTTCTGAAAGAGCAGGACAAGCCAGCGCCCAAGCCGGAAGTCAAAGTTGAGCCTATAGCAGATGCGCCTAAGCCCGAAGAAAAGCCTGCACCTAAAACGGAGGTTAAGGCTGAACTCAAATCCGAATCCGCGCCGGGTTCTAAAACGGAAGCCAAGACCGGGAGTAATACCAAGACCGAGGCCGATCCGAAACCGGAGATTAAACCAGAAGCTAAATCCAAAGTTGAAACTGCGTCCAAGCCTGAACCAAAATCCGCACCCGAACCTGAAGAAGCCAGGCCCGCAATAAAGAGCGCATGAACGTTGCACCTGAAAATTTGCAGGGCGTCTTCGATCGCACGTTTGCTGGAATCGGCCAGGGGCTGGGAGCCTTCACGCCACAACTCACACCGCGTGAAGTTGGCACGGTCATCAGTGTCGCGACCGGCATCGCCAAGGTCTCCGGTCTGCCCGGCGTGGGTTTTGAGGAGTTGGTAACATTTCCCGGAGGCGTGTTGGGCATCGCGTTCAACGTGGACGAGGACGAAATCGGCGTCGTGCTGCTCGGCGCATATCAAGATTTGCACACCGGCGACGAAGTCGAACGCACTGGGCGCGTCATGGACGTGGCGGTGGGTGAAGAATTACTAGGGCGCGTCATTGACCCGCTCGGCCGACCGCTCGATGGCCAAGGACCGGTGGCTTCCAATCAGCGGCTGCCCATCGAACGTCCCGCTGCGGCCATCATGGATCGCGCGCCGGTCACAGTGCCCCTTCAGACGGGCCTGATGGTCATTGATGCGCTCATTCCCATCGGGCGCGGACAGCGCGAATTGATTCTGGGCGATCGCCAGACGGGCAAGACGGCCATCGCTCTCGACAGCATTTTGAACCAGCGTGGAAAAAATGTGATCTGCGTTTATTGCGCGATTGGACAACGCGCTTCCGCCGTCGCCAAAGCCGTGGCTACCCTCCGCGAAAAGGGCGCGATGGATTACACTGTGATCGTGGTCGCCGAAGGCAACGACGCGCCGGGCTTGACTTATATCACGCCTTACGCTGCAACCAGCATTGCAGAATACTTCATGGAAAAGGGACGTGACGTGCTGATTGTCTATGACAATCTTACCCAACACGCCGAAGCTTATCGCGAGTTATCACTCCTGCTGCGACGTCCGCCCGGTCGCGAAGCTTTTCCCGGTGACATTTTCTACATTCATTCGCGGATGCTGGAGCGGGCGACGCACCTGAGCAAGGAACGTGGCGGCGGCTCGCTCACCGCGCTGCCGATCATCGAGACTGAAGCGCAGGACATTTCCGCTTACATTCCGACCAACCTGATTTCCATCACGGATGGGCAAATTTATCTTTCGCCGTCGCTCTTTGAACTGGGCGTGCTGCCGGCCGTGGATGTCGGCAAATCCGTTTCGCGGGTGGGCGGCGAGGCGCAATGGGCGGCTTACCGCGCCGTCGCCGGCGACCTGAAACTTGCCTACGCGCAGTTTGAAGAACTTGAAACCTTTGCGCGCTTTGGCGCGCGGCTCGACGACGATACCCGCAAAATCATCGAGCATGGCCGGCGAATCCGTGCCTGTCTCAAACAGACGGAATTAGCGCCGATAAGTGTGCCCGCACAAATCACCGTCCTGCTGGCGTTGACCGCAAACCTGTTCGACCCGGTGCCGCTGGATCAAATGACCGATGCCGGACAAGCCGTGCGCGAGGCGGCGGCGACGATTCCGGCGGAGGCGAGTGCGCGATTTGAAACTGCCGCAAAATTGAGTGACGGGGATAAAAAGACAATTGTGGAAATCGCCCGCAAAACGCTCGCACCTTTCCAGCCCAAACCGGAACCCAAGCCCGAGACTAAACCTAAAGTCCAATCACCGCTGCCAGCGGGAGTTGAACCTTCTGCAAAAGTAGAATCCAAGGAGAAGCCATGAGCGACTCCACGGCGAGCCTGACCCGAAAGATCAACAGTGCCGGCGATCTGCAATCGGTCGTCCGCACGATGAAGGCTTTGGCTGCTTCGAGCATTGGGCAATATGATAAGTCGGTTCGCGCCTTGGGTGATTATTATCGCACGGTAGAACTGGGACTGGGCGCGTGCTTTCGAGAGAGCAAGCCAGCGCCTCCGGTCGTAAAACGAAAAGGACAAGCCGACGTTGGCGCGATCGGCGCGGTCGTGTTCGGTTCCGATCAGGGATTGGTGGGCCAGTTTAATGATGTGGTGGCGGATTATGCGGTCAAGAGCCTTGCCGCTTTGCCCGGCAAACCGGAAGTCTGGGCGGTTGGCGAGCGCGTTCACGCGCGTCTGACGGATGCGGGACTGCCTTTGATGGGACTCTTTGCCGTTCCTAATTCCGTCCAAGCCATCACGCCGCTCGTCGGGCAGATTCAAATCGAAAGCGAAGCGCGTCGGGCCAAAGGAGAATATGCCCGGCTCTACATTTTCCATAACCGGCCGAAGTCTGGAGCGCTTTACGAGCCGGTCGGCCAGCGGTTATTGCCGCTCGACACGCAGTGGCAGCAGGGGCTGGCCAAAGTTCCCTGGCCGACGAAGATATTGCCCGAAGTCCTGTGCAGCGGCACGGTGACTCTCCGCGCGCTTATCCGCGAATATCTTTTCATCTCGCTCTTTCAGGCGTGCGCAGAATCCCTCGCGAGCGAGAACGCAAGCCGTTTGGCGGCGATGGAACGCGCCGATAAGAACATAGATGAACTGCTGGAGACGCTGCACGGCACTTTCCACCGCATCCGTCAGGCGGGCATTGATGAGGAATTGTTCGATGTAATCTCCGGCTTCGAGGCGCTGACGGTAGATGAGGACAGGGGAAAACACCGGTGAAAATGATGGCTGCACGCAAATCAAAAAATGGCTGGGGTGATTTACTCCAATGTGACCACCGCGCAAACCACGCTGTTAAGCAATCAGCGGTTGGCGCTGAACCTCCAGCCGCAACATTTGACGGCGAACGTCCAACTGATCAAAGCGTTGAATGGTGGCTGGGATGCTTCGCCGGGAGCGACCTCAGTCATTCCTTGACCCAAATACCACTATGAAAACAAACCTAATGAACACTGCAAAAGCTTTAGTCGCCGATCATAAAGGGCTGCTGGCGATGGATGAAAGCAATCCCACCTGCAACAAACGCTTTGCCAAGCTCAACATTCCGCAGACCGTGGAAGCCAGGCGTGCTTACCGGGAATTGATTGTGACCGCACCCGGTCTGGGAGAGAGCATCAGTGGCGCGATCCTTTTCGACGAAACCATCCGCCAACAGAAGAAGGATGGCACGCCTTTTCTCAAAGTCCTCGCCGATGCGGGAATTATTCCCGGCATCAAAGTTGATGCCGGAGCCAAGGATCTGGCCGCTCATCCCGGCGAAAAAATCACCGAAGGTCTGGACGGCCTGCGCGACCGGCTCAAAGAATATGGTCAAATGGGTGCGCGTTTTGCCAAATGGCGCGCCGTGATTGCCATCGGTGAGGGCATTCCGACCCGGAGTTGTATCGAAGCTAACGCGCACGCGCTGGCCCGCTACGCCGCGTTGTGCCAGGAAGCCGGACTGGTGCCGATTGTCGAACCCGAGGTGCTTATGGATGGCGATCATTCCTTGGAGCGTTGCCGCGAGGTGACGGAAGAAGTATTGCGCACGGTTTTCAACCAACTCGTCTGCCAGCGTGTGTTGCTGGAAGGCATGCTTCTTAAGCCAAACATGGTGTTGCCGGGATTGACCTGTCCACCGCAACAAGAAGTCAAGGAAGTGGGCATCGGTGAACAGCAGTATCAGGTGAGACTAATGGACCGTCAGCCGGACGAGGAACAAGATATTGAAGAGGTGGCCAACATCACGGTGAAGAGTCTATGGCGCACCGTTCCCGCCGCTGTTCCGGGCATTGCGTTTTTGTCCGGCGGACAATCCGCCGAACTGGCCTCAGCCCGTCTGAATGTGATGAATCTGCGATTCAAGTTGCAACTGCCGTGGGCGCTTTCGTTTTCGTTTGCCCGCGCCATTCAGCAACCCGCTTTGGAGAAATGGCGCGGCCAAGAAACAAATGTTCTGGCGGCGCAGCGAGCGTTGCTTCATCGTGCCAAGTGCAACCGCGCCGCGCGCCGTGGTGAATACACTGCCGCGATGGAACTCGCATAAGCCGGATCCACCATGGAATTAAAAACCAGATTCAACGAATCTCGTCGCGGTCGCCTCGTCGTAAATGTCCGGCTTGACGGGTCGGTGCCACCTGTTGAAGAGAGTTAAGCGCTAGTATATACTTGGTTTATGGAATGGTACCGGCTCAAACAATCGTCACTAGCGGGATCCCTGTTGTCATCCCCGACCGGCGGATCGGATGCATGCCGGTGAAAGTTGGAGAATACATGAAAAATAAAAAATCAATTCCACCTCCGCCGGAGCATGAACCCATTCGGCAACGCTTGGCAGAACTCCGCCGCGCGCTGCTCAACCTGCACAAGGCACTGGTTGATTCGGAGCGCGTCAGCTACGAACAAACGGTCGGCAAAATCCAATCGCCCAACCATTTCCTGCAACTGGTCACGGGCGATCCGTGGTTCGCGTGGCTGCAGCCATTTTCACAGCTGATCGTCGCAATGGATGAGGCGCTCGAAGAAAAAGAGCCGTTGACGCCGGCGGGGATGGAGGCATTGGTGAAGCAAACCCGGCAGTTGCTCGTTGCGTCGGAAACCGGCGAAGGATTTTCCGGGCATTACTTCGCCGCCTTGCAACGCGACCCCGACGTGGTGCTGGCGCACGCAGAGGTTGCCAAGCTCATCAGCCCCCGAAAACCACCGGCTCCCCGCGACGGGTGAAGCCACCGGCTCCTGCCCGTTTGGTGAAATGCCACACTCCATCTGGCAAACAGCCGGTTCACAACCATATTTTAAACACTCTAGGGATTTGGCTGGACCGTTACCCGGTAAAACTGTTGCGGGACATTGCCGATGGCATTGGTTTGACTGGTGATTGAGCCGATGGCCGTCAGGCTTGGCGGTACGTCAATCCAACTGGCGCCCATCAAATTGGTGCTGGACTGCAGTCCGTAGGTTGAACCCGTCATCGAACTCCAGGCCACGGTGACAACCCCGTTGGTCAGACCTACCGAGAGGATCACCGGTGTCGGCGCCGCTGTCACCGTCAGTGTTCCGTTCACATAGCTGAAAGTGTAATTTACCGCGCTCAACGTCCCATTGGTGGCAATGATGGGGTAAGGTCCCGCCGGGCTGGCGGTTGTCGCCACGGTCGTCAAGCTCGGGCTTCCGCCCAGCACCGCCACCGTATCCCCATTGACAAAACCATTGTAACTTGCCGTGAACACCGGGTTTGCCACGCCGTAGATCCGGTTGGTGTTGTTCGCCGTCACGGTCAACGGTGCTGGATTGATCGTCAGCGTGCCGTTCGTGAAGCTGAAGGAGTAATTGGTCGCGCTCAACGTCCCAATCGTGTTGGTGATGGTGTAGCTGCCCGCCGGACTGTTGGTCGTTGCACTGGTCGTCAAACTCGGCGCGCCGCTCAAGACGCTGGTGGTGTCGCCATTGAGGAATCCACTGTAACTCACCGTGAACACGGGGTTGGTTGCGCCATAGAGTCGGTTTGTGTCGTTCGCATTCACTGCCAACACCGCCGATCCGACCGTCAGCGTCCCGTTCACGTAGGTGATGGTGTAGTTGGTCAACCCGGCACCCGCCGCGTTAGTCACCACGATGCTGTAAGGCGAACCGTTCACACTGGCGCCCGCCGCCGCACCCGTGCTGGTCAGGCTTGCGCCGGTCACGGTGTCGCTGTTCAGCAATCCGCTCGTCGAAAATTCCGTACCCGCGAACACCAGGGTCTGCCCGTACGTTTTGCTCCGATTGCTCGCGGTGACGGTCAACGCCGCTGGATTGATCGTCAGCGTGCCGTTCGTGAAGCTGAAGGAGTAATTGGTCGCGCTCAACGTCCCAATCGTGTTGGTGATGGTGTAGCTGCCTGCCGGACTGTTGGTCGTCGCACTGGTCGTCAAACTCGGCGCGCCGCTCAAGACGCTGGCCGTATCGCCATTGAGGAACCCGATGTAACTCACCGTGAACACGGGGTTGGTTGCGCCATAGAGCCGGTTTGTGTTGCTGGCATTTGCTGCCAGCACCGCCGATCCGACCGTCAGCGTCCCGTTCACGTAGGTGATGATGTAGTTGGTCAACCCGGTGCCCACCGCGTTTGTCACCACGATGCTGTAAGGCGAACCGCTCACACTCGCACCTGCCGCTGCGCCGGAGCTGCTTAAACTGACGCTGGCCACGATGTCATGGTTCTGCAGCCCGCCGGCTGAAAATTCCGTCCCTGCGAAAACTGCCGTCTGGCCATACGGCTTGCTCCGGTTGCTCGCGGTGATGGTCAATGCCGCCGGATTGATTGTCAGCGTGCTGTTCGTGAAGCTGAAAGAATAATTGGTCGCGCTCAACGTCCCAATCGTGTTGGTGATGGTGTAGCTGCCTGCCGGACTGTTGGTCGTCGCACTGGTCGTCAAACTCGGCGCGCCGCTCAAGACACTGGCGGTGTCGCCATTGAGGAACCCGCTGTAACTTGCCGTGAACACGGGGTTGGTTGCGCCATAGAGCCGGTTCGTGTTGCTGGCATTTACTGCCAGCACCGCCTGGGTTACTGTCAATGTTCCGTTGACGAAGCTGAAGTTATAGTTGGTTGCACTCAAGGTTCCGACCGTGTTGGTGATGGTGTAGCTGCCCGCCGGGCTGTTGGTCGCCGCGCTCGTCGCCAGCGTGGGCGAACCGCTCAAGACATTGCTGGCATCGCCGTTCACAAAGCCGCTGTAGCTGACCGTGAACACCGGATTGGTCAGACCATAAGCCCGGCTTCGATTGCTGGCCGTCACCGTCAAGGTTGCCGGATTGATCGTCAGAATCCCGTTCGTGAAGCTGAACAGGTAGTTGCTGTTCGTCGCGATCAAGGTTCCGGCGCTCACGGTGATGGTGTTTGTGCCAACCGGACTGTTGGTCGTCGCGGTTGTGGTGATGGCCGGCACACCGCTCAACACGTTTGAAGTGTCGCCGTTCACGAAGCCGCTGTAGCTGACTGTGAATACCGGGTTGGTCGCCCCGTACAAACGGTTGGTATTGTTGACGGTCACGGTGAGAACGTTGGTGACCTGCAGCACTGTGATGGTCACGCTGGCCGCGCCCAGAGCCTTCAACTTGTCATTGGCTTGAAACGTGAAGCCGTCGGTTCCAAAAAAGCCGTTCGTGGGTGTGTAGGTGAAGCCGCCGTTGGTGCTCAGGTTCAACGTGCCGTTGGTTGGCCCGGCGAGCAGCGCGACGGTGAGGTTGGTGCCGAAGACATCCAGGGCGCTGGCCAGCACGCCGGGACTGGCCACCGACAAGGCCGAATATTGTCTGGCCGTGTAGCTCGAGTTCGGCACCAGCGGGCTAACGATGACATTGCTGACGGACATGAGGTAGGCGAGGGATCCGGCATACAGGCCCACGTCAATACCGCCGCTGGTCAAGGCGGGTTGGCCGTCAAACGTCCCGTTGTCCACCAGGTTTGTGATCAAGTTACCATCGTAATAGGCGAACACGTTGGTCCCCTGGAAGGCCACTTTGACGTTGTGCCAGTTGGTGCCCATGCTGGGCAGGCGGATCAGGCTTTGATCGGTTTCCGCCGTCCACGATTCGTATTTGATGATTTGCAGGGTGGCCACTCCGGCGGCGACGCCGTTTAGCGGCGGCCAGGGGGAGTTTTCGGGATAGACCCATACATCATAGCGTGCGCCGGTGGCGGGGTTCAACCGCCCGCCGATGGCTCCGCCCCAGACATTGGTGTTGGGAAAGCGGAACTGCGCCTGAACGGAATAGTTCGTCCAGTTGGCGTTGTAATAGACGTAGCCGTAGTTGTTCAAACCACAGGTGCCGAATAAAACATTGTTGGTGATGTTCCAGGTGCCAATTTCGTTGATCCACGGGAGGATGTTGCCGCCATTGGCAGTGCGCGTGAAGTTATCGTTGAACCATGCGCCGGGTGTTGTGACGAGCAGGGTCACGGTGGCCACGGCGGAAGTGGTCTGGCCGTCGGTGGCTTTGTAGGTGAAGGAATCAACACCATAAAAATTATTGGTTGGCGTGTAAGTGAACCCGCCGTTGGTGTTCAGCAGCAGACTACCGTAGGCCGTTCCGGTCACAAGCTGGGCGGTCAATGGTCCGTTCCCGCTGGTGTCGTTGGCCAGAACGCCGGAAGCCGGCACGTTCAAAACCGTTCCAGAAGTCACGGTATAGGTATCATTGCTGGCAGTGGCATTGGTCACGGTCACCGGGTTGACCGTGATGGTCACGGTGGCAATGGTCAAATTGTTTGCCCCATCGTGCGGCTGGTAGGTGAAACTGTCCACCCCGACAAAATTATTTGACGGCGTGTAAGCAAAGCCGCCGTTGTTGGTCAGCGTCAACGTGCCGTGGGACGGCCCGGTAATCAAAGTTGACTGAAGATTCGCGCCAAACACATCTAGGTCGTTGGCCAGGACTCCCGGTGCAGATATTCGCAACGTGCTGTTTTGATTCGCGCTGTAACTGTCGTTGGCTGCCAGGGGAACCACCACGACGTTGCTCACCGACAGCGTGTAGGCGGTCGGCGGTTGTGTCCACATGTCCGCGCTGATGCCGCCGTTCAAATAAGCGCCCTGCCCGTCAACTGTGCCGTTGTCCAACACGTTTGTCACCTGCTTGCCGTCGAAATACGCGAAGATATTGCTGCCCTGGAACGCCAGCCCGAAGGTATGCGGGATCGTGCCGACACCATTGGTCAACGTCACCGTCTGCAATGTTGCATAACTGAAATCATGCCAACTGTGGAACTTCAAGATCTTCAAAATAGCCGTGCCGTTACCGGATCCGCCAGCCGAGCCTTCCGGATAAATCCATTCGCCGTAGTATGCGCCGTTGACCGGATCCACCAGGCGGCCGCCGATGCCGCCGCCCCAGGCGTTGGTGTCGGAAAATTGCAGCTGACCCTGCACCAGATAATCCGTCCAGTTGTTACTTACATAGACGTTCCCATAGCTGCTGAAGTCGCTGGTGCCGGCCAATAAATTATTGCTGAGGCTCCAGCCGCCGGCTTGTTGGGTCCACGGCCAGAGGTTCGTGCGGTTAAAACCGTCCAGGAACAGGTCCACCGCCGGCAGTACATCAATGGCCACTGTCGCTACCGCGGAGGTGGTCACTCCGTCGGTGGCTTGATAGGTGAACGTGTCCATCCCGGTGTAATTGTTGGTCGCGCGGTAACCGAAACTGCCGTTGTTGGTCAGGGTCAAAATGCCGTGCGCCGGCCGGACCGACAGGATGGCCGTCAACGGCCCGCTGCCTGTGTCATTGGCCAGAATGCCGGAGGCCGCGACGCTCAAGACGGCATTGGAGGCCACCGTATAATAGTCATTGTTCGCGGCAGCATTAGTCACAGTCACCGGATTGACCGTGATGGTCACGGTGGTCACGTCCAGATTGTTCGACCCGTCGTGGGCCTGGTAGGTGAACGTGTCGGTCCCGCTAAAATTATTCGCCGGCGTGTAGGCGAACCCGCCATTGTTGGTCAGCGTCAAGGTGCCGTTCGCTGGCCCACTGACCAAGTTCGCTTGCAGAGTTGATCCGTACACGTCGGTGTCATTGGCCAGAACTCCCGGCGCGGAAATGTGCAGCGCGGTGTTCTGGTTCACGTTGTAGTTGTCGTCCGCCGCCAGTGGAATCACCAAAACGTTGCTGAAGGAAAAAGTGTAAGGAACGGTCAAGGTGTAAATGTCCGAACTGATGCCACCGGTCAGATAAGCGCCCTGGCTGTCAAAGGTCCCGTTGTCCAGCAGGTTCGTCACCTGCTTGTTGTCAAAATAAGCGAAGATGTTGCTGCCTTGGAACGCCAGCGCGAGCGTGTGCAGATTCGTGCCGACGCCGTTGGTCAAGGCCAGCGTGGCCAGCGTGGTAAAGGCGGCATCATTCCAACTGTGGAATTTAATCAGTTTCAATGCCGCAATGCCGCCCAGGGCGCCGCCGGAGCCTTCGGGATAAACCCACGCCGCATAATGCACGCCGTTCACCGGATCCACCAGCCGCCCACCGATGCCGCCGCCCCAGGCATTCGTCGTCGAGAATTGTATCCCGCACTGCACCAGGTAATCCGTCCAGGTGTTGCTGAAATAAGCATTCCCATAACTGTTCAGGCTGCTGACACCTTGCAACAAGTTGGTGGTGGTGCTCCACGTGCCGTCCTGTTGCGTCCACGGCCAGAGGTTCGCGCGGTTGAAACCATCCAGGAACAAGTCGGGAGCGGGCAACACATCAATGGCCGCGGTCGTCGCGGCGGAAGTGGTCGTTCCGTCGGTGGCTTGATAGGTGAATGTGTCCATGCCGACGTAATTGTTCGTCGCGCGATAGCCAAAGCTGCCATCGTTGGTCAGGCTCAAAACACCATGCGCCGGGCCGCCCGCCAGAATGGCTGTCAACGGTCCACTCCCGCCGGTGTCGTTGGCCAGAAGACCGGGTGCCGGCGTATTCAAAACCGAATTGGTGGGAACGATGTAAAAGTCATTGCCGCCCACGATTGCCTGCCCCTTGACGTAACCACAAGCCGACGCCATGCACAAAAATACAATAATGCCATGCTTCATAATTTCTTAGGAGTTTCCACCCTGTCCGATTTCTAGACATTAAGTTTATCACAAAAATTGAAAATGGCAAATTTTGATACAATAGATTTAAGTTTTGTGAATTTTAACCATAAAGGCCAACAATAGGGGTGGTTCCGTGTTCCTAAGATTTCTGTCGCGGGCTTGCTTTGTGCGAGGTGAAAACTAAACTCCGCGCGCGTGTTGAATCTGAATTCGCTAAATCCCCAGCAGCGCCAGGCCGTGGAAACCCTCCATGGCCCGTTGCTGATCCTTGCCGGTGCCGGCACGGGCAAGACGCGTGTCATTACCTTTCGCATCGCCCACCTGATTGCGAAGGGCGTTGCGCCCGGGAACATTCTCGCCGTCACCTTCACCAACAAGGCCGCGCGCGAGATGCAGGAACGGGTGACCCGGCTTCTGCCGAAGCCGGTCGAAGGTCGAAAGTCTAGGGTCGAAGGTGCCGACACTCGACTCTCGTCGCTCGACGCTCGGCCAACGATCTGCACCTTCCACTCGCTCGGTGTCCGCATCCTGCGCCAGCACATTGACCGGCTGGGGTACAAGCGCAATTTCGTGATTTACGACGAGTCAGAACAGCTCAGTGCGATCAAAAAGATTCTCGCCCGGATTTCTGCCAAGGGGGAAAAGGCTGACCCGGGGCAGGTCCTGGCGATGTTGAGCCGGTTCAAAAATGGAGGTGAACGGGCCGCGATTTTCGCCGACGAAAGCGTTCGGGCGCTGGCCCAGCACATCCGCGCGCGCTACGAATCCGCCCTGCACGCCTGCAATGCCGTGGATTTCGATGATCTGATCCTGCTCACGCTGCGGCTATTTTCCGAGCATCCGGACGTGCTGGACGCCTGCCGCGCGAAGTACACCTACGTCATGGCCGACGAATATCAGGACACCAACGCCGCGCAGTTTCAACTCGTCTATGCGCTTACATCCAAGCACCGGAACTTTTGTGTGGTGGGTGACGATGACCAGAGCATTTACGGCTGGCGGGGCGCGGAGGTGGGCAACCTGCTCGACCTCGAAAAACATTTTCCCGAGGTCAAAATCATCAAGCTCGAGCAAAATTACCGGTCCACGACCACGATCCTTCAGGCGGCCAACGCCATCATCAAGAACAACGCGCGCCGCCGGCCCAAGCAGCTTTGGTCGAGCAAGGGGCCGGGGAGCAAGATTTCCCTGTGCGCCTATCCCCATGACGAAGACGAAGCGCGCAACGTGGTGGAACAGATTGAGTTTGCCCGCCGCGCCTACCGGGTGCCGTGGTCGGACAACGCCATCCTGTTTCGCACCAACATCCAGTCGCGCCCGCTCGAAACCGCACTGCGTACGGCGGGCGTGCGCTATCATCTGATCGGTGGACAAAGTTTTTTTGACCGGCGCGAGGTCCGCGACTTTCTCGCCTACGTGAAGGTTTTCATCAATCCGCACGACGATGTCAGCCTGTTGCGCATTGCGAACGTGCCGGCCCGGGGGCTCAGCGATGTGACCATGGAACGCCTGCTGGGCGCAAGTCACGAACGGAAGAGTTCCGTCTATTCGGCGATGAAAAATCCCTTGGTACAGATCAGCTTTCAAGCCAAGACCCGCGAAAACATCGAGGCGTTTCTGGAATTGATTGACCAGACCCGGGCGCAACTGCATCAAGATTCCACGCCGGGCTGTTTGCAATCCTGGGGCGAGCGGTTCTTGAATGAAACCGGCTATTTCAATGAGTTGCGTCGTTCGGAGAAGGATCCGGAGGCCGGTGAAAGCCGTGTCCGCAATTTGCGGGAACTGGTGGCTGCGCTGGACACCTTTGGCCAGCCGGGCGCGCCAACGGCCGACCGGTTGAACGTGTTTCTGGAAAACATCACGCTCGATTCGGAGCGCGAGGAGGAAAAGGAAAACGACGGTGATGCCGTGACGCTCATCACGGTGCACAGTTGCAAGGGGCTGGAGTTTCCGCGGGTTTACATCGTTGGCCTGGAGGAGGGATTGTTTCCTCACTCCCGTTCAGCGGCCGAAGGCACGCTCGACGAGGAGCGGCGGTTGTTTTACGTGGCCGTGACACGCGCCATGCAATTGCTGACCATCAGCCATTGCGCGGGCCGGAAGAAATACGGCCAGCTCATGCCCTGTCATCCGTCGCGGTTCCTGAAGGAGCTCCCGCCGGAACTCATCGAGGAAGCCGGGGACAAGGAACCGGTAACCCAGGAAACCGGCAAAAAAATGTTCGACGTGATCCGCAGCGCCGTGGGTTGAAACCAGTGACTGTTGGAATCGGCGGCAATCAAAATCCCCTCGTTGTCGGAACTAACGAAGGGTTTTCGAAACAAGAAACAACTTACTGTCCGGCTTTGCCGGTAAGTCCGGCATTCTGGAGTGCGTCAAATACTTCCTTGTCGTTGAAATTGCCGGTGACCGTGAATGACTTGGCGCCCTTCGCAGCCGTGTTGCCGGTTACGCCGCTGACCGAACTCAGTGCTGCATTCACCGACTTGACGCATTTGCCGCAGCAAAGATGTACGCCCTCAACCTGAAGCGTTTGTACTTTTTGGTTCTTGGCGCCGGTGTCGGCGTTCACCTTGATGCTGGGATCGCTGCTCTTGCCGAAATAACCGGCTGCGGTTAGTGCATCCACGGCTTTTTGCACTGTGGCCGTGTCCGGACCCACCAGGCTGACGGTGCCCTCTTCCATGTCCGCGTTGGCGGTCACTCCGGGAACGGTACCGACAGCCTTCTGCACGCCCTTGACACAGCTCTGGCAGCACAGGTGAACGTCGGTGAGCTTGACAGAAACTTCGGCGGCCTGGACCGACCAAGTCAGCGCCATTATCAGCATTGCGGAAGCAAAAAGATTTTTCATAGTTAAAATTAGATGGTTGACTCTTGAATTTGTTCCAGCAGCGCCCGTCCGTCAACAAGGAATTAGCACGCCCCGGCGGGTGGCAGGTGGCAGGCATCTTGAAGAAAGAAAGCAGGAATACCGTCAACCGAATGTATCGCTGTTCCAGCCCCAGTTGGCGGCGGGGATGTCAGTGAAGTTCAGATAAACCCGGTCCGGCGCCACGCCGAGGAATTCCTTCAGCAAGCCACCGATCTGCTGTGAGAGCAGTTGGTTTACCTCGCCGCTCAACCCGCCGATGCTGCGGACATCCACGAAGGCGGCCTCACCGGGCTGGCCGGACATGAGAATGGCCGCAGGGCTGATGACGACCATGACGTATTGTTCGGGTTTGCCGATCGTCCCGGCCACTACATTGGAAAGGGCCGCGAGCAATGCTTTCCGTTTGTCGTCGGTCAGCGTGACGGTGGTTTCAAGTTTTAACAAAGGCATAAAAGCAGTCGGTTCAGGTTTGGTGTCAGCAATCCGGTGTCAAGTCTAAGCCTGCTGGCTGTGTCTTTTCAACCTGTAGTTCCGCACCGGCAAGGATTCTGGTTGAAGATTTTTTTGGCAAACCGCGGAAAACAGGTTAAGCAGGCAGGGTGATTAAATCATGTTGGTTGCTTCTGCCCGTACTGCTGGCCTTGAGCACGGCGGGCTGCGGCACCTACATGGCCCACCGGATGGTCCAGGCGCCGAACACATATCCCCAGTGGTTCGCCCCCAAGGCGCCCGTGACGGTGGCTTTCAGCCCCATGTTGCTCACGAACTTTGCCAGGCAATTTGTGGAGGTGGGCCCGCCAGCAGCCCGGTTGAGTTATCGCGTCGTCGGGCCGGCGGATTATGACCTCAAGATTTCCTCGACCAACTGGCTGGAACGTGGCCGGAGGCAGTTCAAGTTCGATTTTCATGCCGATGTGCCGGGCCGGACGAATCGCTGGACTTCGGCGCCACGCGGCACGGTGGTCTTGCTGCATGGCTACGCACTGGCCCAGTTTTCAATGGCGCCCTGGGCGTTGCGGCTGGCGCAGGAAGGCTGGCGTTGCGTGTTGGTGGACCTGCGCGGACACGGTAAATCCACCGGCAAACAGATTTATTATGGCATCCGGGAAACGTACGACCTGAGCCAGCTCCTGGACCAACTGGCGCATGATGGCCGATTGAAGGAACCCGTGGTGGCGTTCGGCGAGTCCTACGGCGCGGTGCTCGCGTTGCGGTGGGAGACGGTCGAACCGCGAGTTGGCACGGTGGTGGCCATCACGCCGTACGCCGGATTGTCCAATGTCGTCCTGAACCTCGGCCGCGAATACGCCGGCTGGATGCCGAAAATTTTCATCAGAGCCGGATTGGAAAAACTGCCTTCGGTTTTGGGGATATCCGCCGGTGAACTCGATCCTACGACCACGATGGCGCGGCATCCGGTCACCGCGCTTTTTGTGGCGGCGGAGCAGGATAAAATTGCGCCGGTGGCTGACGTAAGCAAATTGCAAATGCTGGCAGCTCCCGGAAGCAGACTGGTTGTGGTGCCTGGAGCCACCCACGAGGCAGTGACCTACTTCTTTTCCGACCTTGTTCCACCGGTGTTGACGTGGCTGCCGGAAACAGACGGGCAGGAGACCGTCCTCAAAACTTCGACGCCGTGACATAAATTCGGCAATTCAATCCACAGCCTGAAGATAAAAGTAGTTGTTCCGGCGGGTACTAATCTCAGCCCAAACGGCACACCATCTGCTAAATCGGCTTCGGTCGGCCATAAACAGGCAACCTGTTTGTAACATGAACGTTGCAATTGGCAGAATGTGTTATTGTTGGACTATGCACACGGTATTGTTTGCGATGCCATTTGTTGTGGGACTGGTTTTTGCCGTCCTCACGATTCGTCAAGAAATGCGTTAAGCTGCCTGCGCCTCGATGTTACCGCCCGGCAAGAGGGAAGGTTAATCAGCCCAAAGTGATATTTGCTTTGGGCTTCATGGTTTCAAGCCACCGAATTGAGTTGGGAAACCTTGCCAAAATCCCATGGTGCAGTAATCATCGGATCATCCGGTCACCACTTAACAATTTATGATTACACGTTGTCTCTTTAACCGACTTCTGGCTGTGTCATTTTTGATGCTTTCAGCATTCGTCATCGAAGCCTCCACTGCCACCGCACTTTTCAATGTCCGCAGTTACGGGGCCGCCGGCGATGGCAGGCATCTGGAGACCGACGCCATCAACAAGACCGTTGCGGCTTGTGTCAAGGCCGGCGGCGGCACGGTCTATCTGCCGCCGGGAAAATATTTGACCGGCACCATTGTGCTGAAAAGTCATGTGACACTGGATTTGGATGCGGGCGCGACGATTCTTGGCAGCGAGAGTCCGGACGATTACCCGACGTGCAAGGATCCCTGGGGAGGCGACAAAGACGAAATATCCTCGTTGATCTACGCCGAAGATGCAGAAAACGTGACCATCACCGGCCGCGGCATTCTCAACGGCCAGGGCCAAATTTGGTGGAAGCGCCAGTGGCTCATGGCTCCCAAGCGAGGAATGCCCGGGGCAAAAACCCCCGAGGAACTTGCCGAGGTGAAGAAAATTTCCCGCGGCCGACCCCAGCTGATCCGGCTGGTCCGTTGCAGCGATGTCGTGATTGAGCACCTGAACCTGACCAATTCGGCCAGTTGGAACATCCATCCGATCTTCTGTGATTTTGTGCGGGTGGACGGCGTTACGATTTCCACGCCGGTGCCGTCGCCAAACACGGATGGCATCAATCCGGAAAGCTGCCGGAACGTGCAGATTCTGAATTGCCGCATAGATACCGGCGATGATTGCGTGACCCTGAAGTCAGGTATCAACGAAGTTGGCCGGCGGATGGGCCGGCCGGACGAGAACATTACGATCGCCAATTGTGTGATGAAGAAGGGCCATGGCGGCGTGACCATCGGCAGTGAGATGTCCGGCGGCGTGCACAACGTGACCGTGGCCAACTGTGTGTTTCAAGGCACAGACATCGGGATTCGCATCAAGGCCCAGCGCGGCCGCGGCAGCGTGGTGGAAGGCCTGACCGTGGCGAATGTTGTGATGCAGGACGTGTCGCATCCATTCACCATCACAACGTTTTACCAGGGCAACGACAAGCCCGGCGATGTTTTTCCCGTGGACGAGGGGACGCCGCATTTTCGCGATTTTCTTTTCAGCAACATCACAGCCCGAGGCGCCCAGGACGCCGGCAGCATCACCGGGTTGCGGGAGTTGCCCATTGAAGACATTTCATTCAGCCACGTTCACATTCAGGCCGCCAAAGGGTTTACTTGTACCAATGCCAGGGAAATTTCTTTCCTGGATGTTGTCATCAACACCAGCGAAGGTCCGGCCCTGATCCTGCGCAATGCCACGGATATTGATTCCTCGCGACTGCGGACTCAGGTGCCTCACAAGGACATTCCTTTGGTGGATTCCGACGCGCCTGCCGGCCAATAGCCAGACCGGTCGTTGTTTCAAACGCGAGTTCCTGCCATCGCGGCTTGCTTCACTGCGGCTGTTTGTGGCTTAATGAGTCCCCGTGAACGCGATTGGCATCATTCCCGCACGTTACGCTTCAACGCGGTTTCCCGGCAAACCGCTCGCCCTCATCGCCGGCAAGCCCCTGATTCAACACGTCGTCGAACAATGTCAGAAAGCCAGATTGCTGAACGAAGTCATCGTGGCCACCGACGATACGCGGATCTGGGAGGTGGCGCAGAATTTCTGCCGCGTGGAGATGACCCGGCCGGAACATCCCAGCGGCTCGGACCGCATCGCGGAAGTCGCCGGCCGCTGCCAATGCGATGCCGTGGTGAACATCCAGGGCGACGAACCTCTGATTGACCCGGCGGTGATAGACGCGGTGGCGGGCGCGCTCGCGCGCGAGGAAATGTCCACGGCCGCCACGCGCATCAAGAATCCCGAGGAACTCGACAACCCAAACGTCGTAAAAGTCGTTGTCAACGCCGCCGGCCGCGCATTATACTTTTCCCGGCGCACAATTCCGTATTTGCGCGAGGCCGCCAGCCGTTCGGTGAGCGAACAGTTGGCGGCGTTTCCTTTTTTGAAGCATCTCGGCATCTACGGCTACCGGCGCGAGACCCTGTTGCGGCTGGTCAAGTTTCCGGTGTCGCCGCTCGAACACGCGGAGAAACTGGAGCAGTTGCGCGCGCTGGACAACGGCATCGGCATCGCCGTCGTCAAGGTGGATTACGACAGCGTGGGTGTGGATGTGCCCAAGGATGTGATGCGGGTGGAACAGATTTTAGCCACAGATGGGCACAGATGAACACGGATCAAACGTAGCTTCCATTAACACGCGATGAACAGCCGGCGTTATCAAATTGAATACGGCGCCTCCGCTTTGGACGACCTCGACGATTTGCCCGCGCGCGAACGGGGCCAGATTCTTCGCAAGATCGAACGGCTGGAAAACGGATTGCACGGCAACATCAAACGTTTACACGGCACCGAAGCCGCGTATCGGCTGCGCATGGGCGACTATCGAATCTTGTTTGACGTGGAACCCGGTGTTATTGTCATCCGTAGAATTGGCAATCGAAAAGATGTTTATGACTAAAACCGCAGAAAAAACCGTGGTTCGCTCCATCCATCAGAAGCGTGAGCAAATCGCCACGCTGCGCGAGGAACTGGATGATTTGAACGATTACCTGGACCTGACCGAAGCCCGCGTGCGCGACGAGGGCAAACCGCGTCTCACCCAGGCTGAAGTCAAAAAACGCTATGGGTTGAAATAATTCCACCAGCATCGCGGTGGTGAAGGTGGATTGCCACAGCGTGGGGGTGGACGTGCCGGGGAATATGAAACGGGTGGAAAAGATTTTAACCACGGATGGACGCAGATGAACACGGATTTCTGAATCTTAAATCAACCAGTAGAAGACAATGAAATTCTTTGCTTGGTTTAATGACCAGCAACAAGGTCCTTTTGAAGAAGAAGCGATCAAAGCAATGCTGTCGAAAAAGCAAATTACACGCGACACGCTTGTTTGTCTTGAGGGTGGTGATTTGGATTGGACTCCGGTTAAAGAATTATTTTTACAAGATTCGTTGCCTGAATCTTTCGTTCCATCTTCATCCATTGATGAAATGTTGGCTGAACGACCCGACGACGGCTCTCGGGTGGCAATCCGACTAAACTCTGGTGCAGAATTAACAATTAAAGCTGTGCGGCTTTATGACGAAATCGCACTGGCAAAGGTTAACGCAAAAAGAGCCGAGGCCATGAAAATGTTCAAAGGTGTTTCAACCGGCATTGGTTCGTGGGGATCCATTGAATGGGTGCTTGCGGCTTCTGCCGTTGTTGGAGCAGTGGAATCGGTTTTGTCAGCGGGAGCATCTTCAGTAGGCGCCAGCTTGCTCGAAGAGGCGATTCAAGCAGAGCGGCAACTTCGCAAAGAGGGCGTCCTGTTCCCTGTTAGTAAAATCGAATACATTGAAAATCCAACGCCTGGTTTTTGGCGAGTACCCACGGCAAAGAATATGCAAATCAAGGTTCCAGTTTACCAAATCATTGAGATTAAACAAAAAACGGAAACTCAAACGAAGACGGTGATGTCGGCCTTCGTACACAATGGCGACGAATTCATCTCTGTGATGACTGACGACAATTCAACTTGTTCGATACGTTGGAGCGCAGTGGAACGCCATTTTTATTCCAAATCAACGCCTTAGAAATTTTATCCGTGTCCATCCGTGGTTAAAGACTATTTAAAATGAAATTCATATTTGTAACCGGTGGTGTGGTGAGTTCGCTCGGCAAAGGTTTGACTGCGGCCGCGCTCGGGACCCTGCTCGAAAACCGCGGCCTCAAAGTCGCGCTGCAAAAATTCGACCCGTATCTCAACGTGGACCCGGGCACCATGTCGCCGTACCAGCACGGCGAGGTTTATGTGCTGGACGACGGCGCGGAGACCGACCTGGACCTCGGTCATTACGAGCGGTTCACGAACGTCAAGCTGTCGCGGCTGAACAACCTGACCAGCGGCCAGGTTTACCAGACCGTGCTCAACAACGAGCGCGAGGGAAAATATCTCGGCAAGACCGTCCAGGTGATTCCCCACGTCACGGACGAGATTAAAAACCGCATCCACGTCCTCGCCGAAAAATCCAAGGCGGACGTCGTCATTACGGAGATTGGCGGCACGACCGGTGACATCGAAGGCCTGCCTTTTCTTGAGGCCATTCGCGAGTTTGCGCTGGAGGTCGGATACAACAACGCGATTTTTTTGCACGTCACCTATGTTCCGTTCATCAAGGCCGCCGGGGAGTTGAAGACCAAGCCGACGCAGCAGTCGGTCGCGAAACTGCGCGAAATCGGCATCATGCCGCACGTCATCGTCTGCCGCTGTGAAAAGCCGCTCGACAAGGAGCTGCGCCAGAAAATTTCCCTGTTCTGCAATGTCCCGGTCGAGGCAGTTATCGAGGAAAAGGACGTTGACCATTCCATTTACGAGGTGCCGTTGATGCTTCAACGCGAGCGGCTCGACGACCTGGTGTGCCGTTTGTTGCATCTCACCACACCTGTGCCGAACATGGCACATTGGCAGGAGATCATCCGCAAACTCATCGCGCCGCAACATCGCGTGCGCGTCGGGGTCGTCGGCAAATACATCGGCCTGCAGGACGCCTACAAATCCGTGTACGAGGCGATCATCCACGGCGGCATTGGCAACGATTGCGGTGTGGAGATCGTGCAGGTGGATGCCGAGGAGCTCGAAAAGGACGGCGCGGACAAAAAATTGAAGGGTCTCGGCGGCATCCTGGTCCCCGGCGGTTTTGGCGAGCGCGGCATCGAAGGCAAAATCAAGGCCGCCCGTTATGCGCGCGAAAACAAAATTCCCTATCTCGGCCTCTGCCTCGGCATGCAAATCGCCACCATCGAGTTTGCCCGGAACGTCTTGAAGCTGGAGAAGGCGCATTCCACCGAGTTCGAGCCGGGCACGTCGCATCCCGTCATCGCCATGCTGGACGAACAACGGCGGGTGACCAAAAAAGGCGGCACCATGCGGCTGGGTGCGCAGCCCTGCCAGCTGGCGCTCGGCACAAAGACAGCGGAGCTGTACGGTTCCTTCGTGGTCAATGAGCGCCACCGCCATCGCTACGAATTCAACAACGCCTACCGCGAAAGATTTGAAAAAGCCGGCTTTGTGTTCAGCGGCCTTTCGCCCGACGGCAAACTGGTGGAAATCATCGAACTCAAGGACCATCCGTTTTTCATCGCGAGCCAGTTCCATCCGGAGTTTTTGAGCAAGCCGCACCAACCGCATCCGTTGTTCAAGGGTTTCATTGCGGCGGCCCACGCAGCCATTCACCAAAAGCCGCTGTGAATTTTTTCGAAACCATCGGCTCAGAAGCTCGCGTCCGCAATTTGCAATTTTTGGTCATCGGCGGATTGGCGATAAACCTGTATGGATACACACGAGATACGGCGGACGTGGATGTTTTCGTCCGTCAGGATGACCGCAAAAAATGGCTGGAATTATTTTCACGACTTCGATACACAATTTTCCAGGACGGCGGAAATTTCATCCAACTCTCTCCGCCGGAACAAAATGCCTGGCCGGTGGATTTAATGCTGGTTCAGGCAAAAACGTTCACACCAATGCTGGCCGCCAGCCGGGAAGTTGATCTTTACGGCGCAGACGTTCGAATCCCTTCGCTGGAACACCTGATCGCATTGAAATTGCATGTGCTGAAAAACACGCGGCCGCATCGCTTCCTGAAAGATTTTTTGGACGTTGAAAATTTGATCCGAATTAACAAGCTGGACGTAAAATCGGAAAATATTCGCCAATTGTTCGCCAGATATGGCACATTGGAACTGTATGAAAAAGTATCCTGCGCGCTCGCCAGCGAATGATGCGCTCCAAGAAACGCCGGGCACGCTGGTCTTTCCGGTTGAGCCAGATTTTGTTTCGCGTCCGCTGGCAATTGATCCGCAAGTCATGCTCCGAAGAATCGCGGACACCATGCCCTGGCGTAACCAGTGCCCCGGGGAGAAGGAACGGCGGCTGGCTGAAAAAATCCCCGTTGAGTTTGTGCTTTAGCCGGCTGTGACCTACTCCAAAGCAGTTCAATTTCTTTACGGCCTCCGGCTATTTGGTGCGAAGTTCGGCCTGAAAAACACCTTCAAGCTCGCCGGCTTGGCGGGCAATCCGCAAAACCGGCTCCGCTTCATCCACGTCGCCGGCACCAATGGCAAGGGTTCGACCTGCGCGATGCTCGAAAGCATTTATCGGGCTGCCGGATTGCGCGTCGGGTTGTTCACCTCGCCGCATCTGGTTTCGTTCCGCGAACGTATCCAGGTCAACCGCCAGCTGGTCAGCGAAGCCGACGTGGTGCGGCTGGTTGAACAAATGCAGCCGTGGTTCCGGACCTTTCCAGCCGACCATCACCCGACTTTTTTTGAGGTCGTTACCGTGATGGCGTTGAATTTTTTTGCGGAACAGAATTGCGATCTGGTGGTTTGGGAGACCGGTTTGGGAGGACGGCTGGATGCCACAAACATCGTCACGCCCCTGGCCAGCGTCATTACCAACGTGCAGTTCGATCACCAGCAATGGCTTGGTGATGCACTCGGTAAAATTGCCTTTGAGAAGGCGGGCATCATCAAGCCAGGTGTGCCGGTGATTACTTCCGCGGAAGAACCGGAGGCGCTCGCGGCCATCGAAAAAACGGCGCGGGAGAAAAATGCGCCGCTGATTAAAGTAAGAACGGGGTCCCGCGAGTCAGACGAGACGCTTGCCCTGCCTTTGCCCGGCGAACACCAGAGGTCGAATGCCGCTCTCGCATCGGCGACGGTTCAAGCGTTGCAAAACCAGATCGAGGTGGGCGGGGCGTTCGTGCGCGCCGGTTTGGAATCTGTGAACTGGCCGGGGCGGTTACAATTGGTCAAGCGGCCATCCGGCCAGAGAATCCTGCTCGACGGCGCCCACAACGTGGCCGGGGCCGAGGCCCTGCGTGAGGCCCTGGAGAAAGTGTTTACGGCGGCGAAACGGACGCTGATTTTGGGTGTGCTGCAAGACAAGGATTGGCGGCACATTTGTGACATCCTCGCGCCGCTGGCGGCGCGAATTGTGGCGGTTCGGGTTTCCAGCGAACGCACGGCCGACGCCAACGAACTGGCTGCGGCCTGCCACATGGCGAATGCCTCGGCGGAAGTCACAGCTGTTGATTCCATGGCCGGAGCGCTGGAAAAAAGTGCGGACGAAGAATTCGTGGTGGTTGCCGGTTCGCTTTATCTGGTCGGCGAGGCGTTGGAGATTCTCGGCCTTTCGCCCGGCAAAAGCGAGCGGGCGTTGAATGAATGGCAGGCGGTTTCGCATCCGACGCCGGTCCGGCGATAATATTTGTTTAAACAAAGACGTAGTATCGCTTATATTTACTTAACCTCTATTGACGTTTTCGAAACAAATTCGGTAGGCTTTTGTCATGGCTTACGCTGATACTCTCCCAAAGCAACGCAGCTTTGGCGAAACGACGCGCCCCGATGCCTGGTGGCTTCAGCCGCTGGTGGTGTTCCTCGGCTTTTCCGCCTTCATCATTTATTCCACCTGGGCGGCGTTTCAGGGCGTGAGCGACATTCACAACCACACCTGCACCTACTGGTTTGGCGGTCTGCATGGTGAAAATGGCGGGGCCAATTACCTTTCGCCTTTTTACTCGCCGGAATTCTGGGGCATCTCGCCGCACGCCATCGGCAAGCTGCCGTCGTGGTGGCCGGCCTGGGCGCCGTTCTCGCCGGCATTTTTGATTTTATGGGCCCCGGCGGGTTTCCGCTTCACCTGCTACTATTATCGCGGCGCGTATTACAAGTCGTTCTGGGCCGACCCGATCAACTGCGCCGTCGGCGAACCGCGCAAAGCCTTTTTGGGCGAACGTTATTTTCCGCTGATCATCCAAAACATTCACCGCTACTTTTTTTACCTTGCCGCCCTGTTCATCGTGATCCTTTCCTACGACGCCTGGTTGGGCCTGTGGTTCACCGACCTGGCCGGCAAGGAACATTTCGGCATTGGTGTGGGAACGATCGTGCTCGCGTTGAACGCCTTTTTCCTGGCGATGTACACGTTTGGCTGCCATTCACTGCGGCACCTGATCGGTGGGTTTCTGGATTCCAAATCCAAGGCGCCAACCTGTGCGAAGGCTTACAACTGTGTGAGCTGCCTCAATACGCGCCACATGATGTGGGCTTGGATCAGTCTGTTCTGGGTCGGTTTCACTGACCTTTACGTCCGTCTTTGTGCCACGGGCAAGATCCCTGATTTCATTTTATTTAAGTTTTAAAATCACGACCCCATTTGCCTGTGGCTACCAACTACGAAATCTTTGAATACGATGTGCTCGTCATCGGCGCGGGCGGTGCGGGCCTCCGCGCGGCCATCGAGGCCTCGGCCGCGGGCGTGAAGGTCGGGCTGGTCTGCAAATCCTTGCTCGGCAAGGCGCACACCGTCATGGCCGAGGGCGGCATGGCGGCGGCGATGGGCAACGTGGACGACCGGGACAACTGGAAGGTCCATTTCGCCGACACGATGCGCGGCGGCCAGTACGTCAACAACTGGCGCATGGCCGAGCTGCACGCGAAGGAGGCATCAGCGCGCGTTTATGAACTCGAAGCCTGGGGCGCGGTGTTCGACCGCACCAAGGATGGGAAGATTCTCCAGCGCAATTTCGGCGGCCATCGCTATCCGCGCCTCGCCCATGTTGGCGACCGCACGGGGTTGGAATTGATCCGCACCTTGCAGGATCACGGCATCCATCAGGGCATAACCGTCCACATGGAATATACGATTGTCACGTTGCTGAAGGATGGCGGGCGGGTGGTTGGCGCCTTCGGTTACGACCGCGAGCGGGGGCGTTTCAAGATTTTCAAGTCCAAGGCGTTGGTGGTTTGCACGGGCGGCCTCGGTCGCGCCTACAAAATTACGAGCAATTCCTGGGAAGGCACCGGCGATGGTGTATCGCTGGCATACCACGCCGGCGCGGAACTGCTGGACATGGAATTCATCCAGTTCCATCCCACGGGCATGGTCTGGCCGCCGAGCGTCATGGGCTTGCTCGTCACCGAAAGCGTGCGCGGCGAAGGTGGCGTGCTGCGAAACAAGGACGGCAAGCGGTTCATGTACGACGACATCCCGGACAATTACAAGTCGCAGACCTCGACCGATCCGGAGGAAGGCTGGCGTTACACGCAGAACGATAAAAACGCCAAGCGCCCGCCGGAACTGCTCACGCGTGACCACGTGGCCCGCTGCATCAACCGCGAAGTGAAGGCCGGTCGCGGCAGTCCGCACGGCGGCGTGTTTCTCGACATTGCATGGATCAAGGAAAAGATTCCGAACGCGGCGGAACACATAAAAAAGAAACTGCCGTCCATGTATCACCAGTTCAAGCAACTGGCGAATCTTGATATCACGAAAGAACCGATGGAAGTCGGGCCGACGACGCATTACGCGATGGGCGGCATCCGGGTGAATGGCGATACGCAGATGACCAATATTCCCGGGCTGTTCGCTTCGGGCGAGTGTGCCGCTGGATTACACGGGGCCAATCGCCTGGGTGGCAATTCACTTTCCGACCTGATCGTATTCGGTAAACGCGCAGGTGAATACGCGGCAAAATACGCGAAGGAACACGGTGCAGGCCAGGTCAACGATGCGCAGGTCGAGGCAGCCGCCCGTGAAGCCTTGGCGCCGTTTGAGCGCGGCGCAAAATCCGGTGGCACGGCCGACGGTCCGTATCAAGTGCAGCATGAATTGCAGAGCCTGATGCAGGAGCTGGTCGGCATCGTGCGGCGTGAAGATGAAATGTCCCGGGCACTTGACGGCATCGGCAAATTAAACCAACGGGCGGGCCAGGTCGCCGTTTACGGTCATCTGGAATACAATCCCGGCTGGCACACGGCGATTGATTTGAAACATCTGCTCACGATTTCCGAGGCCATCACGCGTTCGGCGCTCGACCGCAAGGAAAGCCGCGGTGGCCATTTCCGCGAGGATTTCCCCAACAAGGACGCGGCGGCGGCCAAATATAACAATGTCATTTTGAAAGGCGCTGATGGCTCGATGCAGTTGCGGCGCGAGCCGATTCCGGAAATGCCGGCGGAGTTGAAACAAGTCATCGAGGAGATGAAATGAACAAGACGGTCACTTTCAGAATCTGGCGCGGCGACAAGGATGGGGGGAAGTTTGTGGACTATACCACGGAGGTTTCCGAAGGCATGGTCGTGCTCGACGTCGTTCACAAGATCCAGGCGGAGCAGGCCAACGACCTGGCGTGCCGCTGGAATTGCAAGGCCGGCAAGTGCGGCTCCTGCTCGGCGGAAATCAACGGCATCCCGCGGCTCATGTGCATGACCCGGCTGGACATGATCCCGATTGACAAGCCGGTGACCATCGAGCCGATGCGCGCGTTCCCAAGCATCCGGGATTTGGCGACCGACGTTTCCTGGAATTTCCGCGTCAAGACCAAGATCAAGAAATTCAATCCGCGCAAGCCGGATGCCGCCGACGGAACCTGGCGGATGCAGCAGGAAGACATTGATCGCGTGCAGGAATTCCGCAAGTGCATCGAGTGTTTCCTTTGCCAGGACGTTTGCCATGTCCTGCGCGACCACCACAAGCACGATGAATTTATCGGCCCGCGCTTCCTGGTTTACACCGCCGCGCTGGAGATGCACCCGCTCGACACGGAAGACCGGCTGCCGGAATTGAAGCAGGCGCATGGCATCGGCTTTTGCAACATCACCAAATGCTGCACCAAGGTCTGCCCGGAAAACATCACCATTACCGACAACGCCATCATTCCGCTGAAGGAACGTGTGGTGGATGAATTCTACGATCCATTCGGGTGGCTCTGGAAGAAGTTGCGTCCGAAGGGCTGAAGCCAGCCTCAGTTCGGAACATCACACCGGGCCGACATTCAATGCGGATCGATGATCATCGCCGCTTCAAAACCGGAGGAAGGAACCCGAATACTATTGGATCTTCGCCCGATAATACCGGAGGGCCAGGTTCTTGGCGGCGGCATCCGTGTAGGAAATGCTTCCGGTGGGGGCGGCGTTGGTGGCAATAGGGATCCAATTTTTCAAGTCACTCGACGCTTGGATGACGTAATTGGAACCGGCCGGCCCGGACAATTGAATTTTGAATCCGTTGACCGTCATTCCCGTTCCAGCGGAGACGATATTAACCACATTGGATACCGTATCGTCAGCAAGCCGCCGCGTTCCGGGGAGTTGCGTGAAGCTTTGAGCCGGTTCCGCCCGCCCCAAAGCAACGCCAGGAAGCGGTCGGTGGAAATTTCGTCTGCTGGTGTATGATGCGACCGGATCCAGCCCAGGTTCGCGTTGCCTGAAACTGCAGAACATTGGCCATTCTCCAAAGCCTTAAAACGGTTGTACTTCAACCATCCGCTGAATGTCAAAGACGTCGGGGCCATTTGGAAAAAATCAATAGATCGGGTGGTTTTGGGCAATTCCCTGAATCATCTCCTCGGCGTGAGCGCGAAGTCTTCCGTCCACATTCGGCAGCAGCAGCGGTTGCAAGGTGAGGCGGGCGGCGCCCAGATTGCGGTTTCTCAGTTGCACCTGCGCCAGCGCAAACAAATACGACCGGTTTTCGGGTTCGAGTTGGATGGCTTGTCGCAGGTGGAGTTCCGCCAACGCGAGGTTTTCGCCCTGGACCATCTCGAAGAAGCCCAGCAGTTCATGCGCCGGACCAAAATCCGGCATCAGCGCGAGTGATTTCTGGAGTTCGCCGCGAATCTCCGCTGCTGCCACGTTGTTGAGCGGAGCATGGCGGTCCTGGGAATCCGCCGTGAGCCGGTACCGTTCCCGGGCATGGACATAATATGCCAGGAAGCTGGTCGAACCACGCTGGATTGCCTCCTGCAATTCGCGTAATGCTTCATCATGCTGGCCCTGCTGGACGGCGAGCAGACCCAATCCTTCGTAGGGCAGGGGGCCGGCCGGCGCGAGTTTTTGCGCCTGTTTGAAATATGATGTGGCGGCTTCCAGCCGGTTGACCCGGAGAAGTTCGTCGCCGAGCCGGAAATAATTTTCCACGGGCGTGATGACCCGCGTGGTCAGGGTGATAGGGGCGGAGATGTCAGTCGGCAACGTCAGTTCAATCGGTGCGAACCGACCTTGCTGGAGGTAGCGCCGAAACTCGGCCTCAATCGTCGGCAGGCTCGTTTGCATGGCGTTGGTAAAGGCCGGGATCGGCAGTTGGCCGTCGCGGAGAAGCTGGGTGAATTGTCCGAAGCGGGCCTTGAATGCGGGATTGTCGCCGGCCATCAGGAAGTGGGTGAGCAGCCAGGATTCGGCGTAAAATATTCCCTGACGGCTGCTCTCATTATATTGGGGCGAGTCGTGAGTCACGGCAAACAGGTCGGCCAGCGGCATGAGCGGTTGTTGTGCCAGCAGGCGCAAATGGCGATCAATCGGTCTGCCGATGCGGGCGTTGTAACCGGTCGTTTCGAAGGTGGAATAAATCTCGGCCATTCCCTCCTTCAACCAGAGCGGCCAGATCGGGTCGTTGTGGCGGAACAACAGATGGGTGTATTCATGAAAGATGATCTCCAGGTCTGTGGCGGCCGAATTGGTGCCCGGCAGGGCGAGAACGATCAGGTTTTCGTCGCTGCCGCGCTGGAAGAAGGCCGCCAGGTTGGCGGGTTTTCCCTGGTAAAGCGGCAGGAACGGCAACATTGATTCGTGGTCGGGAAAGGCCATCACCACGATGGGCGGGGAAGCCACCGCATTGACTCCGGCCAGCAGGGTGTAAGCCTCGCAAAACTGTTCCAAGCGAGCGGAAAGCTTGTAAACGTCCTGGGGTGTGCCACAACTGTAGATGTTGAAATGGGCGGTGCGGGTTTCAAACCAGTGCCTCTGCACGAGCGGTACTTCACCTGATTGGCCCGAGGCGGGGTGAATTCCCAGTCCCCAAAACACGGCTAAAATCAAAATGGGGCAGCGGATCATAGACCCGTTGACTCTAAAGGATCATTGAAGAATTGTCACTCGTCGCCATTGAATTTGCGATGGAGGAATGCTGCGTTGTGGTTCCTGCGAGCAAGTGGAAAATGGTGCGCGGTACAGGACTTGAACCTGTGACCCCTACCGTGTCGAGGTAGTGCTCTACCAACTGAGCTAACCGCGCATTGGTTGTCGAAAGACCTTTTAAAACGCATGTTTTTCATGCGTCTTTCGCGATTTTGCGAAGAAATGACGGTCCTCCATTTTCCACCGCTTGGCAAGCCCAAAAATGGCCAAGTTCAGGAGAAATGTCAGAAAAGGAAGTGCTCTAGGGCGTGTTAACACTAACGCAAAGCTTCGACGATGAGGGCGAACAGGATGAAGCCGGCGAAGAGAACATCCAGTTTATCAAAGCGGGAAAAGATGCGGCGATAGCCTTTGAGCCGCCGGAAGAGGCGTTCGATTTCATTTCTTCGGCGGTATAAAACGCGGTCATACTCCCAGGGAGCCAGCCGGTTTGGGTTGGGTGGCACCACCGGCACATAGCCTAATTCCCTCGCCAATTTCCCGGTTTCATCGCCTTCGTAAGCCCGATCCATGATCAGCGGACAACCCGCCGGAGCGGCACCGCCCGTCCGCAACAACTCCCGTCCCTGCGGCGCATCTCCCGCCTGGCCAGGAGACAGTGCCAGCCTCAAGGCGCACCGAGCATTCGCGGCAACCAGATGAATCTTGGTGGTGCAACCGCCGCGGGAACGCCCGATGGCCTGCGGCCCACTTTTTTTAAGGCCCCCGTGCCGTCGGGATGCACTTTGATGATCGTGCTGTCCAGCGCCACGCACTCCAGCCGAATCGTCAGGATTTGCTCCTGTTGCAGCCGGGTAAAAATCCGATCCAACACCCCGGCTTTGCTCCAGCGGTTCATCCGCGTGTAGATGGTGTGCCAGTTGCCAAATTGCCTTGGTAATCCGCGCCATTTGCAGCCTTGTTCGGTGACATACAGCAGGGCGTTGAGCAGTCGAAGGTTGGTCATGCTGACATTCCCCCGCTGACGCGGCAGACAGTCGGCAATCCGTTGATACTGGCTTTCGGTGAGTTCCATCGGCCCATTGTCGCCAATTTATCACAAAGGTCAATTAGTGTTAACACGCCCTAAACCACATTTATCCCCGGTAAATTCAATCGAAGGCTGCTTTGGATTTGATTGCGCCAATCCTTCATCACCTGTGCCTGCTCGGCATAGTTAGGCCATTTTGCCACGGCGGCCCGAACTTCCTCAACGATGGTTTCGGCCCGACCACGTTTCATCAAGGCGCTTTTGGCGCAGGCGCGGAAATCGGCCATCGTGAAGCCATCGTGCTTGCCGTTCATCGTCATCTGATGCCGGGCCGTCCAGTCACCGCCCGGGTTGTAGCTGTAAATCACATCGAAGGCGGGTGCAAGGGACCAGCGCCCCGTCTTGTCCATCAGGAAGGCGATGTTCTTGACGTGGTCGTCTTGATTGCGGGCGATGATGTTAAACACCATCCGCCGGAATTGCTCCTCCACGGTTGCCATCGGCAAATTCAACTGGCGGATGACCAGGAACGCCTGCTCGTAGGCATACGCACCCGCGTTGTTAAAATCAAAATGCGCCAGCGCGCACAACGACTGCATGTGCAATTTCTCACCGCCGTCGAGCCGGTCAAAACGTCGGGTCATGAAATGCCGCCGACCGCCTTCTTCCAGCAAACGGCATTCACTCATGGTGATGCCCGCCGCCTTCGCCATCAGATAATATGAATATGCGTATTCAATGGCTCCATAGCCTTTCGGGTCTTCGAGTTCCTTGTCCTTGTTGCCGGTGACGCCGTCAAATTTCAGCAGCCAGTAATCGAATCCTTTTCCCGCCACGATCTGCCCCGACCGGACTTCATTGGTTTCGCGGTTCCACGCAATGCCCAAGGTCACCAAGCCGGATACGCAATTAGGTCCGGAGTTCGGTGTGGCCTTGAAACAGGCTTTGCAATGTTGCAGTGAAGATCCGACCCGGGCTGTATTGCGCGGCGCTTGTATGAGCGTGGATGACAAGAAGCTCCACTACATCGTCGGCACCAATGGCAGGATTCTGTTCTCAGCCAATTCGTTTGCCTTCGATATCCAGAAGTCGGTCATCATTCCTGATTCCAAGTTTCTGAATTGGACAGATTTGATGGACGATGGCTGCAAACTAGCGGTTGAACCGTCAGCTAAAAAGTCATCACAAAGCTGGATCAGGTTGTCGTCACCGCACTGGACCTTCATTACGCGGGAGATTGATGGACAGTATTGATTGCCGGCTGATGCTGGGCCTCGTTCTTGGCATTGAACAGGCGTTTGGCTTCCTTTGCATCACGGGTGCGCAGGCTTTCCTGATCCCGGGATTCTTTGTCCTCGATGTACCAAACCCCACTGGCACGGCGGAATAATCTATATTTCTCGTTCATGTCGTCACTCATGTTCAAGAGGCTACGACAGGTCGAATTCACAGCGTTAGCAACGAGTGGTCACATACGCATGCAAATGCAGAAAGGTGGCGAACAAGTCGTTTTACTGGAACTTTTACTGGAAGTCCGCCCTCTGCATTTCTCCAAACCTTTGATGTAGAAACTGTTAAGGCATGGAGGCGAGGGTCGGAATCGAACCGACGAATGAGGCTTTT
>Ga0265338_10001793_pt1 | contig 33791 bp, 31 predicted proteins | sample 42126metaG_FD_193579 | JGI IMG/M metagenome (GOLD analysis project Ga0265338, IMG submission 193579) | Rhizosphere microbial communities from Carex aquatilis grown in University of Washington, Seatle, WA, United States - 4-21-26 metaG | ecosystem: Host-associated > Plants > Roots > Rhizosphere...
ATGGGCGGCGGTTTGCCGGGAATGTTGCGGAGGTGATCATGCAGGCCACACAAATTGTGGCGTCAGTTATTCTCGCGTTACTGGTAGTTAAATCGGCGTATGAGGTTCTGTCCAAACGTCCTAACCAACGAAAATCCTCAGAGTCGGACAAAGGGAATCCAGAAGAACAAGAAACCTTGCGAAAAATTAGGCGTTGGGAGTTTCGGAAAAGGCGGATGGCTTCTGATGAATTAAGGAAGCAGCAGGAATGGTGGAGAGGAATTGATGGGCAAGGTTTTGAGTTGGGTGTAGCGAAAGTTCTGATTGATAAGGGCTACAGCGTCAAACACACAGGCAGTTCTTGGGGTGATGAAGGTGTTGATTTGATTTTGGTGAAAGATAGCAAGAAAACCATAATCCAGTGCAAGGCGCACAAGAGTTATGTGAGTGCAGGTTTTGTAAGGGAACTTTATGGAACCCTGATGCACCAAAAAGCTGATGAGGCGTGGCTGGTTGTCACTTCAGGTTTTTACGTTGGAGCGAGAACATTTGCATTTGGAAAGCCGATTAAACTGTTAACGGCTTGGGATTTAATGAAGCTTCCGCCGATTCATCCAAATTCTGTGAACCCCTAATTTACGTAGCCTTGATCGAAAAAATCGTCAGCAGTGTTTCCCGACATTGATTTTGTGTTTAAGGCAATACGCCCCGTTGTCCACGTATTTCTCCGCCCACCATTTCAGTCCGGCGCGTTCTTTTTCCGTCAGTTTGCGCACGATTTTTGCCGGTGCGCCGAGGACGAGTGAACCGGGCGGAATTTTCATTCCCTGCGTCACCAGCGCCTTCGCACCGATAATGGATTGTTTGCCGATGACCGCGCCGTCCAGAATCACCGCACCCATGCCCACCAGCACTTCATCGCCGACAGTGCAGGCGTGGACAATGGCACCATGCCCGACGGTGACCCAATTGCCGATGACACACGCAAAATCGTCCGCGAGGTGCAGTACGGCGTTGTCCTGGATGTTCGAGTGGTGGCCGACGACGATGCGGTTGATATCGCCGCGCAGCACCGCGCCATACCACACACTCGAATGCGCACCGAGCGTCACGTCGCCCAGCACAACGGCGGTTTTGGCGAGATAGACGCCTCGACCGAGTTTCGGCTTTTTGCGCAGAAACGTGTCGAGCTGTTTCACCATATTCTTCATGCGGGAAATTTAACCGCGGATGGCGGCGGTGTCGCGGATTTTCCATTTCATTCACCGGGTGGCGGGAGTAAAATACGGCCGTTGTATGACAAAACCATTTTCGCAACGTCCCGCGTTGCCCCGGCGGCAGTTGCCGCGCTCGTTCAAGGATTTGACGCCTTCCAAGCATTTCAATCCGCGCACGTTTTTTCAGGAATTGGTGTGGAAGGCGCTGCTGACACGACGTACCGGGCAGCAGCGCCGCCCGGTTTTCCCAAAATTGTCGCGCGGCCAGGTCGCCGTCACCTGGATCGGCCACGCGTCGTTTTTGGTTCAGTTCACCGACTTGAACGTACTGATTGATCCGAACTTTGCGAACTGGCTGTTTCTGCTCAAACGCATCAAGCGTTCCGGTCTGAAAATCCGCGACCTGCCGCCGATTGACCTGGTGTTGTTGACGCACGCGCACTTCGATCATTTTCACAAACCGACGCTGCGCCGCTTGCCGCACCCGAAAATTGGTCTCATGCCGTGGGGCGTTGGCGACCTGGCATTTGATCTGGGCTTTTCCCGCATCATCGAGATGGATTGGTGGGAAAGCTTTTCCCAGCGGGATTGGAAGGTCACGTTCACGCCGAGCCAGCATTGGGGGGCGCGTACGCTGGCCGATCATCATCGCGGCTACGGCGGATTTGTCCTGGAATATCAGGGGCGCAAAATTTATCACGCGGGCGACAGCGCATACTTTGATGGTTTCAAACAAATCGGAGAAAAATTTTCGCCGGAAATCGCGTTGCTGCCCATCGGCGCCTATCACCCGGAATCGTTCCGTCGCGTTCACATGGGCCCGGACGAGGCGGTAAAAGCGTTCAAGGACCTGCGGGCGCGCTGGCTGGTGCCGATGCATTACGGGTCGTTCAAATTGTCGTTCGAAGCCCTGGATGAACCGCCGCGCTGGCTCCGGCAGATTGCCGTGCAGGAAAACCTCATGGCGAAGCTGCGAATGCTTGACGAAGGCGTGCCGGTGGTGTTTTGATCTGCCGGATTCGTCACGTCAACATGACCAACGACCACGGCACTCCAGATTTCTCAAGGCTTGACGGGTTCCGGCGATATGTTCCGCTGGCAGTTTGGGCCATCGTCATCCTGGTCATTCTGGTCATTCCACTGAAAATCATCGGTTACGGCTTTTTGCCGGGGGACGACGCGCTGCGCCACGCGGCCAAGGCGGTGAGCGGCAAACCGTGGACCGACATTGTGGTGCTGGGGCCTTCTTTCATTATAGATACCAATTTCGGCTGGCATTTGCTGCTGCGGCAAATTTTTCTGTGGAGCAAATGCAGTACCGAAGGGCTGGTTCTTTTTTCCGTTGTGGCGTTGTTTGCGCTGGTCAACTGGTCGGCGTTGCCGTGGTTGAAGCGGCCGGAGGCCTGGTTGATTGCATTGCTGGCCATGGTATTGGCGTCTGATCTTTGGATGCGATTTTCGCTCGGCCGGCCGTTTATCCTGACCATTGCCGGGTTGCTGACCATTCTTTTTGTCTGGCACGCTCACGGTTCATCCCCGCCCAAATGGTGGACGGTGTTGTGGCTGGCGCCGTTGATTGCCATCTGCACGTTCGTGCACGGGGTGTGGTATTTGTGGATGCTGCCGGTGGTGGCGTTTTTCCTCGCCGGCCAGTTTCGTTGGGGATTGATGCTGATTGTGGGATGGTTGGCGGGAGTATTCCTGGGGGCTTCACTCACCGGACATCCGTTTGAATCCATGTACCAGGCTCTCGTAATGGCCTACCGGGCTTTTGAAATGCACGCCACCCAGCGCACGCTCGTTAGCGAATTCCGGCCGTCGTCAGGCGATATCTTGGCGTTGGCCGTCCTGGGCGGCTTGTTGATCCTGCGCCAGTTGGCCGGACTGAAGGCGCGGCCACTGACCTCCAATCCGGCGTTCTGGCTGTTCTGGATGTCGTGGGTGCTCGGCTTCAAGGCGGTCCGTTTCATGGACGACTGGGGGTTGCCGGCGTTGATGATGCTGATTGCCTGCGACGTGCAATTGCTGCTGCAGGCGCGATTCGCACCGGATTCTTTCAGGCGTCTGGCCCTGACCTGCGGACTGGCAGCGGCGGTTTTTCTGGCCATCACGAGCGACGTCGACAACCGTTGGTCACAATCCCTGGCTTGGGATTTTTTGACGCCCGAAAATTCCGCAGCCGTTGGCTGGGTGCCTGACAAAGAAGGAATTTTCTACTCGGCGGACATGAATTTCTTTTACCAGACATTTTTCAAAAACCCACATGCTGACTGGCGATATCTGGTCGCCTATGAACCAGCCTTGATGCCCGATGAAGATTTCAAAGTGTACGAAGCGATCATTTGGAATCTTCTTTGTTATGGCAACGCAAATGAAGCTTACATGCCTTGGGTCAGCAAGATGCGTCCGCAGGACCGGCTGGCCATCCGCAGTGCAATCCGGCCGAACATCCTGGAGTTGGAGTGGAAAGAAGTCACCGCTCACGGCCTTTGGATTGGCCGCCTGCCACAAACCAACGCGCCGTCGTCCGCGCGCGCAATTCCCGCGCCGAAGCCGCTTAAAAATTCAACGAAGTGACAGTCCGTCTGATTTTTTTGCCAGCGCAAAATCCTTTTCGGTCAGACCGCCCGCGTCGTGGGTCGTGAACGTGAGGACGACCTTGTTCCAACGAATGTCAATGTCCGGATGATGCCATGCCTGCTCGGCGAGTTCGGCGACAGCGTTCACAAATTGGATTGCCGCCGGAAAGTCCTTGAATTGGTAGGTCCGCGAAATGGTGTCGCCTTTCCTGGTCCATTCCGGCACGGTGGCAAGCGCGGATTTGATTTGAGCATCATTGAGTTTTTCCATGGCCTAACGTCGCCGCTCCGCTGCCGTTTGGCAAATCACCGGTAGCGAAAATTAAAACCATTCCTTGCGTCCGTCCACATAGTTGCGCACAAACTCCTCGTCGGACTTGCAAAGATAAATGATGCCTTCAATGAGGCCGATGAGGTGCATGACGGGCGACAGGATGAAACAGGAAAGCAAGCTTACCAGCAGCATGACGAGTCCCGCCCCGGTGTAACCCAGGATGAATTTGTGAACGCCGAAACCGCCCAGCAGTATCCCGCAAATGCCCGCCGGGATTTTGTTGGATGCGCGCGCCGCCAGCGTGGACGGCGGCGCGATCGTCGGCGGGACCAATTTCAATTCGGGCGCAAATTCAGGGATTGACCCCAGCGACTTCCATTCCGGGGCGCCTTCAACCTGCACAAGCGTTTGCGCGTTGACACGCTTTTCGGCGATCCAACGCCGGATTTGTTCCGCATTGACGGGGCCATAAGGCTGGCCGTCGACTCCAATGATTTTATACATGGCGATGTGGATTTTTAGGTTTCGGTAAATCTGAAAGTTTCGGCGGCGGACTTTCGAATTTTGCCTGCCGCCACAGGTTGATGCTCGTGACGAGCGACCAGAGCCATGCAGTGCCAAAAAAAAACAATCCCCATCTCCACATCCAATCCGGCGCATTTGCATGACTTTGTCCGTTGATTTCCTGCGAAATCGCGGTGGCCATTGCTTTAAACATCCAGCCGACAATCAGGCAAAACCCTATGAGAGCCAGAATCAGTTGGAAAATTCCAACAACCATTCGGCGCGCGAAAATCGAGCCGAGACCCGGAGTGGCAGATAAATTGATCAAAATGCACGTTGTTATTCGTGCACGGCTCAACGGCGGAGTAGTCATTAAATCAACTAAAATGAGATTTCACTTCCGGCTTGTTCAATACCGTCAACGCCCAGATGCCAAACGGAAGTCCCAGAAAACAGCATGGCGAAACGCAGGGAATCATTGCCACAATCGCCGCCGTCACCGAAAACTGATAACTTTCCAGTTTCTGCATTTTTCCCGCGCCGATCAAAACAATGACGCCGATGACAGCACCGACAACGCCCTGAACGATTCCTAATCCGCCGCCCAACCCACTGAAAACTTTCTGCATTTGAGGATCAGTCATCGGTTGTTGCGGTATGATTTGATAACCCATCAGCGTTGCAATGTTGATGACGAACCCCAATGCCACCAGCGCCAGTCCTATAATTGCCGTGACCTTGAGTCCGATGGCCGGGCCTTTGATCCGCTGCAACGCCGCCTCGCGTTCGCCGTTTTCCGCCGGTACGGGAGGCAACGGCGCGCCCAGGGTGGTGGGTTTGCCGGCAAACGCATCGGCAAATTCGGGAAACGTGGAGAGTTGTTTCCATTCAATGTCACCGTGCACCTGTACCAGCGATTGCGCATTCAGCCGGCCGTCGGCAATCCATTTGCGCAGCTCTTCCGCCGTAACCGGCCCGTACTGTTTGAGGTCACCGCCGATGACTTTGTAGTTTGCCATAATCGCGTTTGTTCCCCGCGGGTTCTAGTCCATTGCGCGGCGGGGCGCAAGCCCGGATGCATTCACGTGTTTCGCACAAACAATTTTCCGGGCAATTGTTTCACCGCCCGCTTCATTTCCAGGCTCAACAACGCCACGCTCACCGCCGAACTCGGCAAACCACTGCGCCGGATGACTTCATCAATAGCCGATTCCTCGTGGCTCAGGGAATCGTAAACGCTTTTTTCATTTTCGGACAGTTCCAGCGCCGGCAGCACGCCGGTTTCGCCCGGCGACGGCGGTCGATTACTGGCCGGAAACAAATATTCGAACTCGCTCAAAACGTCCTCGGCGCTTTCGCACAGCTTTGCGCCCTTTTTAATCAGGTCGTGACAACCTTTGCTGCGCGGTGAATCAACCCGGCCCGGCATGGCGAACACCTGCCGGCCATATTCCGTCGCGAAATTCGACGTGATGAGCGCGCCGCTGTTCAAGTCCGCCTCCACCACGACCGTGCCGAGCGTCATGCCGGCGATGATCCGGTTGCGGATGGCAAAGGATTGTCGGTCGCCGTTGCGATTGAAGGGGAACTGGGTGATGACCGCGCCGCTGGCCGCCACCCGTTCAAACAATTCCCGGTTCTCCGGTGGGAACACGATATTGATGCCCGTACCGGGTACCATGACCGTGCGGCCTTTGGCCGCCAGTGCGCCCTGATGCGACGCCGTGTCAATGCCGCGCGCGCCGCCGCTCACGACCGTGACGCCGACGTAGGCCAGCTGGTAGGCGAGCTTGCGCGCCATTTCGATGCCGTAATGCGTCGTCATCCGTGAACCGACCATCGCCACCGCGTTCTTGTCCTTCGCGGTCAACTGGCCTTTCATATAAAGCACAATCGGCGGATCGTAAATCTGCCGGAGCAATTCCGGGTATTCGTCGTCGCTCTGAATCAAAACCTGGCAGCCGGATTCCTGTATGCGCTTTAATTCACTCGCGAGGTCAACGGATTTTTCCCAATGGGCAATCGCCTCGGCGGTTTCGTCGCCAACATTACGCACGCGGAGCAATTCCGACTTTGAAGCGGAAAGGATTTTTGGCGCGTCGCCAAAATGTTCGAGCAACAGCCGTGTGCGCACCGGCCCAACGTGCTCGATGAGGTTCAACGCGATTAGGGCTTCGCGGGAATCCATTCCATTTAGATAACAATTTATGATGCTTACCGCAAGCGAAAGGCGGCATGGCATTGCAATTTTGAAATTCTCTGTTACCTAGTGCGCGTGCCTGATCCCAGCTTGTTGCTCCTGATTCCGGCTTACAACGAGGAGCGCCGCATCGAACCGGTGTTGCGCGATTACGCCCGTTTTTTCCGGGAGCGGTATCACGGCAAATTCCAGCTCGTCGTCATACTTAACGGCTGCACGGACAATACGCTGGCCGTCGTCCAGCGCGTGGCGGCGGAATTCCCCGCCGTCAGCTGGTTGGAATTCACCGAGCCGATTGGCAAGGGCGGGGCGCTCATTGAAGGTCTCAAACTCGCGCCCCTGGGTGATTTGATCGGTTATACGGACGCGGACGGAGCCACGCCGCCGCACGCGTTTTTCGCGCTGCTCAAACGTATGGGCGAGGCGGATTGCGTCATCGGCTCGCGTTGGGTGCGCGGCGCGGTCATTCACCAGTCGCAAACCGGACATCGGAAACTGGCCAGCCGGACGTTCCATTTGATCGTGCAACTGCTGTTCTGGATGAACATTCGCGACACGCAATGTGGCGCGAAGGTGATGAAGCGTGAAGCTGTCGAAAAAATTCATCCTTACCTCCGCATCGCCGACATGGCGTTTGACATCAATCTGCTGGTTGCCCTGAAACGCGCGGGATTTCACATTCTCGAAGTGCCGACCGAATGGACGGACCAGGCCGGGTCCAAAGTGGTGCTGGTCCATTCCTCGCTGACGATGTTCCTTTCCGCGGTGCGGGTCCGGTTGATTTACTCGCCGTTTTACAAATGGCTCCGGCCGTTGCGTCCGCTCGAAGTCTGGATTTATAAAAAACTGCGCGCGCCGCAGCCATTGTCGGAATCTCAAGTCAAAAGTCCAAAGTGAACAGGTGGCACAACTCGTGACTTTAAGCCTGGGACTTTGGACTTTGGAACGTAAACCAGGCGCACGCGCCCAGCAGCAACAGATTGAAAACACCCAGCGTCTTCAGCACCATGATCAGGGTGTCGTGAAATTGAGTCAGCGCGATCCCGTAGGCCGCGGCGAGCAGCAACAGCACCGGCACGATGCGGAAATGTGACCGCGCCAGCAGATTATTGACCAGGGCGTAAGCCAGTGCCAGCGGCACCATCGCCCACGCATACCAGGGCAGCACCGCCGCCGCGACGGAAACATAGTCTTTCGAGTAAGCCAGCCGGACGACCCACGGTCCCAGCAGGCACAAACCCAGCGCACCGCCCGCCGCCAGAATTCCCGTGCCGAGCAGCACCACGCCCAGCAGGTTGCTCTTTTCCGACCGCGCCACGCTGTGAACGATCTTCGGAAACATCACCGTCGCCAACGGCACCACCAGCCACATGAGTCCACGCGACAACGTTCCGGCGCTCACGTAAAACGCCGCGTCATCGCCCGAAAAATAAGATTTGACGAACATCGTGTCCGCCGTGAAAAAAAACTGGACGGCGGCAAAACCCAACATCAAGGGGGTGATTTGTTTCAGCAGACTGCGCCAATCAAACGGCTGCGCATGCAGCAGCCACAGCGACCGGGTTTGCCAAACGGCAATGCCGACGCCCACGGCCAATCCCAGACACACGCCCAGCATCATTCCGCCCGCGTAAGCACCCAGCACCAGCACAAGGAACGACGCGATCCCCAACCGGCCCACGCCGTTGAAAATGTAGGTCCAGCCGAACCAGAGAAAATTCTGCTGTCCCTGCAGCACGCCCCAAAACATCGGCAGCCAGAAGGAAAACAACACCACGAACACCGTAATCCACAAGTCGGCCGGATTGGTTATTTGCCAGCCCGCCAGAATATTCTTCTGCCAGATGAAAGTGCCGAGCGCCAGCAGCAGGAACAGGCCGAACGTCCCCAGACAGGCCAGCCGGATCATGCCCGCGAGTTCCCGCCTCCGGTCCGTGGCCAGCGCCTGCGCCGTCTGTTGCGCAAATACCATCTGCAACGGCATGCTCGGCACGAACATCGCCACGGCCAGCAACACGCCGAAGATACCGTATTCCGCCGGCGGGATCCTTTTGTTCAACAGGTGGACCGCATACATCATCACGCCGCTGCCCACGTTCGCAATCATCAGCCAGCCGCTTTGCCGGAAAAAAGCGATGTGATGTTTGGTCCCGGCTGCTTCGGGTGGGGGTTTGGTGGTTTCTGCAATCATGGGCGTGGGAAAATACGGGAGCCGGGTACTTCAGGGAAGCGATTTCAAAAAACTCAAAAACAGATTTTTCCCGCGCTCCAGCGATGCCAATGAAATCCATTCGTCCGTCGTGTGCGCCTGCGCAATGTCACCGGGGCCGAAAACGACGCTGGGAATCCCGCCCGCTGAAAGGACTGCCGCGTCGCAGAAGAAATCCACGCCTACGGACCGTGTCTGGCCAATGCTCCGTAAAAAGTGCCGGACCAGCGGCAGCTTCGGGTTGGTTTCCAACGGCCGGGCCGGCGCCAACTTGGTGCTGGAAATCTTCGTGTTCAATTTTTTTGCATTGAGAAATGCAGCGATTTCACAGCGAACAGTGGCTTCCGTTTCGCCCGGCAGCGTTCGCCGGTCAATCGTGATCGAGCACCGGTCGGGCACGATGTTCGGTTGGGAACCGCCACAGATGGTGCCGACGTTAACCGTTGCGGTGCCGAGCAGCGGATGGCGACGTCTTTGCAATCGAGTGGCGTAATCCGTTTCCAACACCTCCACGATGCGCGCCATTTCGTGGACGGCGTTTTGGCCGAGCTGCGGCGTCGCGCCATGCGCCGCTTTGCCGCGCGTTTCCAATTCCAGCCACAAACTGCCCTTGTGCGCGGTGACCACCTGCAATCGCGTCGGCTCGCCGACAATCGCCAAATCCGCCTTAAACCGGCTTGCCGCCAGGACACGCGAACCGGCTTGTGCATGTTCCTCGTCCACCAACCCAGCGAAAATAATTTCAGTTTCGCGCGGACGCGATTTGGCGTTCGCCAGCTCGCAAAGCGCGGTGAGCATTGCCGCAGCAGAACCTTTTGTATCGCACGCGCCGCGGCCGTGCAGCCGGCCGCTTCTGATTCGTGGAATAAATTGTGGTTCACCGGCGCCAACGGTGTCGAGGTGGGGCGCCAGCAGAATCGTCCGGCGGATTTTGCCCGGCGGCCGCAGGCGCGCGATGAGATTGGAACGCCCGGGTAGAACTTTTTGGAATTCGACTTCAAGCCCGGCGTGCCTGGCGACAGAGGCGAGAAAATCCGCCACGTTTTTTTCGCCATAACGAAGGTAGGGACGCGCGGCTCGTGCGTCCGTTCGGACGGCTCGGCGAGCCGTCCCTGTCATGCCTTGCGTGGCGAAAGCAGGATTCACGCTGGGCAACGCAATGAGTTCGGCCAGCAATTTTTCCGTGCGCGTCATGCGCCAACAGTCTAATGACCGGCCGTACGGGTGTCGAGAATCGGGAGGGCGGCTTTTTCTGGACAAAAAAATGGGTCGCAAGCAAAGTTAGACCCATGAAAGAGACCAAGGAGAAGGGGGTCAGCATCCTCTGGATTGAAGCTTTTGGCTTCTCATTGCTGCTTGTGCTTTCGTGGCTGACGGAAGCGACTCGGATTCCTCATTTTATTTTCGGGGAGCCATTCGCTCCCAATTGGCACCGGGCGCTACTCCGGACCGTTGTGATCTTATTGGTATGGGCATGGGTTCATTTGGCAACCCGGCAGCTGCTGAAACGTTTGCATTACCTGGAGGAATTCCTGCGAATATGCGGCTGGTGCCGCAGGGTATGTCATGATGGGGAATGGCTTACGATGGAAGAATATTTTAACTCCAAATTTGCCACGCAGACAACGCACGGCATGTGCCCGGAATGCCTGAAAAAAGGCGTTCAAGATCTCAAGCAAAGGGAGAAACCGGCTTCTTGAGGAAAAACGCAGCGGGCGTTGGGCAACATACAAATTACAAATACGACTTGTATCCAACGCCCGCCGATCAAACTTGAACTACAATGCCATCCTAATCCCGTTCCTTACTTTGACAAGTGACGTTTCGGTTTCAAGTTCGTGACGATTTAAACAATCTCCACCGGGCATTTCGGCAGCGCCGAGAAATGTGGCAAGCGCCGTAGGCGCGACATCTTTGTAGAACCTAAACACAAAACAAACAAAGCTCCGTGAGGAGTGGCATATTCGGCGTTACCCGACGATGTCGCTCCTGACGGAGCTTGATTCAACGGTATCGCCAAACTACAAAGATGTCAGCCCTACGGGCTTTGAAATGAAATCCACAATTTCAAAAGCCGAAGTGCTGAACCTCTCGCTGCATGGCTTGCCACTTTCTTCTCGACACGGAATTTTGCTGGCGCAACCCTTTCCAAAGAAAAGCTTACGGACGAATTGAGTCCGGACGCGCTCAGGATCAACGGCCCGTTCCTCTATGTCGTCATGCGATGCCGTTGAGTTGAAAATTTGCAAAAACGTGTCAGGCGGATGTGGCGGGTCCGGCCATTTCGCCGGGAAAACAGCAAGCCACTTGCGGCGGCAGGTATCCATGAAAAAGTGTTCATACTGCGGGCGCGACAATACCGACGAGGCGTTGCATTGTTATGAATGCGGCACGGAGTTCGAGCGCGAGGTAATGGATTCAGAATCCACCAGCGATAAGAATCATGATAAAGAGAAAACGCTGACCGTCCGGATTTTCCCCAGCCACGAAGCCGCGGAGCTTGCCGCCAGCAAGCTGGAAGCTCATGGCATAAGATGCTGGGTTGATGCGGATGATTGCGGCGGGATGTATCCCAGTCTAACGGCGGCGGCGGGCGCACGATTGCATGTCCTGGTTGCCGATGTCGAGGCCGCCCATACCTTGCTGGACACACCGGCATCGCCCGCAGAAATAAAGCAAATTGAAACTGAAGCCGTTGCTTCTGCCCCTCCAGAAATTGTTCCACTAAAAAAACTGGCTCTGGGTCAAATCCTATCCGGCATGGTTATTGGAGTCATTCTTGGGATAATGCTTTGTTTGCTTTACCAATCGGTAAATCAACTCGGAACAAAAACATATTATGACGACACCGCTGACGGCAAACGGGATGCAGCATGGGTTTATCGCAACGGGCATCTCGCCGAATCGATGAGAGACAGAAATCTCGACGGAATCTGGGATCAGTGGACTTACTATGAACATGGCCGGCCGGTGCGCTCAGAATATGATGACAATTTCGACGGGAAACCAGATGTATGGTGGACATATTCAAATGGCACTCTTGTAAGTATGCGAGAAGACGTCGATTTCACTGGTACGCCGGACTGCTTCTACACCTATAAAGACGATGTAGTTCAGGAGGCAGACATGAAACCGAACGGTGCGAAGTTCACAACAGTGCGCGAAATTTATCAGAACGGTGTTCTGACGGAAATTGACCGGGGCGGTGACAGCAACGGCAATTTTAAAGAAATCGTACGCTACGATCCGTTTTTTAATCTGATTGGAATAAACAATTCCACTGACCATCCCACGGTTTTTCAGTTGCTAACGCCTTCTTCCAAATAGTGCTAAACAATCTCCACCGGGCATTTCGGCAGCGCGTCAAGAAAGGATTGGCCGTATTGCTTCGTTAGAACGCGGTTGTCCAAAACCACGATGATGCCGGTGTCGGTCTTGGTGCGGATCAATCGGCCCACGCCCTGGCGGAATTTCAAAATCGCCTCGGGCAACGAAAATTCGCCGAAGGAATTGCCGCCGCGCGCCTCAATCGCCTCGATACGCGCCTCGATGAGCGGATGGTCGGGCACGGCGAACGGCAGGCGCGTGATGATGACGTTGCTCAACGCTTCGCCCGGCACGTCCACGCCCTGCCAGAAGCTGTCCGTGCCGAACAGCACCGAGTCCACGTCATCCTTGAATTTCTCCAGCATGGCCGAGCGCGGCGTTCCAGTGCCTTGCACAAGGCAGGCGACGCCCAATTTGTTGAAAAACGGCTCCATCCGCTCGGCAAGTTCCTGCATGAGCTTGTAATTGGTGAACAGCACGAACGCCTTGCCGTGCGTTTGCTTCACGAAATGGGCAATCCAATGTTCGAGCGCATCAGCATAACCGGCTTCGCGCGGGTCGGGCATTTTGCTGGCAACAAACAGTTTCATCTGCCGCTCATAATCGAACGGCGTGCCGACCTGCAAAAGCGTCGCCGCTTCAGCGCCCACGCGTTTTGCAAAGTAGTTCAGCGGCGACGTCGAGGGACGAGGGACGAGGGACGAGGGGTTTCTCTGGCTCTCGGCTCTCGACGCTCGACGCTCGATTTTGGCCGAGACGGCCAAAGTGGCGCTGGTCATGATGATGCTCGTGTCGCTCTCAAACAACCGACGGCGCAGGAATTCCGCCACGTCAACCGGCGCGGCATTCAACGCTAGATTTTTGTGGGCCTTGCCGCTGCGTTCGACCCAATAAACGTGGTCCGGAGCGCCTTGTTCGAGGAACGCCTTTACCTCGTCGCGCAATTCGGCCAGGCGCCGGTTGCACTCGACGAGTTCCTGCCCGATGTCCTTGTCTTCACTCAGCTTGATCAGGTCGCTGACAGCTTCACGCAACCGCTGGATGGGCAAGGTGACATTGTCCTTCACCAATTCGGCGCGGCGGATGCGCAGTTCGGTCCACGCGCGGCGGCGGTCGTTTTTTTCTCCGCCGCCGAATCTGTTTTTGCCGGCGGATTTCTGGATTTCCTCGCACGCGGTCTCGACGTTATCAAAAAATCTGTCCGACTCGTTCAGGATATCCGCCACGAGTTTCACCGCGCCGCCCTTACGCAAGGTGGCGAGCAAACCTTTTTCCGTGCGCGGATTCCACAGCCGGTTCAGCGCATAGCGCACCTGTCCGCTCGACACACTCAAACCGATGTGCCGGGAGGCGACGTGTTCCATCTGGTGGGCTTCGTCGAAAATCACGAAGTCGTTCTTGAACAGGATGCCGCCCTCCATTTCCTCATCCACCCCGCCGAGCAGCGTGAAAAACAGCGTGTGGTTCAGCACCAGCACGTCCGAGGAAAGGAATTTGTTCCGCGCGCGCTGGAAAAAGCAGACCCCGTGGTCCTTGGCAAAATCGGACGGGAAACCGCAAACCTTGGGCGAGCACAGCCCACGCTCGGAACAGACCTGCGCCCAGACCTTCGGGTCCGGCTCGACGTCAAAGTCCGAGAGGCTGCCGTCCTTCGTTTCCTTCGACCACTCGTAGATGCGCTGGAGTTCCTCGGCCTCGGACGAGGTAAACAGGTTGCCCGATTGCTGCATGGCCTTTTGCAACCGACGTGTGCAAAGATAATTGGCGCGGCCTTTGAGCATGGAGTAACTGAATTTGACCGGTTCGGGCAGCGCACCGAGCACGTCGGCGAGCATGGGCAAGTCCTTTTCCGTAAGCTGCTCCTGCAGATTGATGGTGTGAGTCGAAACGATGGCCTTTTTCTTCTCCGCCACCGCGAACAAAATCGCCGGAATCAAATACGCGAGACTCTTGCCGACGCCCGTGCCGGCCTCGACCGCGAGGTGTTCGCGGTTCTGCAGCGCGCGCGCCACCGCCACGGACATTTCCTGTTGTTGCGGACGGAATTCAAAATTCTTCGCGCGCGACAGCAAACCGGTCGGCGAAAAAATCGCCTCGACCCGGGAAACCAGGTCCACTCCGGCGGGTTGGTGTTCGATGACTGAAATCACAACGCGCAAATATGCCGATGGGTTGTTTCACCAGCGAACAAAAAATCCCGCGATCCCTGGTTTGTTTCCGGGTCGATCTGGAAGTTCATGCTGGCGGTTTTCGCCAATAAAAGTCAAAAACTGGTCAATCAATGATTTAATGACCGGATATTGTGGTATTAAGTATGCTTTAAGTCGGGTGACTTCATCCCGAATGGTTGATTGACAATTGTTTCCGTGGATCGTGCAGGCTGTTCCGGATGGAGGGCATGAATTGTTTAATATCGGGCTGATTTAAAACATGAATTCTCACGTCCAGATAAGTTTGGGGAACAGCAAGCGTTCAAGCATCATACGATCGTGGGTTTTCTCATCCTTGTCCGGTTGGGGAAAATCGTGCCGGCGGTTGACCGGCATCGTCGCAGGCCTCCTTTTCGCCGTGGTGCCGTGGGTTGGCGGCCAAGTTTTGGATCAACCGCCCGTGGCCACGCAGGTCCTCACTAATATCGCCGAAATTTGGAGTGTGCCGCGGGCGCGGGCGGATGAAGAGTATCGGATCAAAACCGAGGTGCTGATTTACTTCGTTGATACCGAGTGGGGCAACGCTTCGGGCGAATGTCTGGGAACCCCGGGGTGGCTGCCGATTTTTGATTCACCCCTTCCTTTGAAAGCAGGCCAGCGGGTCGCCATTGACGGCGTGATCATCCCCGAGCGGGAACGGTTTGTCTGGGACAAAACCCGGGTTCGCATCCTTGAAGAAAATGTGCCGCTCAAGGCCGAAGCGGTATCCGACCTCAGTCAAAACCTCAAAACATGGAACGGTCACTTGGTATCGGTAGACGGTCTGGTTGACAGTGAGCTCGACGAAGCGACCCACTGCACCATCAATTTTTTGTCCGGCAACACCGTGACCAAGGCATACGTGTTGAAGGGCACCAACAGTTCCCCGGTTCAATTCAAGCAGGGAGATTTGATCCGCATCAAATGTGTTTATTCCCCCCAATTCGACAGAAACGGGAATCTGAGCGGCCTTTCCCTGTGGGCCAGCAGTCCGGCGGACATCAAGGTCATTGGTTCGCTGGCAACGGATGCGCGCTTTAATACTCCGACCACTTTCAGCAAGGACATCCAAACGGACTTATCTCCGGACAACCTCATCCGGGTGGAAGGCGTTGTGCGTAAATACGAGCCCGGCCAATGGGTCACCATCTGGGATGCCACCGGACAAATCATGATCCAGAGCAAGCAGAGTCAACCCCTGCGGTTCGGGGACCGGGTGGAAGCGATTGGTTATCCTTACGCGGTGGGTATACAGCAGTGTTTGCGCAACGGTTTGTATCGGTTGGCCGTTCCGACCGGCACACCTGTTCCATCCTTGCGGACTGCCACCAATGCTCTCCCCCTGCGCCTTGCCGAACAAATCCGGGACTTAAGCCTCGAAGAGGCAAGCCGGCATTTGCCTGTCAGTCTTCGCGGAGTGGTCACTTGGGCGCATTCCAGCAATCCATTTGCGTACGTCCAAGACGCCAGTGGCGGAATCCGGGTGGTAAACCCCAAGTGGGACGCCCCCGGAAGCATGAAACCGGGAACGATTGTACTCGTGGATGGTATAACCGAGGGAGGAGATTTCGTGTCTGTGGTTACGAACGCCACGTTGCGTCGCGCGGGATGGTGGAATATGGAAAGCCCCCGGGTGATAACCCTCGAACAGGCGCTGACCGGTGTAGAAGAAGGCAACTGGATAGAGATGCGGGGTTTTGTCCGGGACGTCAGCCAGACCCATGGATTGGCGCGTTTCATCTTGAGCACGACCAGTGGAGATTTCCAGGCGTGGACTCCGGCGGTACAATCGTTCGATACCTACAAAGGGGCCATCATTCGGCTGCAGGGGGTATGTTCGGTCTCGGCCAATGCGCGCCATCAATTGACCGGGATTGAGATTTGGACGCCGGATCAAAAATACATCCAGATCGAAGAACCCGCGCCCTATGATATGTTCGCCGTACCGTTGCGGCCGCTGGCGAACCTGCGGCGGTTCAATATGGAAAGTACGCTCAATCAGCGCGTTCGCACATCCGGCACGGTGGTTCTTGATGTCCCGGGCCACTATCTGTACCTGCAGGATGGCGCTGATAGCATCTTTGCTTTAAGCCAGCAAACAAACGTTCTGCAGCCGGGAAACCGTGTCGAAGTGGTCGGTTTCCCGGGCGAGGAAGGTCGAAAATTCATTCTTCGCGAGGCAGCGTACCGGCGCATTTCCAGCGGGGAAGAACCCAAAGCCCTGCGGCTATCGGCAACGAATTCCACCGATGCAAATCTGGATGGCCTGCTCGTCGCCGCCGATGGGATCCTCATAAACAAAGTGCAGAAAAATGGGGAGACCCGTCTGCTGATTCAGACCAAAAATTTCACATTTGAAGCCGGTCTTGGCTCGGTCACCGCGGAAACCGAAAATCTGCAAGCCTTGGAACTGGGCAGCCGGCTTGCCCTGACCGGGGTCTACGAAGTGCAAAACGACGAATATGGGCAGCCACGTTCATTTCTACTTCATCTCCGTTCTCCCAACGACGTGAAGTTGTTGCGGGCACCACCCTGGTGGACGCTGGCGCGGCTGTTGTGGGTGTTGGTCGGGTTTCTGGCCGTGTTTATGATCGCATTGATCTGGGGCATCCTGATCGCGCGCAAAAATGCGCTGCTGAATCAGGCGCAGGCGGAACTGCAAACAGCCAACAACCAGCTCGAATCCCGCGTTGCAGAGCGGACGCGGGAACTTCAGAACCAGGTCGCCGAGAAGGAACGGGCCCGCACCGAACTGTCCCAGGCGCAACGCAGCCTCATGCTGGCGTCCCGGCAGGCGGGCATGGCCGAAGTAGCCACCGGCGTTCTGCATAACGTTGGCAATGTCCTCAACAGCGTCAATGTTTCCACCACGCTGCTCCGTGATCAAGTCCGCAAATCGGAAACCCATTCGCTCCTGAAAGTCACCGACGTATTGAAAGAGAAAAATGGAGACCTGGGGACGTTCCTGACCACCGACCCCAAGGGGAAATTAATGCCGGAATTCATTGTGCAAGTCGCCGAGCAACTCCGGAAAGAGCAGGAAAACACCTTGCGCGAACTGGAGCAATTGGCCAAAAACGTTGATCACATCAAGGACATTGTTGCCATGCAACAAAGTTATGCGCGCGTTGCCGGCATTGTGGAGAAAGTGTCCCTGGTCAACCTGGTGGAAGACGCCCTTCAAATCAATGCGGCCGCGCTGGCCCGCCATGAAGTCAAGGCGATCCGCCAGTTTGAAGCTGTGCCGCCCCTGATGGTTGATAAACACAAGGTCCTTCAGATTCTGATCAACCTGATCCGCAACGCCAAGTACGCGCTGGATGAATGCAACCAAATCGAAAAGCGGCTCACCATCACCATCGCCAAAACCGACGGAGAATGCGTCATGGTCCGGGTGGAGGACAACGGCATCGGCATTCCAACCGAGAACCTGACGCGCATTTTCTCCCATGGTTTCACCACACGCCCGAACGGCCACGGCTTTGGCCTTCACATCGGCGCGCTTAACGCCTGGGAAATGGGCGGTTCGCTTTCCGCTGCCAGTGAAGGGACGGGCCACGGCGCAACCTTTACCTTGATTTTACCGCTCGCCCCACCCGGCGACAAATTATGAATCCTCCGCCTGCCAAATCCGGCAACCGGATACTCATCATTGACGACAACGCCTCGATCCATGCGGATTTCCGGAAAATTCTCGGCCAGGAGCAGGGCGGGAACATCGACCTGATCCGCACCAAAACCCTGTTGTTTGGGGAAAGCACTGCCGCTTCGCCCCAAGCCGGGTTTGTGATTGATTCGGCTTTTCAAGGCCGGGAAGGTCTGGAAATGGTCACGCGGGCCGCCGCGGCAGGTGATCCTTACGCGCTGGCGTTTGTGGACATACGGATGCCGCCCGGATGGGATGGCGTGGAGACCATCAGTCATATTTGGAAAGGTTGTCCGGAAATCCAGATTGTCGTCTGTACTGCCTATTCGGACTATTCCTGGGAGGAGATGATTCACAAACTGGGTCACACTCCTGATCTGGTCGTGCTCAAGAAACCTTTCGACAACATTGAGGTGTTACAGCTTGCCCATGCGCTCACGGAGAAGTGGCGCCTGAACCGCAAGGTGCAATCCCAGCTGGATGATCTCGAAATGCTGGTGCGCCGCCGGACTTCAGAACTGGAAACCGCCAATGCGCAACTGAAAGAGGAGATCGCCAAACAGTTGAAACTGGCGTCCCAGTTGCGCCATTCCCAAAGAATGGAAGCGGTGGGGCAGCTTGCCGCCGGCGTGGCGCATGACTTTAACAACATCCTGACGGTGATTCAGGGAAACACCTCCTTGTTGCAGGACCAACTCCGTCAAGACCCATCCTGTGCCGAACCACTCAACGATATGCACATCGCCGCTGAAAGGGCCGCCCGGCTCGTCCGGCAACTGCTGGCTTTTAGCCACAAACAAGTGCTCAAGCCCGAAGTGCTCAACCTCAGGCAGGTGGTCAACAATCTGGAGGAAATGTTGAAACGACTGCTGGGGGATCACCTCACTTTTGAGGTGAATGCCGCCCCCGATCTGCCGCCCGTTTGGGCCGACCGCAGCATGATGGAGCAGGTCATTTTGAATCTTTCAGTCAACGCCCGCGACGCCATGCCGAAGGGCGGAAAGCTGACCGTCCGTGTTGAAACCGTCACCATCACCAATGATGATGTGCAACAAAAATCTGAAATTCGCCCCGGACCGCACGTCTGTCTTTCCGTCTCGGACACCGGCTGCGGCATTGCGCCAGAGCTTCTACCCCGCATCTTTGATCCGTTCTTCACAACCAAAGAAATCGGCAAGGGCACCGGGCTGGGCCTGGCGACGGTATACGGCATCGTCAAGCAACATAATGGCTGGGTGGATGTCCAAAGCGCCGTCAATCAAGGCACGACGTTTCGGATTTATCTGCCGGTCTGTACGGTGGATTCCAATCCTGAAGACCCGTCCCAAACTTCAAACCCGGCCGTGAAAAAAGGAACCGAGTGTGTGCTGGTGGTTGAAGACGAAGACCACGTACGCGCTCTGACGGTCGCCGCGTTGCGCAAAAATGGCTATCAGGTTTTGGAGGCGGCGTCCGGCAAGACTGCTTTGGACATCTTTCGTGACCACGGTTCTGAAATTGATTTGCTGTTCACCGACATCATGATGCCGGGAAATCTTTTGGGCGATGAATTGGCCGACCGCTTGCGCGGCGCCAAACCCTCCCTGGCTGTGCTTTTCACTTCGGGCTACACCCCTGAAGTCACCAAAATCGGATCCCGGGGCAACGGAAACTTCCTGACCAAGCCCTTTACTCTCAGTCAAATGCTTACCACCGTCCGGCAGTGCCTTGACCAGGCATCGGTTGAAAATAATAAAATAAAAATTTGAGCCGACGCGCTTCTTCTGCCACGCCAGCCAAACGCATCAAGACCGCCGAGGACCGGCCATCGGCAGCACTTCAGGCCGCGTGACCGCTTAACACGACTTTCAGCACCGTTGTCGCACCCGGCGCAAGCAAAATTTTATTCTGCTTCACGTTGCCAGATTCCACGCAGACCATGTTTTTGTATTCCGCCGGGTCAAAGTCGTCCGGCAATTTCTGCGTCGTCCACGGGTTCCAGACGACGGTGGACTTGGAATTGAATTTCTCCACCCGAATCATCCTTTTGAGGTTCTCGTCGCGGATTTCCACTGTGCCGGTCGTATTGAGATAAACGCGGTTGATTTCCTTCGTGATGCGCAGGGCGGGATCGTTTTCCAATTGGTGCGCGCCGGCAGCACCAGCGGCGAAGTCATCAAACGGCACGTTTTGCAAACCAACGATGGAAATCGCGCCGATGTCGCCGACATGAAAATAAGTATGCAGGCAATTCTCCATCTCCAGACTTTTGTCCGCCGATTCGTTAGTGGCGATGAGTTCCATGGTGAGTTTGTTGGTGATGGTAACGACAAACTCCACGCGTAGCGCTGACCATTCGGATTCCACGGAGTTTTTGGGTAGCCGCAGGCGAATCGTCACCGTGCCGTCTGGAGCAGCGGACGTTCCGGCCAAATCCCACGGTAAAATGCGGACGAACCCGTGCGCCGGTTTGCCTTCACGCGCGCCGAACCAGGGGAAACAAATCGGCGCGCCGCCGCGGATCGCTTCGTTGGCCGCGAAACGACTTTGCCTGCTCAAAAACAACAAGGGCGGTTCACCATTTTTCCGAAATTCAGTGATGTGGGCACCGTGAAGATAAATTTCCGCCGCGCTTAGGCCGGTCTGGACATTGATTTTGGCAAGGCCACCGTTGCCCTTGGCAAGGGTGACGCGTTGGGGAATCTCAAATTTCCGCAACGATTCGAGAAGGACCTGGGTTGACATAAAACGAACAAGGTTTTAGCACAAACAGCCGATGGGCACAGTTTATTTGTTGTCAAAGTGAACGGCATCCGGGAGGAATTTTGGGCATTGTTGGCTTGTTGTTGTTACTGGTTTGCATCGGGCCATTGTTTGCTGTTCCGGGAGTCATTTGCGGCCATTTGGCCTATTCACACATAAAACGTTCCAGCGGAGCGCTCGCCGGCGAAGGCATGGCACTGGCCGGGCTGATTACCGGTTATATCAGTATTGGCCTTTCCATCTTTCTGGTGCCGATGATGCTGGCCATTGCCATTCCCAATTTTGTCAAGGCGCGTGACACATCCATGATGAACGCATGCATCAATAACCTCCGCCAAATTGATGCCGCCAAACAGCAATGGGCCTTGGAAAATGGAAAAAAACCTGGCGATGTTCCTGCAGCTCAAGACCTCAAACCGTACATCCAAAATGCCGTTTTCCCAACCTGCCCTGCCGGCGGCACTTACACAATTGGTGCCGTCAGTAATGCGCCCACTTGCTCGATTCCTGGTCACAAATTGCCAGAGTTGACCGATAGGCCAGCCCATTGAGTCAGCTCCCGGCGCAGGCGGAAAGATCCAAGAGAAACGGGCGCGTCCTTCAACTGGACGCGCCCAATGATTTGGCCGGTCGTTAGCCGACCGGTCTGGTTAATTGCCTGTTTATTTATTTTCCGCCACTGCGCTGCCTGACCCGTTCGCCGGAGCAATCCGGTTCACGATATTTACGCCGTCCACCTCATCGTAGCTGAACGTGAGGCTTTCTCCGGGCCGCAGGTCGGTTAACTTCCCGTCCGTCCTGCCGTTGACGAGAATGGCGCAGTCATCGCCCACGTTGAATTTCCTGGTGGCGAACATGGCCTTGGCCTTTATGATTTTTTTATCGAGGTCAATCGCCGTCAGATCGCCTTTGAACGTTGCGCTGGTTTGCGCAATTTCCCGCACCGTGGGTTTCCCGTTCGGGACTTCATAGGTTATCATCACGTGATTGCCGGTTTGAATGTCGGCAACCGCGCCGGATTTGTCACCGCGCAACGTGACTTCACAATCAGTGGGAAGCTGAAACGTCTTGTCCATCGCGCCCAGATGCAACGTCAGGGTCTGCGCCTTCGGGTCGATGGCCTTGACCATGCCCTCGTCCCGCAGCGGTTGTTGCGTCACCCGGTCGGCCACCAGCACGCCGTGGGCGTCCTGATAACCAACCGTGACCCGCTGGCCGGACCGCAGGTCGCCAATCGCGCCCGTGTCCTTGTCGACCATCGTGTAGATGCAGGTATCGCCAAGATTGAATTTCTTGCCGAACATAAAACCTTTTACGTTCAGCAAATGCTCTTTCGGGTCAACGGAAACAACCGTGCCGGTGTAGGTTTTGTCCGGTTTTGCAGTTGCTGTCTTTGCCGAAGCGTCATCCGCCGACGCGCGGTACGCCGCCGTCGCCGTCAATACCGCCATACAAACCGCCAAGGATGTACGTAATGATTTAGTTTTCATATAAGGAATTAGAAAAACAAAACGTCGCCGCGTTCAAACTTGAAATGTAACTCATTGTCAATAAGTCAACTGTGAAACAAATCCATTTGCGGCGGCGGGGCGAGGTTTTGAAGCTTACCGCGTTGCCGCATTTGCGGACGCACATTGCCTTCGGGCGTGAGCTCGGATTCCTCCAGGTTTGCCAGAATCTGCCGGGCGCGTTCCAAAACCTCCTTCGGCACACCCGCCAGCCGCGCGACGTGGATGCCGTAGCTCTTGTCCGTGCCGCCCTCGACAATTTTTCTGAGAAAAACAATCTGGTCATGCCATTCGCGCACGGCCACGTTGAAATTTTTCAGCCGCGGCAGCCGCGCCGACAATTCGGTCAACTCGTGATAATGCGTGGCAAAGAGCGTTTTGGCGCCGACCTGATTGTGCAGGTGCTCAACGATGCTCCAGGCCAGACTCAAGCCGTCAAACGTGCTGGTGCCGCGCCCGATTTCGTCAAGCACAACGAGGCTGCGCGGGGTGGCGTTGTTGAGAATGTTCGCCGTTTCTGTCATTTCGACCATGAAGGTGGATTGTCCGCGCGTGAGATCGTCACTCGCGCCGATGCGCGTAAAAATACGGTCCACCAGATCAATCCGCACCTCCACCGCCGGCACGAATGAACCGGTATGCGCCAGCAATGTGATGAGCGCCACTTGCCGGATGTAAGTGCTCTTGCCCGCCATGTTGGGCCCGGTAATGAGCGCGATTTGAGGAGACGCACCATTTTCTCCTTCGCCCCGCTTTGCGGGGAGAGGGTGGCCGGAGGCCGGGTGAGGGGATTGGGCTTGCGCCACCTCACCTCGAACTTCTCCCCCGCCCGGCAGCGGAGAAGGAGAAGGAAATCCACTGCTCGCCAGTCCCGTGTCGTTCGGCACAAAGCGTTCCTCCATCAAATTCTGTTCCAAAACCGGATGACGTCCGTCGCGAATTTGAATAACTCCTTCGTCGGCGACCACCGGACGGCAATAATTGTGCAGGCGCGCCGTTTCGGCAAACGAGGCCAGCACGTCGAGTTGCGCCAGCGCGGCGGCGGTCTGCTGGATTTTGGATAATTGGCCAAGCACCTCCTCGCGCACGCGCTGGAATAATTCATACTCCAGTTTCACACTGCGTTCTTCCGCACCAAGGATTTTGCCTTCCATCTCCTTCAACTCCGGTGTGATGTACCGTTCACCGTTGGCGATGGTCTGCTTGCGGATGTAATGCGGCGGCACTTTGTCCAGATTCACTTTCGTCACTTCGATGTAATAGCCAAAGACGGAATTAAAGCGGACCTTGAGCGACGGGATGCCGGTGCGCATGATTTCATCCGCCTGCAGTTTGGCGATCCAATCCTTGCCACCGCGCGTCGCCGCGTGGAGTTCGTCGAGGGCCACATCGAAACCGTCGCGGATCATGCCGCCTTCCTTCAGCGCCAGCGGCGGGTCATCCACGATCGCGCGGGATATCAATTCCACGAGGTCGGGTGACCCGGTGAGTTGGGATTCCAGCTCGCACAGTAGGACAGGCTTCCAGCCTGTCTCACTCTTCTTCACCTCTTTATCAAGCTCCGGCAATTCGTGAATTGAAGATGGAGACAGGCTGGAAGCCTGTCCTACACTTTGAAGAATCTTTTTCACCGTCGGAATCTGTTCCAACGCCATACGCAAGGCAATAAGGTCGCGGGCGTTGCCACTACCGGAACTCAGACGGCCAAGCGTACGCTCCAGGTCGCGCACATTCGCCAATTGTGCGCGGAAATTATCCAGGCCGGAGGAGTATTCGATGAACGCCTGCGCCGTTTCCTGCCGGCGACGAATGGGTTCGACGGCGGCAAGCGGTTGCGATAGCCAGTTGCGCAACAACCGCGCGCCCATCGGCGTGACGGTGCGGTTGACCGCGCCGTACAGCGAGGCGTTGCGCGGGGCATCGTGATGCAGTGGCTCCAGAATTTCGAGGTGGCGCAGCGTCGTGTAATCCAGTGCGAGAAAATCGTCGCGACGATAAAACGACAGCCGGGTGAGATGCTTCACGTCCCGACGCAGATGCTGCGTGAGATAATGCAGTGCCGCACCCGCCGCGCCGACGGCAGCGTTGCGGTCCTTCAATCCAAAGCCGTCGAGCGACGCGACCTTGAAATGGTCGCGGACCGTGTAGAGCGCGGTTTCCGCCGCGAATGTCCAGTCATCATAGCCATTGAGGATTTGGAACGCGCTGCGCAGCAAATCCCGCAAGGCCGCCGCCTCGCTCGGGTAAATGATTTCCGCCGGACGCAACCGTTCGAGTTCCGTCAGCAACGCTGAACTGCCTTCAACTTCCGTCGTCTGGAAATCGCCCGTCGTCAAATCCACGAGCGCCAGGCCAAAAATTTTCCCCAGCGGATAAACCGTGGCGAGGAAGTTGTTCCGTTCAGCCACGAGCATCCGTTCGTCGAAATGCGTGCCGGGCGAGAGGATTTGGGTGACTTCACGCTTGACGAGTTTGCCGGGCCGGGCGTCTTCGAGCTGGTCACAAATGGCGACTTTCCTGCCGGCCTTGAGCAACCGGCCAATGTAGGCATTGGCCGCATGGTGGGGCAGTCCGCACATGGGTACGCCATTGCGCGCCGTGAGTGCGAGATTGAGAATCTGCGCACCGGTCTGGGCGTCCTCGAAAAACATCTCGTAGAAATCCCCGAGTCGGAACAACAGCAGCGCGTCCTTGGGCAATTCGCCCTTGATGCGGCGGTACTGCGCCATCATGGGTGTGAGTTGAGCTTCGGCGGCCATCGGTCAAACGATAGTCAGGAAGTGGAAACGCGTCGAAACGAAATTTTGCCGGCGAAACAGGTATGGTGCCCCCTGGCCATTCGCCTTTGATGCGGCGAATCCGGAAAATCCATGAAGTCCCGCTGGCGACGGATTCCACTGCGAGCCAGGTGAAATGACTCATTTGGTCACCGTATTTTGGCAAAGCGCTTCCAAGGATTGTCAAATGGTTGACAAATATACCCCGAATGACAATGTAATCGCGCATGACCCCGTTCACTCGTTTAGCCGGTTTAACCTTTTCCGTCTGTTTGCTATTTATTTTGGCGATTGGTTTTGGGAATTCCGCCCTTGCGGCGGGTCTGCTGGGCGAAACGCCCGGCTTGGAGCGGAATACGGCGCAGTTGGAACCGGCCTCCGCCATCAGCCGGACCCCCATCATCAATTCCGGTGACAACGCGTGGTTGCTCGCCAGCGCCGCGCTCGTTTTGATGATGACGGCGCCAGGGCTGATTCTTTTCTACGGCGGTCTGGTGCGCACCAAGAACGTCCTCTCCACAATGATGCACAGTCTGATTCTGATGGCGGTGATCTCCACGTTGTGGATGGTGTTCGGCTACAGTGCCGCGTTCGGTGGTGGCAATGCGTTTTTCGGCAATCCCTTCACTCATTTTTTCCTCAAGGGCGTTGGCGGAGCGCCAAACCCGGATTACGCGGCAACGGTCCCGGCCGAGTCTTTCATGCTGTTTCAAATGATGTTTGCCATCATTACGCCGGCGCTCATCAGCGGGGCGGTCGCGGAGCGCATCAAATTCAAGGGGTATATCATGTTCATCGTGCTGTGGATGGTGGTGGTCTATCTGCCGCTCTGTCACATGATGTGGGGCAAAGGCGGGCTGTTCAACTGGGCGAACGGCGGGAAAATTCCCGTGCTCGATTTTGCGGGCGGTACCGTGGTGCACATCAGTTCCGGCGTGTCGGCCCTCGTGTGTGCACTGGTGCTGGGCAGACGCGACGGCTTTCCACACGAACCGATGATGCCGCATAATGTCGTACTGTCGCTGATTGGGGCAGGGCTGTTATGGGTCGGCTGGTTCGGCTTCAACGCGGGCAGCGCGTTGAACGCGGGAGCGCTCGCCACCAGTGCGTTTGCCGCCACACATTTTTCGGCGGCAGCGGCGGCGCTGAGCTGGACCTGCATGGAATGGCTGCTGAAAGGCAAACCCAGCGTGCTCGGCGCGGCGTCGGGCATGGTCGCGGGACTCGCCACCATCACCCCCGCGTCGGGATTTGTCAGTGTGCCGGCGGCGTTTGGCATCGGGCTGGCCGCCGGTGTCGTTTGTTATCTGGCCGTGACCAAGCTCAAAATGGCCTTCCGCTACGATGATTCGCTGGACGTGTTTGGCGTTCACGGCGTCGGCAGCATCACGGGCATGTTGATGCTCGGATTTCTTGCAAATTCAGACGTGAACCCGCTCATCACCACCACGTTCCAAAAAAACGGTGTGACGGTTTCGCTCGTGGGTGGCATGCACCAGTTTTGGAATCAACTGGCCGGCGTCGCCGCCACCGTGGCACTCGCCGGCATCGGCACCTTTCTTATTTTGAAGCTGGTAAACGCCACCGTTGGATTGCGCGTGGATCAGGAGGACGAAAGCCTGGGTTTGGATCTTTCACAACATGGCGAGCGCGCCTACAATGAATAAAGGGATGATTTATGAAAAAAATTGAAGCGATTATCAAACCGTTCAAGCTGAACGAAGTCAAAGAGGCGCTCAACGAACTGGGCATCCACGGAATGACCGTGACCGAGGTCAAGGGCTTCGGCCGGCAGAAAGGTCACACGGAAATTTATCGTGGCAGCGAATACACGGTGGACTTCCTGCCCAAGGTCAAAATTGAAACCGTGCTGCCCGAAACGCAGGTGGAAGCCGCCATCGACGCCATCGTCAAGGCCGCCAAGACCGGGAAGATCGGTGACGGCAAGGTGTTTGTGTCCACCATCGATGACGCCCGGCGCATCCGCACCGACGAACGCGGCGACAGTGCGGTGTAGATTTTGGCAGCATCCGCTCTTTCTTGTGGCTTTGAATTACGGTTCGTCCGGCATGACTTCCAATTTGCCGGCGCGTTCGAGCCGCAGGATTTCCGCGGTGTAGCCTTTGCGGAAATTCGGATACTTGAACTGGCAGCCGAGTTCCATCTTCAGTTTTCGACTCGACACGCGTTTGTTGGTCACACCGCGTTTGCGGTTTTCCTCGGGATTCTCCGGCACGGACGGCGGTGGATTTTTGCCGAGTTCTTCCGCCAGCCATTGGAAAAAATTCAGATGGCTCACCGGTTCGTCATCCACCACGTTGTAAATTTCGCCGGCGCGTCCGCTTTTCAACGTCGCGATGATGCAGCTGATCAAATCGTCGCGATGAATCATGTTCAGGAAACGCGCGCCGTCGCCCTCAATCCGCGCCTCGTTTTTCAGGAACAGCTTGAACCCATGACCACGTTCCGGTCCGTAAATGCCGGCCACGCGCAAAATGATCGCCGGGACCTTGCGGTCAGCCACCGCTGCTAACAGAAACCTTTCTGTTTCGAGGAGAACTTTCGCCGTTTCTGCAGCGGGTTCCGTTGGGCTGGTTTCCTTGACTTGCGAGCCGTCGGTCTGGCCATAGACGCTCGTGCTGCTGGTATAAACAAATTTTCGGGGCGGCGTGGTCGAAAGCCATTTCATCAAATGGCGCGTGCCTTGCAGATAAATCTGACGGTAATCCTCCGCGTTGCCGCCGCGGGAGGCGACGCAATTGACGACCCAATCGAATTCGCGCGGTAATCTGGCCAATTCGTTCGGCTTGGTGATGTCCGCGACGAGCGGTTTGATACCCGCTGCCTTCAACTCGCCTTCTGCTGACGCATTGCGGCGCAGGCCGGAAACCTCGTGTCCCAGTCGGACCAGTTCCGTTCCCAGCGGCAAACCGACGTAGCCGCAGCCGATAATCAGGCATTTCATTTATGATCCATGGTTGATGATTTGCGATTTGTCTCGTGCCGCAAATCTGCGCAGCAATCGTGAATCGTAAATCATAAATCGTAAATGCCTTCAGTCCATTACGGCCGCGAAACGCAGGCCGCGTGTGCTGACGCGGAGTTGTTTGAAGCCGAATTCTTCCATCACCGCCTCGTAAATCACGACGCCGGTGAGAATCACGTCCGCGCGCAACTTTGGCAGGCCGGCAATCTCCTTGCGCCCCGCCAGCGGCAAACTCCAAAGCTGTTTCCGGTGGGCCGTAACTTGTTCCCGGCTCAAGATCGCGCTTTCGATGCGTTCGCGATCAAAGCGATCCAGCTTTTTCTCCATGCGCGCGAGAATACTCGTCGTCCCGCCCGTCCCCACGAGTTGAATCTCGCCGGCTTCGAAACCGGGCTTCACCTCGCGATGCATGGCCGGTTCAAGCTTTGGACGAACTTCGCTTTGCAGGAAATTTCTGACCCAATCGCGGCAGGCGGTGAATTCACTGCGCGTCGGCGGGTCGCTGTGTGGAAATTTTTCGAGCAACCGCACCGTGCCCAAGGGGAAACTTTGGGCGAAGTGTTTGTGCGCGCCCTGGCCAAAAATGAATTCCGTGCTCCCGCCGCCCACATCGAGGAGCAACACGGGGTGCCTGGCCAGTTCCGCGTCAGTATTCACGCCTTGAAACACCCACTCAGCCTCCTGTTCACCGGAAATGATTTCGACTTTGAGATCAGACGCGCGTTCGATGGCCGTGGTGAGGTCGCCGGGATTCACCGCGTCGCGCGCGGCACTGGTGGCGATGACGCGGATGGAGTCGGAGTTTTTTTCGCGCGCGGTTTGGGCGAACTCCCAGACGGCCTCGGCGGTGTGGGCGATGGCCTCGGGTTGCAGCCGTTGGGTTTCGTAAAAGCCCTTGCCCAGGCGCGTTTGCCGGCTCTCTTCGTGCACCGGTCGCACCTCGCCTCCCGACACGTCGGCCACCAGCAATTTGATCGAGTTGGTGCCGACATCAATGACGGCGCGCCGGACGGTTTCCATGAGGCGACAAAGCTACGAGGCAACCTCCTCCCAACCCAAGTGAAAAAATGTTACATTTGGCGGGGTTGCGCCCGAGGCGCAGGAGAGTATTTTGCGTTGGTGAATCTCTATATATTACGGCATGGAATTGCGGCGGAACGTGGCACCCGAGGTTTCAAAACGGATGCCGACCGGCCGCTCACGCCCAAAGGCAAACGCCAGCTCCGACAGATTGCCACCGCCATGAAGAACCTGGATTTACGATTCAATCTGATTCTTTCCAGCCCGTTTTTGCGCGCCCGGCAAACCGCTGAAATTGTTGCCGAATCGCTGAAGTTGAAAAGAGGCCTCGCGTTTTCAGACGAACTGACACCAAACGGCGACCCAAAGGCGTTAATTCGACAATTGAACGAACTGGAAACCGCGCCAGAAAATGCTTTGCTCGTCGGTCATGAACCTTATTTGAGCCGGCTCGTCGCGCTGCTGATTTCAGGTAAAACCGCCGTGACGATTGACTTGAAAAAGGGAGGCTTGTGCCGATTGGAGGCGAATTCACTACACTTCGGCCGGTGCGCCACGCTCGTGTGGCTGCTCACGCCAAAACAGATGAAATGGATGGTTTGAACGCAGAAACCATTTCAATACGTCGGAGGGGCGAGTTATACGAGTCCCCAACTCAAAAAGCCAGCCGTCAAGTCAGGGGCTTGTGTAACTCGCCCCTCCGAACGTGAATGGACTATCCCACGCGGAACGAAATTTTCTTAATCAAATTTGTCCCGAAACTGTGCTGGAGGCGGGCGAGAATTTCCTTGCGGCGATAACGGACAATCTCGGAAAGCCACACACTGCTGTCCACGTTCACAAACAACGTACCCTTGCGCAGTCCGGCCGGTTGCGCATGCGCGACGATGTTCGGGTCGATCAGCGAATTCCAGACCTTGATGATTTCCGCCTCGGCACGGCGATCGTCCATGTGCAAATCTGACATGACGCGCGACAACACGTCACCCAGCGGACGGGCGCGAAATGCTTGCGCGTTCTCCATCGGCGCGAGGTCCACGCCGCGCCACTGCGCGAGCACACGCCGGCGGGCGGTTATTTTGCCCGCTCCCGATGACGGAATGTATTTCGGCGGAGACATCCTGGGGGAAAAGCATCGGCGGAACCGGCGGGGAAAGCAAGCGGACAGGTCCTGGGTAAATTTGTGCTTGTCAAAACTCGCTTTGTCATGCAAAGTTTAAACCATGGAAACGAATTGGGCGTCTGAAAATTTACAAACCATTCGAACTTTGATGGAGCGTTCCGCGCTCTACCGTCACGCGCTTGCGCCAATCATGCTTTTCGCCGGCGCATTGGGCGTGGCGGCGGCGGCGACGGGGCTATGGTTTCATTTTGATTCGACGCGGGCCTTTGGCACGCTCTGGCTGGGCACGGCAATTCTGGTGGTTGCTGGCGCATTTCTAATCGCCCGGCGGCAGGCCATTGGCGATCGCGAGCCTTTCTGGTCGCCACCGACAAAACGCGTGGCGCAGGCTCTGCTGCCATCCCTGACAGCCGGATTGATCGTCGGCTTAGCATTCACTTTTTCGAGCGCAGGTCTTAATTTAGCACCACTGCTGGCGTTTTTGTGGATGCTTCTTTATGGCTCAGCATTGCATGCTGCCGGTTTTTTTATGCCCCGCGGCATCAAAATGTTTGCCTGGATGTTTATCACTGGAGCGTGTGGTTTGTTGATTGTTTCGTCGCTAACAAAGATTGAAATTACGTTCAACGTCCACGAATTGATGGGCTTTTTCTTCGGCGTGCTCCACCTGGTTTATGGCGCCTATTTGTATCTGACTGAGAAAAGAAAGAATGCGGCGTGAACCCGGAACCGTTTTTACAGCTCGACCGGGTGATTCACGAGAAAGGCCGGCTGGGCATCATGTCCATGCTCGCCGCCTCGCCGGAATTGTCGTTCACCGAACTGCGCGACACGCTTGAAATGACCGACGGCAACCTCACCACGCACATCCGCGCCCTCCAGGAGGCGGGCTATGTTTCCGTTGCCAAGTCTTATCAGAACCGCCGACCGCTCACGACCTGCTCGCTTACGGCGGGCGGCCGGAAAGCCTTCCGGGAATACGTCAGCCTGCTGGAACAGATCGTCCAGCAAAACCGGCCCAAGTGAAATTTCTTTGAACAGATTCAACCCATCATGGTCTTTTACTTTGTGTCACAAAGTTAATTCAACAATCAACGCATAAAACCAATGAAAGACATTGTCACCGACAGCCTTCGTTTTTGGGAGCCGCGCCGGGTCGCCTTCAACGCCGTCCTCGCGGCGGTGGTCATCGGCTCGTTATTTTATCACCAGTTGTCCGTTGCCTCGTTGGGCTGGCAACCGGTGATTGGCCTGTTGTTCGCCGCGGTACTGGCAAACGTGCTGTATTGCGCCGCCTACGCGGCCGATCTTCTGGTCCAACTGTCCGATTATCAGGCGGCCTGGCGGCACCATCGGTGGTTGCTGTGGGTGGTGGGAACGACGTTGGCCGCCGGGATTTTCCTGTTGCATGAATGAGGATCTTATGACCCGTGATCAGGCCCCCGACATCCTGCACAGGCGCTTTATTGCGGAGGAGAAATGAAAATTATCCGTGCTGAACATCTGGGCATGTGTTTTGGGGTGAGAGATGCCATCGCGCTGGCGTTGGAAACCGCGAAGCAGGAACCCCTGACCATTCTGGGTGATCTCGTCCACAACGAAACCGTGCTGGCGGAGTTGCGAGGGAAGGGCATTCGCCTGGCGCAACAGCCGGCCGCCGCAGCCACGCGCACCGTCATGGTCACGGCCCACGGTGCCTCCGAGCGCAAGCTGATTGAAACCCGCAGTCGCGGCTTGAATGTGCTGGAGGCCACCTGTCCGCTCGTTCACGTCGCTCACCGCAGTCTGGCGAAGCTCGTTCGCGAAGGTTTTCACCCCCTCATCATCGGCAAGCGCGACCACGTGGAAGTGCGCGGCCTGACCGAAGACCTTGCTTCGTTTGACGTGGTGCTTTCCGAAGCGGATGTGATGAATCTCCGCGCGCAACCAAGGTTCGGCGTCGTTTCACAAACCACACAGCCGATTGACAAAGTCAGGCAGCTCGTGCGGTTGATCCGGGAACGGTTTCCAAAATCGGAAGTGCGTTTCATCGACACGGTGTGCCAGCCGACGAAGCAGCGACAGAATGCCGCGCTGGAACTGGCCCGCCAATGCGACGTGGTCGTCGTCATCGGCGGCGCACACAGCAACAACACGCACGAATTGGTCAGAACCTGTTCGCGTTTTTGCCCGCGAGTTCATCACGTCCAGACTGCCGCCGATTTGTGCGCGGACTGGTTTTTTGCCGACGACGTGGTCGGCATTACGGCGGGCACTTCGACGCCGGACAACCTCATCACCGAAGTAGAGCAACAAATAAAACAAGCAAGAAAGGAGCAACGTGAAAAATGTTTGGTTTAAACGTGTCGGTTGGTTTTACCTGCCCGTTTCCATGCCGGGCGCCATCATCACTTTGGTGGCAGTGGCGTTTTGTGCACAGGTGTTTCTGGCCATAGACCACAAATCTCATTCAGTCAGCGACACGCTTTACGGCGTCTTCCCGTTTTTCGCCTGCGCGTTCCTTTTGTTCGACTGGATTGCCGCCCGAACGGCGACAAGGGAAACTGAGGGGAAACATGAATCCACTATCCACGCTGGTTGATAACGTTCCGGACGATCCGTTTTACCGGCCGCGCAAATCGCTTTGGCTGCCGCCCGAAATGTCGGGCGCGCCGGTTCTGCCGCCGCCGCGCCCACGCCGTCCGCCGAAACCGCGAACCGCACTGCTCATCAACCCGTTTTACGCCAAATCACCGCACGGCAGCTTCGGCAAGCACGTCCTGACGCCGACGCTGGCGCTGACGTCGGTGGCGGGAGCAACGCCGGCGCACTGGCAAGTGGATTACTGGGACGAAAATCTGTTGCAGGGTTTGCCGCCGTCGGAACCTTTGTCGGAAGTGGTGGGCATCACCGTGCATCTGACTTTTGCCCGGCGCGCCTATGAACTGGCGGCGTGGTATCGCGCCCAAGGCAGCAAAGTCGTCCTTGGCGGGTTGCACGCGCAATCGTGCCCGGACGAAATGGCGCCGCACGCGGACGCGCTGGCCATCGGCGATGGTGTACAGCTTTGGCCGGAAATCCTGCACGACATCGAGCAGGGGAAATTGAAGCCGCGCTATGGGGCGACCTACGAGAGGCCTTACACGCTCGACCCGTCGCCACGGCGGGATTTGCTGCCGCGAAAAAGTTTTTTGACGACAACCAGCCTTATTGCCACCCGCGGTTGCCACAATCGTTGCGGGTTTTGCTATCTCTCCACGGATGGCCTCCGAATGCCCTATCGGGTGCGTGACCCCGAAGACATCCGCCGGCAACTCGAAGCCGACGGCCAGCCTTACGCCGTGTTTATTGACAACAATCTCGGTTCCGGGCCCGACTATCTGCATGAACTTTGCCACGCGTTGCGGCCGGCGAAAAAAATCTGGAGCGCGGCGGTGACGCTGGACGTAACCGACGAGCCGGCGTTGGTGCAGGAAATGGCGCTGGCCGGCTGCACGGGCGTGTTCATCGGGTTTGAATCGCTTACCGATCA
>Ga0265338_10001794_pt1 | contig 33790 bp, 19 predicted proteins | sample 42126metaG_FD_193579 | JGI IMG/M metagenome (GOLD analysis project Ga0265338, IMG submission 193579) | Rhizosphere microbial communities from Carex aquatilis grown in University of Washington, Seatle, WA, United States - 4-21-26 metaG | ecosystem: Host-associated > Plants > Roots > Rhizosphere...
AAAACTTCACGCAGTTCAGAATTGACCGTGATATCGGAGCCGCCGCCTGCAATGTAGAACTGCGTGAAGTTTTGCTGCCAGTGCGTGTCAAGACCGTTCAGGTTGAACGCCACTTCCTGCCCTTCATTGCCAGTGGCCGGAGTCACATTGGTGATAATCGCGGGCCCCGTAATGATGGTGAAGATGTTGGCGTTGACGATCTCATTGCCCGTACCGCTGGATACGCCTGCCGTGCAACCCGTATAGACGACACCGCTGGTATAGGCATTCACCGGCGGCTGGAATGCGCACGACACGCCCGGAGTATTGACCGTGACGTTGCGTCCGCCAACATAGGAGAGCGGATCGATGTTGATTGTCGCATCGACCTCGGTCGAGCTTACGTATGCGACGCTTTGTACCGTGATGCCGGGGCCAAACGTTGCAGTGGTTGAGCTGCTGAAGTGTGAATACTGCCCCATCAAACGCACCACAAGCGGAGGCTGCCCACTCAACGGCGCACCTTGCTCCGCCTGATTCGGAATCGCCTCGTTGAGAGTGGCAACACCCGGAGTGATGGTGAACGAGAATTGCTGTCTCGCCACCTCGCCGAGTGTGGATACGGTTACGTTTTTGTAGCCCGTGGTAGTCGTGGTCGACAGCCCGACCGGGACAGACAGGCTGGTGGGGCTTGTGACCGTAATCTGACCCACCTGGAAGCCGGCATCGTCGAAGGCCACTTGCGTAATGCCCGCAGTGAAGTGCGTAGCTGAACCGGTGACGGTCAACACCAATGTCGAGCCCTGAATTCCGGCGAGCGGCGACAGACCCGTGATCTCCTCTGCACCCTGCTGCACGCAGAAGGGGTCATTGACCGGATCGGTAGAAACCTGCTCACTGCCGGTAGTCACCGTTACGTCATGTCCACAGGGCGATGAGTAGTCAACATAGGCCAGCGGGCTGACGGTTACGCCCACGGTCATGTTCTCAGAGTCGATCACGTTGATCGAACTCGGGACGATTGAAAGATCCGGGTTGTTAAAGGTGACCTGCGATACGCCGTTTTGCCAGTGTGTAAAGCGGCCGAGGATCTGCATGGTGAACGTGGCGCCCTGCTGGCCTGCGCTTGGCGAGATCGCAAGCAGCTTGGGTGAACCCTCTTCGATGTCGATGGCCTGCTGCAGCGTGACAGTTTCGCCGTCGGTATAAGTTGTCAGCGGCGCGAAGCCGACGGGCGCACTCGACAGGACGGTAATTTCTGCCTGCGCGTGCGTGGGATCGGACACGGTGAGGACGTCAATGTTGACACCCGATCCGAAACTTATGGTCGTCTCACCCTGCAGCCAGTGTGTGCCTACGCCCACGATGTTCAGCGTGGATGTTTGCAGTTGCGCCACTACAGGAGTACCCGAAGGCGGCGCGCCGGGGGTCGGACATATACTCGACACCGTTACACCAGTGTCGCGGGGACAGATGAAGTTGGGCTCGACACTTTGAATAAGTGCGGCGCTCGGAGTGACGCTGAAGCCCACACCGCTATCGATCTCAGAGCCGGTAATCATGATCACGCTGTTGCCGCCCACCGGAGCCGTCGGGCTCACGCTGAGCGTAGCCGTTGCGGTGGTGGGACCGGTGATGGTCAGGTTGGCAACAGTCACGCCCGCACCCAGGATCAGTTCAGACGTGTTCTTTACCCAATTCGTCAGAGAACCCGTGATGGTGATCGGCGTATCCGTTGAGCCTTGCTGCGCGCTGTTCGGAGACACGCTGATGATGACGGGCGTGGCGGGAGGATCAACCGAGAACCCGCCAATCACCTGCTCCGCCCCAGTGTTGACATACACGTTCTGGTAGCCGGAGGGCGTCTGCGTTAGCACGGAGCCGTTCATGTAGCTTGTGGTGATGTTCGCCGTGATGTCCGTGGGGCCATTTACCACAAAGCTGCTGACCGTAATCTGCGGGCCAAACTGGACCTGGGTCGACGCCGGAGTCCAATGCGTGTTGAGTCCGGTGATCTCGACGTCCAACGTGGCACTCTGCGCGGCATGCGGCGGTGTGACGCTGATAATGCCGACCGGAGTCGTCGTCACATTGAAATACGTGGTCACAATTTCGCTTCCCGTGGTGAACGTGACCAGACGCAGGCCAGTGGCGGCGCCCGGCAGAATGTTTAGTGTCGCTGTCGCGCTAGCTCCGCTGATTACTTTGAAGCTCGTCAAGATCACGCCTTCACCGGCAATGACCGGAACGGTCGACTTACCGAAGGAAGTAAACTGGCCGGTGAAATTGACGGTACGGCTAGTCGTACCGCCGGTCGGCACCAGTCCATTCGCCGGATTCATGGTCAACGTCGGCGTGTTGGCATACACGTGAACTGAAGAGCTCACCACCTCTCCACCGGTTGACATGTAGAAACCGTAGTCACCCACCGGAGAGTTGGTTGGCACCGAAATGTTGAGGGTGGCAGACGTCGGACTATTGATCGTCACCATCGAGAACGAGGGAGTCGGAACCGAAGTTGGATAGAAATTCGCTGTGGTAGTTCCCTGCACCCAATGCGTGCCCGATCCCGTCACGGTGAGTTGGAGTTGGCCGCCCTGTGGAACGTTGCTCGGCACTACATTCGAAATCCGAGCGCCGGATGGAGTCACCGTAAAACCGAACGGGAAAAGCGTAGCGCTGCCGCTTGTTCCGCAGGTGAGGTTGGCCGTGATGGTTCCCACAGGGGCGTTTTGACTGACGGTAATCGGCACGGATACCTGGTTGTGATTAACAGGATCCACCGTGACTACGCCGTTGGAGATGCTGCCGCTGAAATTGGCAGTGACACTTCCACCCGGGCACGTCGTGAAATCGGTATAGGTATTTCCGGTAATAACAACCGTGGTGGAATCGCCTTGATTGGCTGAAGATGGAACCACGGAAACCAGGCCCGGCGTCGATCCGGTGATGGTGAAGGCATTGGCCAGGCTCGCGATTTCCCCGCCAGTGGATACCGTGACACTCTGAGTGCCGATGGGCGCACCTGCGGGGACTGCCACTTGCGCTGTCACCTGCGTCGCGCTCACGTAGTTCACGTCGCCCACGATGGTGCCCGGGATCGAGACCTGCGTTGCGTTGGGAAGGAAGTGTGTTCCCGTAGCGGTCACTGTTACCGGTCCGCTCCATCCCTGGAGCGCCGTCGAGGGGCTGATGCCCGTAAGCACCGCGCTATTGGGACCGATGTGGAAGATAGGATTGTTGTCCGGTCCCGGAACAGAGACAGCAAACTCGCCTCCGGTCACAAGCGTGATGGTGCGATAGCCGACGGGTGTCGTATTGCTGATCGAAATGGTCGCGACTGCGGTGGTCGGACTGGTAATTGTCAACGCATTGACAGTGACGCCGTCGCCAAAATTGGCAAACGTGACGTCCCGGACAAAGTGCGTGCCTTGCGCCGTGATCGCTATGTTAGAGAAGGGTTGTCCCTGGGTACCGAAAGCCGGAGTCACATCGATGATCTGGTGCGAACTGCTCGGATCGGAGATGATGAAGGCCGAAAGCAGCAACGCGGACTCAGTCTTTCCGCCGCTGAGAGGCGACTTGATAGTAATGTTGCGCGCCCCATACGCGGAATTGGTGGCCGGGGTACCGAGCACGAGCGTCGCATCGATCTCATTCGCCGAAACTGCCGTGAAACTCTGGACCGTAATGTCGGCTGGATAGGTTTTGCTGTCGGTGTCTACGAATGAAATGACGGAAGACGCGGCTGGAGTTGCCGACGACCCCACGAAGTGTGTCCAGCCATTGCCGGTAATCACCACGTTCACGGTCGCTCCGGCCGATCCCGCCCCTGGCGACACCACGGCGACCATCGGCTGCGGCAAAGTGGAGATTGCCGATCCCGTCAGGGGTACACTGATCGGCGATCCGATGGCGGCAGAGTGGGTAATTGTCAAAGCGCCCGTGCGCGTCGACGGCGTAACACTTGTCGGCGTGAAGGTGACGAAGAGATTGCACGAGGAATGGGCCAGAATGGTGCCCGAGGGACACATGCTGGTGACGCTGTAGTCTCCTGACGCAACGAGGTCAAAGTGTTCAGACTGATTCTCATTGTTGGTGAGCGTAATGGGCTTGGGAGGGCTCGATAAAGCGACGGTCTGGGCGCTGAAATTGAGACTGGCGGGAGCGACGGTTAAAGGTGCTGTGCCAATGCCGGACAAGTTGACGACCTGCGGACTCACAGTCCCGATCTCAAAGACCTGCAGTTGTCCTGTCCGCGTTCCGCTGATGGTTGGATCGAAGCTGACGGTCAAGTTGCAGCTTGCCCCAGGGACCAGCACATACGGATAGGCCGCGCCGCAAGACGTGGACGTCTGAACAAAGTCGCCGCTCAGATTGAAGTTCGAGATATTGACATTGGCTGCCGTCTGCGCATTCTTTACCGTGATGGTCTGATAAGCACTGGTGGTTCCCACCTTGGCTGTAAAGTTCGTGATCGAACTAGGTGTGACGAGAACGGGCGCGGACCCGGCGCCGCTGAGACTTACTGTTTGTTGCTTATTGCTCGCGTCGTCGCTCACGGTCAAAGTGGCCGTGCGCGTGCCCGAAGCGATGGGGCTGAAAGTCACCTGGAGCGCGCAGGTTCCACTTGCCGGCAGCGTCGCGGGGGAAGTTGGACAGGTGGTGCTCACATTAAACTCGCTCGCACTCGTACCCGATAGAGTCACTGACGCGATGGTGAGTGCCCTTGTGAGATCGTTGTTCAAAGTGATGGTCTTTGCAGCGCTTGTAGTGCCAACGAATTGTGACGGGAAGTACAAGGATGGCGGAGCGAGAATAACCTGCTGTTTCGCGGAGCCGGTCATGGTGACTGAATGGGGCGAGCCCGGCCCGTCGTCATTGATCGCGAGGATCTGAGATTGCACTCCTGTTGCTGTTGCCGTCAGATCAACGGCGATGACGCAAGAGTTCCCGGTCGGAATTCCTGGCACGGCGCCCGAAGGATACGGACAAGTGGTCTGTGCCGTATTGACCGCAAAGACGCCCGTCAGCCCTGTGATCGAACTGATCGATAACGGGCCAGGCTGATTATTGGTTAGCGTCAAAATCTTCGTTGTCGGCACTCCGACGACCACTGTGCCGAAGCCCAGCGTGGAAGACGGACTCAAGCTCACAGGAGGAACGCCTGCTCCGGTCAAATTGATCGACAGAGAGGTCGCGCCCGCGCTGGCGTTATCATTCACCGCGAGCGTAGCAGTCGGAGCCGCGCCCAATGCCGTCGGAGAGAACGTGAGATAGATCGGGCAACTGCTCTTTGGCGCCAGAGGAGTGCTGGTCGAACAGGCATTTGCGCCCGTGGTCACCGCAAAAGGAGTTGAGGCACTTATCGACGACATCGTCAGAGGAGCAGACAGGTTGTTCGTAAGCGTCGCAATCTTGCTTGCGCTGGTGGTATTCTGCGCGACGTTGCCGAAAGCGAGACTCGCCGGTGAGAGCGTAGTCGGGGCAATGCCGGTGCCCGACAGCAGGGCCGACACCGGGCCGCTCGGATCACCATCGAGGACCGTGAACTTGCCATTCACCGTGGCGCCCAGTGACGTCGGTTGGAAGATCACTCCGATGACGCAGCTCTTGCCACCCGCCAGGCTTCCACTAAGTTGCCCGCCCGCGAGCGGACACCCACCCGGAATCACGCTTGTCGTATCCAGGGCAAACGGCCCGTTGAATACGTCGCCGGTCAAACTCAAGGGTGATGGCGAGTTGTTGGTCAGCGTGAAAACCTTTGTCAGGCTTGTTGCATTCAGTATCGCGTTTCCGAATGCAATCTGGGAGGGAGAGATGGTAGTGGATAGAACGCCCGCGCCAGTGAGCGCCACACTCAACGTCTGCGGGCCGATATTGGCATTGTCAACCACCGCCGCGTTGTTCGCGGGTATTACGCCAGTAGACGTCGGCGTGAGGTTGACATAGATGGAGCAGGTGCCACCCGCTGCCACCGGCGTGCCGACGGTGCAGGAATTTGCGCCGGAGGTGATGGAGTAAGGAACGGGCGCGGATATGGATGTGAATGAAAGCGGTATGGTCTGGCTATTTGTAAAGATCAGTGTTTGCGTTGGGCTGGTCGTATTCTCCACAACATTGCCGAAGGCCAGGGTTGCGGGCAGAATCTGGGTGGCCGGAACCCCGGCTCCCGTAAGGGAAGCTGAAGCGGGTCCGGCCGGATCACTACTGTTGACGGTAACGGCGCCCCCGGTGACATTCCCAGTTGTGGTCGGCGAGAGCTTGATTGGCAATACACATTTTGTCCCGCCCGCCAGGTTTCCGCTGAGCGCACCGCCGATCAGAGGACACTCGCTGGCTGGACTCGCGCCCGTATCAATCGCAAAAGGTCCGGTGAAGACTGCACCGCTAAGCGCCAGGGGGCCGGTCGAGTTGTTGGCGATGGTCAGCATCATGGTGCTGCTGCCGCCCGTGGCTACCTGCCCGAACGCAAGGGTCGTGGGGCTCAAGTTGGTGGCCGGGATTCCTTTGCCGGAAAGGCCGACACTGACGGGAGTGTTGGCGGCGTCGCTGGCGACGACTATAGAGCCGGCCGCGATCGGGCCTGTAGCTGTGGGCGTTAGCGCGATGGCGACAACACAGCTCTCCTTTGCAGGCAGCACGCCGGGATTGGGGCAAGTGCTGGAAGGATCGAATGCGTATCCACCCGCAGGCAGAGTGATTGAGCTGATGTTCAGCGCGCCTGCCCGTTGCCGGTTGGTGACGGTGACGGTCTCGATGGCGCTTGCCTGCTGAACAACGACATTTCCGAAAGCAATCGACGGCGGCCACGCCGACATGGGCTGATAACCGTTTGCAGTCAGGGGAACTGAAATGTCGGCGTCTGTCGCGGTCGTGGTCACTGTGAGAGCACCGAGAGGAAGAGGGCCTACTGTGCCTGCATTGGTGGCACTAAGCACAATCTTGCAGAAGGCATTGGTCGCAAGGGTCGCGCCAACTGCACAGGTTGATGCTGCGGTGGCTGCGTATACAGACGGCGATACCGCGATGGCGTTGATGGTAATCGCCGATCCCGTGTTTTTTAGCACGACGATAGGATTGCTGCTCGCCTGGCCTATCACGACGGAGCCGAAACTCACTGTCGTGGGAGTGACAGTTACCTGGGAGGTCGAAGAATTGACATCGACCTCCCTCGTCAGGGGGGCAGCCGCTACGTAATTGGAATCTCCGGCCTGATTGGCGTTGATGATGTAGGCTCCGGGGGAGGAGACGGTGAGGGTGTTGCCCACAATCGTCCCGGCGCCAATGCTGCCCGGATCAAGGGTAAACATTACGGGGTTGCCGGAATCACCGCCTGTCGCACTCAGCGAGACCGTGAGCCCACTGCTGAAAGTGACGGGGGTCGCCGGTTGCGGAAATGTAATGACCTGCACGCCGGGATTTACCTGGATTGTTCTCTGCAACTGCGGCGCGGCACTGTAAGTCGAACTGCCGGCCTGGTTCGCATCGATTACCAGCGTTCCCGCTCCCGTCACGGACAGAAGTCCCCCGGCAATTGAGCCGCTTCCCGTACTAGCTCCGTCTACGTTGAAAACGACGGGATTCCCGGAACTGCCGCCTCTGGCGCTCAATGAGATCGTCAGGCCGGTCGAGTACTTCACAGGCGAACCGGGCTGTGAGAACGTGATTGCCTGCGCTTTGAAGGCACTGACCACGATAGTCCGCTTGACCTGGGGCGCGGGATCGTAGTTCGTTGCGCCTGCCTGGTTGGCGTCGATCACGAAATTGCCCGTTCCAGCCACAGAGAGCGTCGTTCCTGCGAGTGTGCCGGCCCCCGTGCTGATTGGATCGAGCGTGAGTACGACAGGATTGCCTGAACCGCCACCGGTCACAGTCAGTGGGATTTGCATGCCAGGGGTGTAGGCCTCGGGGCTCGCGGGTTGAGGAAACTGTATGGTCTGGGGGATTTGGGCACTAACTCCCTTTGTCGCAATCAGGCTTCCAAGAATCAAGAGCGACAGCCTCGCAGCCCGCGCCTTTCGTGGCGCGCACCACGTTCTGAGGCTCTGTCTCTGCCAGTTGGCTCCTCGCCCTGCGCGAACCAATTGTCGAACGGACTCAAAGAGAACAAAGCAATAGATCGCTAAAGAAGTCCAACGAGTAGAGAACAGATGCGCTGTCATTGTGTTCCTCCGGTAAGTTCGTTCGCGGCAAATCCCGTTGTGCGTCTTGTCGGCCTGTCGATGAAGCGAGTTATTTGAACCATTTCCAATCGAAACCGCACACGCTTTGGCAGAGCAGGCGCACACCACCACATCAGGCAGTAACGAAATCTGGGGGAAAACCGGGTCAAATAAGCCGCAGAATTCCCGGTTGCACTGACAGTTCGCGGTTGCTCCCTTTTCGGGTCGTCGGGGATGCCCCATGCCAAACGGGACCGGTGACCCATGAATTCCAGCGAACTTCGGGCACCGAAACGAGGCTATTCAAGACGACCTGTAGCGGAGGGGGAGGGGGCCGGGTCGCTCGCGAGTTCGAATCGTGCTATAGTTGGGGCAATTTTCCGAATTGATTGTTTGCTATGGAACGGCAGCCGTTGAAGTCGTGTGTTGAAGGCTCGTCTGATATCACCGCGCTTCTGCACGACGTCGAAGCAGGAGAGCCCGCCGCCCTGGACCGCTTGGTAGAGGCAGCTTATCCACAACTCCGTCGCATCGCTCACCGGCAATGGGCGAACAACGGCCACTCTTCCACACTGCAGTGCACCGCTGTTGTTCACGAAACATGGCTACGCCTAGTCCAGGCGCGCCACAATACCTGGAAAGATCGTTCGCACTTTTTCGCATTCGCCTCTCGGATGATGCGGTCCATCCTGGTCGACTATGCCCGCTCCAGACGGAGCATGAAAAGGGGCGGAGGAATCCACGGGCTGTCGTTGATCGATACCGACGCCAGTGTTTCGCCCCCGGCCGTTGACATTCTCGACTTGAACGAGGCGCTTCGCGAGTTGGAGGCCCTCGATCCGCTTCAAGGCAGGATCGTCGAGCTTCGCTACTTCAGCGGGCTCAACATTCCGGAAACCGCAGAAGCAACCGGGCTTTCCGAGAGTACGGTGAAACGGGAATGGGTTGTCGCCAAGACCTGGATCAGGCGGCGCCTCATCGAAGGCAAGAACATACCGTGACTTCAGATCAGTGGGCGCGCACCAAACGGCTGTTTTCGGCCGCAATCGCTCTGCCCGAAGCGGAACGCGAGACCTTTCTGCGATCCGAAACCGATTCGTTGGAAATCCTGGGTGAAGTCCGTTCCCTGCTTGCGACTTATCGAGTATCACCCGATTTTCTCGATGGAGCCGAACCAGCAATACCGGCTCAGTCGCCCTCTGCCTTCAGCGGCAATAACGGAGAACACAAGCTACTGCAACGGTTCGAAGCGCTATTGAGCAGTCAAGATAAATGGCAATGCAGTATTCCTTCTCAAGGTGACATCGATTCATCAAGTGACGCCCCTTTCGATTCACAGATCGTAAACCATACAGATATACCGGAACATATTGGACCGTATCGGATTCTCAGCACGCTGGGCGAAGGTGGTATGGGCATCGCCTACCTTGCCGAGCGCGATGACGGGGTGTATCAACACCGCGTCGCTGTCAAGGTGCTCAAAGACACATCCCATAGTCCCGGCCTTTTAAAGCGGTTTCAAAATGAACGTCAAGTTCTCGCCGGATTAGATCACCCCTACATCGCTCGCTTGATCGACGGCGGCACCACCACTTCCGGGCAGCCGTATTACGCCATGGAATATGTGGCAGGAGAACCCCTCACCCAGTATGCTCAATCTCGCGACCTCGGTCTGCGCGAGCGCCTCCTCTTGTTCGAGGCGATCTGTGATGCTGTCTCTGCCGCGCACCGGCAACTGGTGGTTCACGGAGACATTAAGCCCGCCAACATTCTCATCCGCGAGGATGGTTCGCCAAAGCTGCTCGATTTCGGCCTGGCGCGCATCATCCAACCCCTCGCCAGCGACGTGACCATGTCGATGGTGCTCTTGACTCCCGGCTACGCGAGTCCTGAGCAAGTTCGTGGAGAGCGGCTGTCCACTTCGACCGACATCTACTCTCTCGGCGTCCTGCTCTTTGAACTTCTCACAGGCAAGCGTCCTTACGGAAAAGAGACGAGCTCGCCTCTGGACTTATGTCGGGCAATTTGCGACGACACCCCGGTTAAGCCGAGCGCGGCAGCAACCATTCCGCGTATCGGGCCGCGACAATTGCGCGGAGACCTCGACCACATCGTTCTTAAAGCTTTACGGAAATCGCCCGACGAGCGCTACGCTACGGCAGCAGAACTTCGATCCGATATTCAACGCCACCTCGATGGATTTCCTGTAGAGGCGGCCCGCGGTTCCACGCTATATCACTTACGTAAATTCGTCATTCGCCGCCGCTGGCTGGTAGCCGCAGTCGCCATAATTCTCGCCCTTGCGACCGTCGCAACTTGGCGGATTTGGCGCGCGGAGAAGATCGCGGAGTTGCGCTTCAATCAAGTCAGGCAATTGGCCCACTCCGTTGTCTTCGATATGCATGATGCAATCCAGGAATTGCCGGGGTCGACGATGGCGCGGAAAATGTTGATCGAGCGCGCTCTTGAGTATCTCAAGGCCCTCGAGGCCACCAGTGGACGCAATCGCGATCTCGAGCTGGAACTGGCCCGAGCCTACACAAAGATTGGAACGGTACAGGCCGCTGCGGCGAGTGCCAGCCTGGAAGACTGCGCAGCGGGGATCCAAAACCTTGAACATGCGAGGTCTTTGCTCCACGAGATATTAAAGCGTTCCAGTTCCGATGAAGATGCCATTTCGGCTCTGATCGACGCCGATCTTCAGGCAGCCAATGTCCACTCGCGCCGCGGCGAGATGACTAATTGGAAGCTGTTGCGTTCCGAAGCAACGGAGTTACTCAATGACATGGCCGCGCGCCACAAGGATCAGCCAATGTGGCGCCTTCGTGCCTTGACGGCGATAGCCACCACGTTCGACGGCGAGCACAATCCGGCAGCCGCGCTCAAAGCTTACCAGGACGTGCTCGCCGCCGCGGCCCAGGTTACGTCTAATCCAGAAACTCTGCTGTTGCAAGCTCGCACCGAACGGGACGTCGCGGAAGAGTGGCAGGCTTTGGGAAACAAGCAGGAGGCGCTGGATCACCAGCTTGCCGCTCAGCAGATCTTCCAGGTCTTGCTCGCGGCCTCTCCAGACAACACGCGGTTCAAGCTGGAATCGAGTTGGACTTTCACTGAGACCGGTTTCCTCGAACACGATTCTCACAACGAGCGAGCCGCAATGGCCGACTTCAGCAGAGGTTTGCAGTTGCTTAAGTCGATTGCGAGCGCCGACCCTGGAAATCACCTGGCGCGCCTGGAGATCGGAAAGCTGGAAATGGTTGCATCGACGACCGAGGAACTCGCGGTCAGTCCCCGTCGAGCCTCAGAAGACCTTCGCGACGCGATCGCGATCTTCTCCGATACGCTGAATCAGGATTCGACAAATGATGACGTGCGAATTCACTTAGCTCAGAGCGAGTTTATGTACGGTGACCTGCAGGTTCGAATGGCACACGGCCGCTGCTCCGCCGGGATAGGAGCCTATCGTCGAGCGTTGGGAATGGCCTCCGGAGTGAAAGAAGACCAATCCGCAACCAGCGTATTTGATATGCGGAAACTGCGCGTGGAACTTCAAAAAAGGCTCAGCGCTTGCGGCTCCGGGTCCAGAAGGTATAGCTCAACGAAACAGATTCATCCAGAACCATAGGAAAAACAAGAATCAATTCTCGCTGCCTTGAAGCAATACCATAGGCTGGGAAGCAGATTGGCGAGCAGCACAGTCCATCCTTACGCGTTTCTACGGCGCCGTAGCTGAACCGGCTCAACATCGAGTTCGCCAGCTTCCGCACCCCAACTCGTCCCCTTTCGCGACATGCTTTGTCTACTGGACGGTCAGATTGATCGTTCCAACGGTGGCACTGATCGAGCCCGAAGTGCCGGTTATGGTGATCGTGTAGGAGCCGGTCGTTGTACCTGAGTTTCCGCCACCTCCGCCGCCTCCGCCGCCTCCACCACCGCTCCCACCTCCACCACCGCAGCCCACCACACCGATGGAAACAAACAACACGAGCAGTCCCAGCATCGCCAGCCAGTTACGCTGTCGCCGTGGAACAAAGAAGAGCAAGATCAGCGCCAGCGTCGTTCCGCCCGTTGACTGCCAGAACAACTTTTTCATCTGGTTCTCAGCGCTCGATGCTGCAGTAGTGGCGACCGTGAGCGTGGAGGTCTGAGCCGTTGTACCGCTAAGGGTGACTGAAGTGGGGTTCAGGCTGCAAGTTGGCGCGTCTTTGACACCGGTCATCGCAGTCGTCACGGCGCAAGTCAGGCTCACCGTGCCGTTGAATCCGTTGGTTCCGGCCACGCTGATCGTCCCGCTGTTCCCAGTGGTCGCGCCAGGAGTAACGGTAATGGAGGTGGTCCCGCCACTACCCGCGGTAAAACTGGGCTCCGCTGTAATCGTAAGCGCGACGCTGGTGGTTGCACTCAATGTTCCGGAGGTTCCAGTAATGGTGACTGTTACCGGTGCGGAGGTGATGGTGGCCGAGGTGGTTGCTGTGAGGGTAAGCACTTGAGTTCCCGCAGCGGTTCCGGAAGCGAAGGAGGCGGTGACGCCGCTGGGCAGGCCGCTGGCGGAGAGAGAAACAGTGCCAGAGAAGCTTCCAATGTCTGTCATCGTGATTGTAGTTGTTCCGTTGCCGCCTTGGGCCACCGATAATGTCGTCGGCGAAGCAGAAAGAGTGAAGCCAGGTGCCGGGTTCACGGTGAAGCTTTGCTGCACCTGCGGAGCTTGGGCGTAGATGCTGTTGCCGGCCTGGTCGGCGTCGATGGTGCAGGTGCCAGAGGTGATGAATGTGGCAGTGGTACCTGAGACCGTGCAGATACCGGTGGTTGTCGATGTGAAGCTGACCGGCAGGCCGGAGCTGGCCGTGGCCGAGAGCGTCAATGGCGTGCCCACAGTCTGCGCTCCGGGGTTAGCGAAGGTGATGGTTTGTGTTGCCTTTGTCACCGTCACAGTCGATGAAGTGCCCGTAGCGCTGCGGTAGGTCAACGAACTGTTGGAGTCCGGCGTGTAGGCAGCGGTGATCGTGTTGCTGCCCACTGACAGCGATCCGGCAGGGATATTGAACGTTGCGTCGCCGCTGGAAAGGGCCGCGGCTGCAGAGGCATAGCTCCCGCTGGTCAACACTATCGAACCGGTCGGCGTCGGATCCCCAGTCCCTCCGCTTACCACCACCGTCACGCTCAGTGGCTGTGTAGTCGTGATGCTCGATGAACCCGGTGTGACGCCAATGCTGGGAGTAGTGACCGAAGTAGCGGAAAGACCTATGGGAGGAGAAATGCTAGCGGCAAAATTGTTGTCCCCTTTGTAGCTCGCATCAACCTGATGGGTCCCGGTACCGACTGGCGAAATGCCGGCGGCGGTAGCGGTTGCAGACTGTTGGGTCAGAAAAATATCCAGGACACTATCAACAGCATCGGTCAGCACGATATCCGGAATGCCATCGCCGTTCAAATCAGCGAGTATGCTTCCGTTTGGTGCCAAACCCGTGGCTGAATTGGTAGAGGAAGTGAAGCTGCCATCGCCATTTCCAATCAGGACCGCGACCGAACCTACAGTATCTGCGACTGCTAAATCAGGAATCCCATCGCCATTCAAGTCGCCGATCGAGATCATCCCTGGGGCAACGCCGGCCGTCGGAACCGGAGCCACGGTAAACGTGCCGTCGCCGTTGCCGAGAAAGACTGAAATCTGGCCACTTCCGTTTGAGACCGCCAGGTCCGTGGCGCCATCGCCATTCAAATCGCCAGCCGCAATTGACCCGGGAAGGTAAATGGCCGGCAGGCTTGCGGCCGCGGTAAACGTTCCGTCGCCATTGCCGAGGTATAGGGCCACCTGATCGCTGAAAAAATCGCTGATGGCCAAGTCCGGCTTGCCGTCCCCATTAAAATCTGCAACTGCCATTTTGTTTGAGTCGGTAGTAACTTTCAGGCTGGATGAAACAGGGGTGAAGTTACCGGTCCCGTCTCCCAGAAGCACGTTGACCGTTCCAATATTCTGCCCTGCGTTCAGCACGATCAGGTCCGGAATACCGTCCCCGTTTACGTCTGCGACCGCGATCTGTGTAGGGTAAGCGCCGGGCCATGCAGATGAGACGGCGGTAAAGTTTCCTGTGCCATCGCCCAGGTAAATCATTACGGAGTCGTCGGTAGAATTGTTCACTGCAAGGTCAAGGTTTCCATCGGCGTTAAAATCACCCTCCGCGATCGAAAGCGGGAGCCCTCCGACAGAAATATCGGTACCGGCGCGCGTAAAGCTTCCTTTTCCGTCGCCCAGCAGGATCGTTAAAGTTTGACTCACCGTATTCGTCACTGCAAGGTCGGGAATACCATCTCCGTTGAAGTCTCCGGTGACCAAAGCGTATGGATCGGTGCCAACCGATGAACTGGTTGACATTTGAAATGCAGGAATGTCAGCACTCAATGTCGCCGTGCTTAAAAGAGAATTTCCGGCCGTAGTATCAAGAATCGAAATGCTGCCGGTGGGTGCAATGGGGCCGAATCCAGTGACAGTTGCAGCGAGGCTATAATCGCCGATGCTTCCGCTGGGCAGGATGGTGGTGGCCGATGCCAACGGGCCGCTGACCGTGACCGGGAGCGCAGCGGAGACGCTGCCAGCCACATTGCTCGTTCCCACGTATCTTGCTACGTAACTGTGTGAACCAACTCCGGGAATCAGGCGCAGGATGGCCGTCCCTGCGGAATTCAGTTGAGCGGTGCCGAGTAGATGGTTGCTGGCGCAAAACGCAGCAGTGGCGTCACAGAACAGAACCATGCCGGACGGAATTGTCGCGGTGCCCGTTTCGGCGACTGCCACTGTCAAGGTCACAGATGTGCCCGCTGCAATCTGACTGGCGGAAGCTGTCATCGACGTCGTGCTTGAGTTAGCGGGCGCGGCCACAACCGTCACGGTTAGCGCCTCGGAAGTCGACCCGGCAATATTGCCGGAGTATACGGCTGTAATCGAGTGACTGCCTAGACTCAGCGATGTCGTCGTGAAGCTGGCTGTCCCGCTCGCACTCAATGTCGACGAACCCAGCGTGGCTCCGGCATCAAAAAAAGTCACCTTACCCGTCAACGGCATCGTGCTGGCGTACGCCGAGACCTGGGCCGTGAATGTCGCCGGACTGCCCAAAGCCACCTGTGCGGAGGATTCAGTGAGATGTGTTAGTGTAGCTGGCGTATTGGTTCCAGTAATCGTGAAGGTGCTCTGGGAACCGGACGTGTATGCTGTTCCTGTGAAAGCGACCGTGAACTGGTTTGCTCCCGCCACCAGCGACGGCGTGGTGAACGTGATTGTGTTGCTCGTGATCAGTTGTGTCGAGCTATAGGGACTGCCGGACTGATCGTAGAAGTAAATCCATCCTGTATTGCCTGGCAGCGAAGTGGAAAGAATGGGCGACCCACCGCTCGGCGTGGTGACGGTGGCAGTGAAGCTGACGGTTTCTCCTACCGCTGCCGATGTGACAGGGACGTTGACAGAGGTTGTGGTGGACAGCGGGCTGACTGTGACCGTGACTGAGTTGGAAAAGCTGCTGTTGACGGTGGTGCTGCCGCCGTAGTTTGCCGTGATGGTGTTAACGCCGACAGGGAGCAGGCTTGTGCTGATCGACGCGGCGCCGGTGCTATCGACCACTCCGGTGGCTGGGAATGGGCCGGGCAGATCCGATCCTGTCATTGTGTTGGAATAGATGGGATTGGTCGGGTTCGTGTAGCTCAGCGTGACGACGCCGTTCTGAGGATTGCCGCTAATCGCGGTGGTCTCGGTCGTGAAAGTGACGTTCCGTCCGGCGGTTTGATCGGAGAGATTCACACTAAGCGTGGTGGCGGAAGGTGATGCTTGATTGGCCTTCCAATTAGTAGCCAGCACGAATGCATCCAGGCTGCCAAGTCCGCTGGCCTTGTCGTATCCGGTAGTTGCTGCATAGCCCATTCTGCCTGTTTTGCAGTTCGGCGTGCCTATCACACAGTCCACATCGTTGTTTCCCACCGTGATGTCGTGGAAAGCGGAGGGAACGTTCAGATACGTGTTGTAGAGCGTTGGATTTACATTGCCCAGCCCGGGCGTGGTGAGCTGTTTGTTGACGATCATGTATTGCTGGAGGACGGCAAGCATGCCCGCGAAGGTCGGAGTGGATGCTGAAGTTCCTCCCACTGCGGTCAATGTGCCATTAATGAAGATTGCATCCGGAGCCCACCCATCGGATGCATTCAAAGAAATGTCGGGCGTCATCCGATTCACGGTTCCCTTTGGGGCAATGCCGGCCTGAAATCCGGGGAGCGGGAAGTAGGCACTCGGTCCGCCGCCGGCGCCGATTGGACCGTCGGAGTGGCCACCGCCGCCGCTTTCCGAATCGTTCCACACTTGCTCGGGAATGTTCTCGAGAACATTGCCTTCATTTGCGTCGTTGGTAGCGGACCAATATGGAGAGCCGGAAGGATACTGCACTCTTGTGCCACCAACAGCGCTCACCTCTGGAACACTCGCGGGAAGCAGAGCCGCAAAACCTTGTGTTGCTTTCAGCTCTGGGCTCCAGTCGCAATTTGCGGGGCCATTGTCGCCGCTCGCCGCGACCCACGTAATCCCTTCGGCGTTGGCCTGCTGAGCCATCTGCTGATAGAAGATGTGGTCAAAAGGCGCGCCGGTTTCGCATTCCCCAAATGAGAACGAGAGGATTTGCGCCAACTGATTGTCGATTACATATGCCGCGCCGTCTACGACATTGGCGCCTTGGACATAGAGGATCTTTGCGTTATGTGCCAGAGCTCCGGCGAGTTCCAGATCAAGTGTCGCTTCCAGTGCACCATCGCTTCCAGGCCCTGAAAGCCCATCCTGCATGTTGGGCACTTCCACGATCTGATAGTCATTGGGGCTAAGACCGAATGTTGAACGATAGGATTGATAGTCACTTAATGAGATCTGAGCATCACCTGGAATGGCGATGGTGATTCCTGAACCGTCGACATTCTGCGCATAAAACGGGTGCAGATCATACATGGTCGCCAAGTCGTCCGGCCCCATCAAATTCAACCCGCCATTCGACTGGGCATAATCAGGACTGACTCGCACTGCCTGGGAGCGTGGTTGAAAATCACTGAGCCCCACCAATCCGGCAACATCGTCATTCAGTTCATTGGGAAGAGTCGCCTCCACGGTATTTGAGAAGTGCCGAACCCCATCCACTTTGTAAGTGTGAATCTCAGTGTTAAAGGCCGCTGAGATGTTTGACACCGAGCCTGCGAAGGCGATCGAGCGATTTCCATTGGAAACCTCGATATCGGTCATCCCGTGAGCCTGTAGCCATGCCGTTGCCTTCTCAATAGAGGCTTGTGGGCTGCCGAATCGTTGTGCAAATTGGAGCGGTGTCAGCCATCGATGATAGTCGGCGCTTGTTGGCGTGCGCTGCTGTTCAAGAAATGCCGTAAGTTCGGCCTGCGCTTCAGGCGTTGACTTAAGCAGCAAGCGGACACGATGAAGGATTCTGTCCGGCGATTCTGGACCTTGATCCTGTTGCGCGTAACGCAAAGCAACGTGGGTTCTCGCTCCGCCTGTTCCTCTCGCGGCCTCTGCGGCTCGAACTGTCGCATGGGGCTGCTGCGCTCTGGAACCAATCGTCAGTCCGGCCCAACACGCAAGAAAAGCAAAAGCCATCCTCCAGGACAATGAACAAAAACCGTGCCGATTCAAGTTGTTAACTCCGATCTCTAAAGGAATGCGAAATCACACAAGTGACCCTCCCTCAACGTGAAGGCGTCAGTGCCCACGACTTGCTTCAATCACATTCTGCGTAACAACCCAAGGATGACCAAAAGACTTGCGGATTATTATAGCCAAGCAAAACTAGCTCGAATAGTACATGCGCGGAGGCGCCCAGGATGAGGGTCGTTGCGAGGTGCTTGCACCTTCTGAAGACGCACTTTCGAGCGGCTTCTTGCGTTTTCGGTGTACCGCAACCTACAGGTTTAGAGACGGTGTTTTAATTCAGTTGAGCACTTCGCCCACTTTTAGTTAAGGCGCGTTCGCTGTTTTGAGTTCGTTTCGGTTCCCGTGTACTTCCTACGGGATCTCAGTGGGTCGGCGAGTTTCTGGGGCACCAACCGCAGGTCAAAACCTTGCTCAAATGGATGTCCTTCGACCCCACGAAAGCGCTCAGCGAACCGTTCCGCGTAGCAATGCTTGCAGCCAGGGCTCACCTTCGTGCAGCCACGGATGGGATTCCACGTGGCATCGGTCCATTCGATTTTCGAGAGCAGAGACATGGCACTATTCTCCAAAGTTAAAGCAGGGCTGGTCGGTACTGTACTTCAGCACGTCACTCCAGAACTTGTTCGCTGTCGTGTGACGTGAGAATAAAGCGAGGTAGTACAAAGGCAAGTTCTTATCATCCGATCGCACCAGTTTCATCTGATCTAGAGTCTGTCCCAGATAGCCTGGGGACTGCATGCTGAGGGAGAATTCCGATGCCAGAAACTGCCGAAACTCTTTCCGGCGACCAAAGACCCTCCACCGCTCGCGCCATTCCCTGTTGCCCAACGCCTCATCGATCTTGGTCGAATCGCCTTCGACGTAGTGATCATATCTACGGTTTGCGTCCATCCCAACTGCGAGCAAGACAACAAAGTCTATAAAGACGCCGGACACCCAGCGTGGCGGCCAACTTGCCGCCTAGCGTTCCAGCGTTGAGCGCCGAAAGCTGGCCCTCAACGGCCTTGCGGACATCCCGCTCAGTTGGGTACTTCAACGAATCGAGTGTTTGGACCTTAAGTTTACGTTTGCCATCTGGGGCCGTAAGATAGAAGCGGAACTCCCAAGCGAAACCTTGGGAACGAGGGACCTTACGGACACTGCCATGCTGATACCGTTCACGACTGACCTTCATCTCGCCACCCTCCGCGGTGCTGAAGATGTGACCAGTCTATCAACTATGGTGTTTTGTGGTGTTTTTGAGTCTCTTAAGATTCGTTAACTAGCTGTAAATAAATAGGTTGCGGGAGTAGTTCAGTGGCAGAACGTCAGCTTCCCAAGCTGAATGTCGCCGGTTCGATCCCGGTCTCCCGCTCCAGTTCCAGCGCCACGCAGTTTTAGGCGAGGCAATCATCCCGTTTGAGTTTCGGCGCATTCCACGTCTTCAGGCGAATAAGTGCAGACACGGTCCCGTCCGCTTTTCTTGGCGCGGTAAAGCGCGGTGTCGGCCTGGCTCATTAGTTTCTGCGCATCGGCGCTCGCGGCTCCGCTAGTATTTGTAATGCCCCAGCTTGCCGTCACCTGCACTGGATTGCCGGATATCATATGACGCTTTTCCTGCATGGCCCGGTGCAGCAGTTCAACAGTGAACTGAGCTGCGGCAAGCGTGGTGCGCGGCAACAAGATCAGGAATTCCTCGCCGCCAAGCCGGGCAAGAACGTCTGTCTCGCGAAGGTGGGTGCGGACCGTCTCTGCGATTGCGGCCAAAACCGTATCGCCGGCCGCATGACCGTAGGTATCGTTGAGCATCTTGAAATGATCTAGATCGAACAGCACCAGCGAGAAGTCTTCACGGTAACGCTTGTAGTGGGCAATTTCACGATCGAGAGCCGGCGCAAGTCCCCTGCGGTTATAAACGTTGGTAAGCGGATCAACGGCGATCTGCTGCTGCAGTTCGGCCTCGAGGCGGATGTTCATCATCCATATAACGCCTAGCGGCAATAGTGAAACGTTCACGACGTATGAAACTGCGCTGATGTAAACGAGGTTTGCGAAGGCTCTATCGGGGTCTGCGTGAAGCCCAAAAGCCACCCAGGCTCGCACAAATTCAATCACTACGAAAACCACGAAGAACCCACCCATCAGCAACCGCGGGGCGCGCGTTGAGCGTTCCTTGCAGCCAAGCAGGATTGCCGACGTAATGGTGCACTCCACGGCAATCATCAGGTCGCCCAGTGCACTGCCCAATACCGGGCTCGCATTGCCGCCCCAGACCAGGAATAGCGGAAGCGATAAGAGCAAAAATCCCGCGGAAATCCAGATAGCGATTTTTCCCCGCCGCTCAAAATAAACAAATGCCACGTTGAGCACCGCGTAGGAAAGCGCAAACGTCATTGGCTCGATTCCCTGGATGACGACCCTGGGAAGAGGAACCGGAGAAAGATCGATGGCGGCCCCAAAGCAATTCGCCAGGAAGCTATAGAACACCCATCGCCTGATTGGATCGCTCCACCGTTGCCATGCCAGAATGCCAAAAACTGTTGTAAAACACAGCAGCTGAATGTCTTGAATGAGAACCAGAGTATCGATTGAGATGCTCATTTCAGTCCTTTTCAGCGAGTGCGACCCACGCAGGCAAAACTGGCGGCCGTTTGATTGATGTTACTTTGCACCTCCGGCAGCAGTATCCTTCGAAAGTTGCACTTCTTCAGGCTGGCGAGCCCCTCACTCTACTCTGCCACTTCTCTTATCTTCATCACCAGGCTGGTCACCGTTTTGTCTCCTGCCAGTAGAAACTGGTGCGGGGTGCCTGCCGGGACGTGAACCACGTCACCCACGCGCAGATTCTGGGGCAAGCCACCTTCAATCGAGTCGCCGCGCGTTTCACCCGGCCCCACCAGGCGTGCCCCCACCACCGTTCCGCCCACCACAAGCGTGGCCACGCCGTTCAGCACCACAAAAAGGTCGGCCCACTCGACATGCACCTCCACCTCGCCGCTGCGGGCTCTGAAAGACAGCATCGCCTTGTGCTGCGGATAATCGCCAATGGTCTCGCTAGCAGAGCCATTGCCGGCACGCGCCAGTTTGCGCAGGTAGGCCGCGCGTTCAAGCAGTACCGCCGGCGTCCAGTGTTGCGCGGGATCGTTGCGCTTTTTCTCAGGTGGCGCAGGTTCATCGCCAATTACCGCGCGCAATATGTTCTCTGGGATTCGTTCCATTTTCTTCTTCGCCCCATTAAACTCCGGCCAACGCCCGCGCCCGCCTGAATATCTCAAAAAACATGGGCCGCGTCAGCTTGCCGGTATTCGTGTTCTGCAACGACGGATGATAGCTCGCAATCACCTTCAGGCCGCCCGGCAATTCGTACTCCGCGCCGTGCGCAAATTTAAAACCGCTCTTGCCTTTCAGCCCATGCAGTCGCGACACATGCGCCATCAGCCCGTCAAACGCAATTTTGCCGAGACAGACAACCACGCGCAGTTCGCTAAGCAGACTTATCTCCCGATCGAGCCACGGCGCGCAATTTTTCAACTCGCCGGGAGCAGGCTTGTTGCCCGGCGGAGCGCACTTCGCCACCGAGGTAATCCACAAATCTTTCAGCTTCATCCCGTCATCCCGCGAAACCGCATTGGGCTGCGAGGCAAATCCCGCCTCATATAAAACCGGATAAAGAAAATCCCCCGACCCGTCGCCGGTAAACGGCCTGCCCGTGCGATTCGACCCATGCGCTCCCGGCGCAAGGCCCAGCGCCATCACCCGTGCCTTCTCATCGCCGAAAGACGGCACCGGCTTTCCCCAATACTCCCAGTCAAGGTAGGCCCGGCGTTTTACTCGAGCCACTTCAGCGCAATACTCACGCAACTGGGTGCAGCGATTGCAAGCGACAATGCCTTCATTGAGAGCAGTCAGGCTAGTAAGTTCCGCCGCCCCACCTTCCTTGCGCCCCGCCAAAGCCATGTTGCGATTCTAAGGTGCTAGCCTGATCCCTGTTCCCTGATCCCTGTTCCCTGTTCCCTGATCCCTGATCCCTGTACTTCCAGTCACACGACGTTCACACTCCCGCTGTGATAGCATCCGTTTTTCGACGAAGACGTGCGGAAATCCCTCCATTCCCGCCGTCCAAGCCGCGCTGAGACCATCCGTATGGATGAGGAAGACGGGAGAACCGGACCCCGATCCCGGCAAGTCGGCCGATTGAACGCCACAAACGGCGTCCCCGTACAATCCCTGCCCCAAGATTTCCGAGCCCCTTCATTTCGCGTGGGTGCCCCAGGTCTCGCTTTTGAGACCTGGGATTTCGCGTCTGTTCGCTCGCAAATTCGCGGGCCAGTTCATTCAAGGAGCAACACACCATGAAAACGTACCAGGGAAGTGAGATCCGCAACGTAGCTGTAATGGGGCATGCACACAGCGGCAAAACCACGCTTGTTGCCGCCATGCTGCATGCCGCAAAAATGACTCCCACCCAGGGCCGCGTCGCAGACGGCACGGCCGTAACCGCATACGACGAAGAAGAAGTAGCCCGCGGCGTAACCATGCAGAACGCCGTGGCCTTTGCCGAGTGGCAAGGCACCAAGATCAACCTCGTCGACACGCCCGGCTTCCACATGTTTACTCACGAAGCCCGCGCCGCGCTGCTCCCGGTTGAGTCAGCAGTCATCCTCGTCAATGCCCAGAGCGGCGTTGAGCCGGTCACCGAGCGCGTATGGAGATTTGCTGAAGAAGCCAACGTTCCCCGCGTCGTCCTGGTCAACCAGATGGACCACCCCAATGCCGGCGGCGTCGGCGGCTTGAGCGCCCTGCTCTAAGACATTCAAGACCGCTGGGGCCGCACCTGCGTTCCCGTCCAGTTGCCCATCTCTGACGCCAACGGCTTTCACGGCGTAGTCGACCTGGTAACCATGGAAGCCTACACCTATACGGTAGGCGGCGACGGCCGCGGCAAAGTCTCCGGAGATATTCCCGCCGGGCTCGCCGCTGATGCCAAGGCCCGTCACGAAGCCCTCGTTGAACTCGTGGCCGAAGGCAAAGACGAGTTGATGGAAGAGTATTTTGAGAAGGGCACCATCCCCGAAGATCACCTCATCGCCGCGCTGCACGAGGCCATTCGCGAAGATCGCATCTTCCCCATTCTCTTTTCCAGCGGCCTGGGCAACATGGCCCTCGATCACCTGCTCGACTTCATCAAGGTCTACACTCCCTCTCCTGTTGAGCGTGGAACCATGCCGGTGAAGACCGTTGCAGCCAACGGCGATATAGCCGAGGCGACGCGCAAAATATCGGATAGCGAGCCCGTTGGCGCTTTCGTCTTCAAAACCATGAGCGACCCGTTCGCCGGCCGCATCACCTTCTTCAAAGTCATCAGCGGCGTGGTTAAGAACGACAGCACGCTTGAAAACTACACCCGCCGTAGCCAGGAGAAGCTTGCGCATCTCTCCGTGATGCAGGGCCGCAAAGCTGTCGAAGTCGCCGAGTTGCACGCCGGCGACATTGGCGCGGTGGGCAAACTGCGCGACACCCTCACGGGAGACACGCTGGGCGCAAAGGGTGCGGAAATCCAGATTGACCTCGTCCCGTTGCCCGTTCCGGCAATGACCTACGCCATTGAGCCCAAGAGCCGCGCCGACGAAGACAAGCTCGCCCCCGCCATCCACAAGCTCATGGAAGAAGACCTGCTCATTCGCTTCTTCCGCGACCCGCAAACCAATGAGTTCCTGATTGCCGGCGCGGGCCAACCGCACATTGAAGCCATCGTAAGCCGCCTCAAAAAGCGCTACCACGCCGAGGTCACGCTCAAGGCGCCCAAGGTTCCTTACCTAGAAACCATTCGCGGCAAGGCCGATGCCCAAGGCCGCCACAAGAAGCAGTCCGGTGGGCACGGCCAGTTTGGCGATTGCAAAATCCGTATGGAGCCCATGCCCCGCGGCGGTGGATTCGAGTTTGAAAATGACGTCTTCGGCGGCGCAATCCCGCGCAACTTCATTCCCGCAGTCGAGAAGGGCATTGTGGAGTCGGCCGCCCGCGGCTTTCTCGCCGGCTACCCCGTGGTCGACTTCAAAGTTACCGTCTACGACGGAAGCTATCACGATGTCGACTCCAACGAGCTTTCATTCAAAAAAGCCGGCCGCCTCGCCTTCCGCAAAGCAATGGAGCAGGCCAAGCCCTGTCTTCTCGAACCCGTAATGAAGGTTGAAATCGAAGCCCCCGACGAGTTCGCCGGGACTCTAATGGGCGACCTGAATGGCCGTCGTGGCCGCGTTGCCGGCATGGAGTCAAAGGGCCGCACCACCGTAATCAACGCCCAGGTGCCCATGGCCGAAATGCTCACCTACGGCACGCTGCTAACCAGCATGACGCAGGGCAAAGGCAGCTACCGCATGGAAGTGGACCACTACGACATAGTGCCGGCACTGGTAGCCGAAAAAATCCTGGCCGGCGCCAAGCGGCCTGACGAGGAAGAAGAAGAGTAGCGATCGCGTCAGTTAGAAGATAGCGCCAACCTCGCGTAGCGCCAACCTCGCGTAGCGCCAACCTCGCGTAGCGCCAACCTCGCGTAGCGCCGGCCTCCCGGCCGGCTGTATCGCGGACGTCCCCGTCCGCGCCCGGGAAATCGGAGTAACACTGCACCATGGCGCAAGAACATTCTTCCGCACACATCAACGGCGCTGTGCAGCCACGTCATCCTTCGATCCCGCTACCCCGCTGCCTCCCATCACAGCCCAATCCCACCACGGGAGTGGTATCATTCCGCGTCATCTCAAAAACTGAGGAGGATGGCGTGAAAAAGTGCTTCATTTTTCTGGCTGGCGCGCTGCTGCTTCTGGCTGGATGCAATTCAGGGAACCAGGCTACGAACGCAACGCAACCACCCAAGTGGAAGGGCCCGCCCTACCGCGTCGCAATCGATACCAAACCCGTCAAGCCGAACCCGAAAGGCTTGACCCTTCCCGGCATCAAGTTCACGGCCAACCCCGACGACCTTCAAACAAGAGCCGATCTCGTGGTGAAAGTCGACGTTTCGGGAGTCAAAGGCGCCGCGTCGGTCCCGGACATGATGATCATGGCCCCAACCAACGTCTCCGGCTCCGATGGCGCACTTCCCGCCGACTACGTGGACCTGGCCAGCAACCAGTTGACCCAGATGCTCGCCGGTTACTGCATGAAGGGAAAAGTGAATCTCTCCGTCGCATTGGCCCGCTCGACACTCAATATGGTGTCCACAGACGACCAGATCGACGCCAAGCGCCTTTCAGACTGGGTGCCGATCGTGCTCGACTTCAAGAGCCCGCGCGGCAAGTGCTAGCTGCAAAACAGCTGATTTTCCGGGTGCCCCATCCTCCGCGTCCGCCGCGGCGGACTAGGGAGCGGGGGCACTCGGCCACTTACACGGCGGGCGCTTCGTACTGGGAAGTTCACATCTTGGCCAACCGGCGACCGGGGACTACGCGCGTACCATCGCCGCGAGCGGCCGATCCTGCTTCTTCCAATCAAATGGCCGAAGCTCCTCGGGATGAGCACGCACGTAACCCAACACCCGGTGGCGCTTCTGCATGCCGCGTCCCTCACGGTCGTCAGCGTCGCGAACCAGCTCGGGCATGGTCGCCTCAACACCCGCAATCACCGAACGCCACCGCGCCTTGACCGCCGAGAGCGTCACCTCCAGTTGCAAAGCCAACTCCGCGTCCGTAGAGCCGCTCAAGGCCGCCAAAAGCAGTTGCTGGTCTGATTCCCGCAGGCGAAGCAGCGGCTCCTTGTAGCTGAAAAAAATGTTTCCTGCTGAGGCGGGCGCAATTGTCGCTGAGTCGCGGGTCATAAGGCAGAGTGCGCGGCCCAGCCCTGCGTAATCAGCAATGATTTTGAACACGCCAGACCCTCGCAGGAATTCCTTTTCCGGTTCTGACACCGTTTCCTGCAGAACTCTTCGAATACGGAATCCCGAACGGTTCTCTATAAAGCCTTTGGCAAAGAGAGTGTGCACACTCTGCAGTTGCGCAGAATCGAGGGTATCGTGGCGCCAGGTTGCATTCAGAACCACAAGTTCAACACCCTCGCCGGCATTCGCCTGTGCCACCTGGGTTCGAGTCGCAAGCACCGGCCGGCCCGCATAAATACTCGCAATAATCCTTGAGTTGAGTTCCGGCTGTGGGTTTTCGATCTCGGCATCAGCGAAGGCACGCGACACTAGAATTGAAGCACCGTATGCCAACAGGCGATGACCCTTGATTGCAGGGTTGGATTCGATTGCCGAGGAAGCAAAGAAGGCATCCCGCGCCATAAATTGCCAGATTGCAGCGGCGGCCTTCGCACCCACAACAGCATCACCGCGATGTCCCGGCGTAATCGACAAACCCGGCTCGACGTCGGCCAACGTACCGGGGCGCCAGGTGATGGGCATTCATCGGACCTCACCGAAGTTTAGCATCGGAATTCAGTAAAACTATCTTTTAGATCATTGCGTGCACATTGATTGTTCTATAAGGTCCATCCATACAATTTGCTTTCAGCCGCATTTCGCTCGAAGAACTTAGTCGGCGCAATGATTCAGAACTGCGGGCATTTGTCCGGGGCCCGGCAAGGATGGCTTCCCCGTCCTCTTCCACCTGACTCTCACCGGCTATGGAGATCACTATGACAGTTTCAAGAGACAATCTCAGTCTGTCCAATACAGTCGTAAAACCCGTGTCCCGAATAGGCCGCAGAGGGGGCGTCGCCCTGGTAGCGCTGGCTTCGTTCGTTTGCAGCGCAGTGGGCGGTCCCGTAGGTTGCCAGGCCGGCCAGCTCAAAAACGAAAGCTTCGGCCCAACCGCAGGAGAGGTCGCGGCCGTCGGCGTAGGAGTAGGCGCCGCCGTGGTGGTCACGGTTGTGCTGGTAAACAGGGCCCACCACACCGTGAAGGGCTGCGTCTTCGCAGGTAAAGATGGCCCCGAGGTTCGCACTCAGGACAATTCGAAGGCGTACGCCCTTGCAGGCGTTACTCAAAATATCAAAGTCGGCGACCTCGTGCGATTCCATGGTTCGAAAGTAAAGAAAGCGAAAGGCAGCACCGCAGATCAGACTTTTACGGTACAGAAAATCAGCAAGGACTATGGACCGTGCACTCTGAACCCAGGGGCCGCTTCATAGCGGATGCAGTACCTGCGTGAGCCGGGCAATCGCATGAAGAATGGTCGATGATTTGAGTGGTTCGCATCGCTTCGCGCCGTAGGCGCAGGGTATGTTAGCCCAGCGTTTCAACGCTGGGAAGGCAGCCCCAAAAACACCTCGAAGCCCCGTAGGGGCGGCCGAAGATTGCAGTTGAGCACAGAATTTCACCTTCATGCGATTACCCTGCCGGCGTGTGGCCCTCATCTCCATGCAGCGCGAGTGCCTGGCCCCGGCGGGCGATGGACCGGGGCCCGCTGGCTAGGTCCGAGTCTCGGGTAGAACCACCTCGACATGATTTACGTGTATTTCGAATAATCTCAATATGCTGGCCCCACATCTCCCCAATCGTTCCTCAGTGACGTGTATGGTAACGTCCTCGCCATCGACCGCGGCGGCTATTAAGTGGCGATCATGATAGGGCCAGTTACATTTTTCGGCATCTTGGTCCTCGTGCTTCCTAAGCCTGTTCCGGGCGACAAAGACTGCGCTGCCACTTGTCAGCATCGCGAAGAATTGGTCCACCACATCATTGCGATGCTCTTTAATGAGCCTGTCGTATTCGATCCGAAGAGTGTTGTTCCATCTCACTCGAGACGTGCCAGAGACTACCGGAACAATCGCTGCAATCAACTTTTCGAGAAAGTCGCGCCTCCCCGGCGTCGGGTCGCCAAGGGAGCAGTTTGCATATCCGATGAAAGAGGCATCGTAGACGTTGTCAGCCATCTAGCTTCGTCACCGCCTTCAGCAACTCCATTCGGTCCTCGGTTGCTTGGCTCATGAAACCCGTCGGCAGATTCTCAAACTGGAATCCGCCACCAATCCGAAGTTTCGTGACCACCGCCTCGCTGCCCCGATTCTCCGTCACGAGCACTGAAACGTCTTTTTCAGTGAGTCTCCGTGACGGCCCGAGGAATCTCGGTATTGCGCTACGGGGGGGCCCCTTGCCCTCGGCGAGCCTGCGCCGGAGCCTCAGGAGAAGGTATTCACTGTGAGTCTCGACGATGCATTTGATGCCTTGACAGCTTAAATAAATGAAGAAATCGGCGAGCGCAGCCTGAGCGTCTGGATGGAGGTGGATCTCAGGTTCCTGAACAATATAAATTCCGCCCCTGCGCATGAGCAGCCCCTGAACGAGCACAGGCAAGACTTGGGAGATTCCGAAGCCGACGTCGACTAGGTTGTTCAGCTGCCTTCCGCCAGTTAGCCGCAGGTCGACCTCAAATAAATTTGCCTTCCTTGCTGCGTCCTTGACCTTGAAGGTCGTCGCCAACTTTAGCGCTTTGAGCCAATAGCCAACGGCGTTAATAAGGGGCTTTGCTGCTCCCTTCTTGATCAGGAGTTCCGTGATCAGGAGATCTATTGCCTGTTCGCCGCTTGGTCCGATCTTGTTTGATCCGAAGCCTCCGAATGTATACCTCCTTTCCGGGGGCTGCCTGAATGGCCCGATCATCTCGCTTCCTTTCAGAAGATCCTCGAGATATTCAAAGCAAAACTGTCCTGCCCGGAAGAGCGAGAGAGCGCTGCGCCTCTGCTTTGGGCTTGTTGAGGCACGCCGTTTCCGGCCACGAAACGCGAGTTGTGGGAAGAATTTTCGGGATGTCGGCACTAAGGCAAATCCCCGAAGCTCAGGGTTTCCCCTTGTGTAGGTCCTCCAGTGCGGTTTCCGCTCGCCACTAATCGTCCTTAGGAAATTCATCCTTCCCAGTCCGGCAATTGCGATCTCGCATGAGGACAGACTTGGTCCAAAGGGCTCGTCTTCTGAAAATGTCAGGCTGAGTTCTGCGGTCCTGTCCTTGAGCCTGTGCAGGTCGTCGGAAAGATACCCAAGCCATTGGGAGAAAATTCGCTCCGAAGGGACAAGTTCGACCAGAGCCCCCGCCTCTTTGGCTTTCTCGTCATAGGCGTCAGTCAGCAACAAGGGGATCCTGAATGAGTAGGTGATTGACTTAGAGCTATCATGGTCGTGAGCCAGATCGCGGAATTGGCCAAGATCGCAATAATCCCCTGACAGAGACAGTGGGGTGATTACTGAGCCGAAGACTCGCTTCTCGATGCTTTGCTTTAAAAGTAGTAAAGCAAAGACCAGCGATGATTTGCCACTGCTGTTGCGTCCGACTACGCAGGTCAGAGGATCCAAGGTGATCCAGCCCGAATCGCGGAAGAGACGGAAATTCTGAAGTCGAATCTGGACGCGCGGTTCAACTTGGCCGCTGTTTGAGTCTGGTGCCCTGGCCACGGCTACCTCCGTTCCCAAATTGCTGGTGTTTTTTGTAGAACCAGAGACTAATCGAAGGGGCGACCATTTGCAACCGTGGATTGAACTTCTTGGCGTTCCTGATGGTGTACCGTCCTAGCTGGATGACATCATTCACCTGTGTTCAAATAGTAGTAATGGCAGTTCCCCTACGAGAAACAGCCCGCGGCCGCTGGATTGCGGCTAAGCGCAAGGCGCGCGAGTACGCTATGGTTGCGCGCGCGCTGGCCGACACTTCGCACCCCGTGCTGGCGCAGATTATCCCGGCGCGCTTTTGCAACCTGAGCTGCACCTATTGCAACGAGTTCGATAAAGTCTCTCCACCCGTCCCGCTCGAAGAGATGTATAGCCGCATCGACCACCTGGGCCGCCTCGGAACGGCCATGATCGGCATCTCGGGCGGCGAGCCGCTGACGCATCCCGATCTCGACGACATTATTCGCCGCATGCGCAAAACCGGCGCCATCGCCGGCATGATAACCAACGGCTACCTGCTGAACCAGGAGCGCATTGAGCGGCTGAACGCGGCCGGCCTTGACCACATGCAGATTTCAATCGACAACCTGGAACCCGACGAGGTCTCGAAAAAGAGCCTCAAGGTGCTCGACAAGAAGCTGCAGATGCTGGCCCAGTTTGCCGAATTCCACGTGAACATTAACTCGGTGGTGGGCGGAGGGTTCAAGAATCCCAATGACGCGCTGGTGATTGGCAAGCGCGCGCTGGAGCTGGGGTTTGAGTCGACCATCGGCATTATTCACGACGGCGACGGCCAGTTGAAGCCGCTCGGCAAAGAAGATGCGCAGGTCTACCACAAGATGACCAATCGCAGGAAGACCAACTACGCGCAGTTCGACGGCTTTCAGGAAGCGATTGTGAAAGGCCATGCCAACGACTGGCGTTGCCGCGCGGGGTCGCGCTACCTCTACATCTGCGAGGACGGGCTGGTGCACTATTGCAGCCAGCAGCGCGGCTATCCCGGCATTCCCATTGCCGAGTACACGCGCGAGGATGTGAAGCGTGAGTTTTTGACCGCGAAAAGCTGCGCCCCTAATTGCACCATTGGCTGCGTGCATCGCATAAGCCACATTGACCACTGGCGCGCGCCGCAGACGCGGATGGTTGCGCCGGGCGGGCAGGAGCTGGTGAAGATACAGGGGAGTTAGCGGAGTTAGTTCGTTCGTGGTCCCGTGCCGAGGATCGGACTCTGGCCGGCACTTCTCACCAGCCCGCAAATTAGATTCCGCAGTCTTGCAGTCAATTAAATCCCTTGAGCGCACAATTGAATCATGCTGGTCAATCGGAGATTCCGCCTCGCGCCGCGCGCATCTGCTGAAGGCCGAAAAATCAACACTCCGGCATATCGAAAACCAGCCGGAAATGTTACCAGAAATATACTCCCCCCTCCCCCCTCCCCGTCTTTTGCCTCAAGTGCATAAAACTAAAAATACTTAACTGGCAAACTCTATCGAAAATATCCTTATTTCGATGTCAATGGCTCCAAATTCTAAAGGACTTACGATATTAGCTCTTACAATAGATGTTATTATTCCCTGCTTGAATGCGGTTTTAGGGCTCATCACATGTCTCGTAACCCATTGAATTCAAATGATCGCAACAAGTCGCATACACATCGGATTCGCATGTTTTCGAAGCAGATAGTAACCAATACGTAAACAGCTCACTGAAGCTTGTAAAGCACCAGCATAGTCCGGTCGTCGTCGTCGAAGATGTTGTAACGGGCGACCGGAGTCATCGTGTGTCCGGCGAGCGCGTCGTGGTCGATCTCTTCGTTCCACACCAGATACCAGCCGGGCTTGTTGCGTGCCACCTTCACGGCCATGTCGTCGATGCCGTATGCGCCGTTGATTGATGGCAGGCCTGCGATGAGACCCACTTCGGCTGCGCTTACTCCAAAGAGCAACTGGCTGCGGTTGCGGTCGGCGCGAACCGTGGCTGCAATCTCGCGCGCTGCGCCGTAAAGCTGGTATTGGCGATGCGCCAGAAAATTACCGATGGCGAATGTATTGAAGGCGACGGTGATCGCCATAGCTGCGGCTAATATTCCGGCTGCGGAGCGCGAGGTGCGGAGTGCATCATCGAACGCCAGCACAACGACAAAGATGACCGGCGAAAGCATCACCAGGAAATAGCGCGGTGCGTAGTCGTCTTGCCGGCTGAAGATGAAAACGGCCGCGGCGGCGATGGCCAGCCACGAGGCTGTGAAGAGCTGGTTGCGCCACAGCCTTCTTTTGAAAGCGAGAGACACGAACAGGATGGCAAGGGCCAGCGGATAGAGCAGGCGGTCAATGAAAAAGCCGTTCAATGCGAGGTCGTGAAGCCAGTGGAGGGCTTGCGGCCAGTCGATGTCCGGCATGGCGTTGACACCGAAGAAGTAAGTGTAATCAGCGCCGTATCCGAGCCAGCAGACAAACAGGGCCCAGAGTTTGAGCAGGGCGAATGGCGCGATAGCTACGGCGACGACGGGTTGGAGAAATGTGCGCCAGACGCGGCCCGAAGAAGCCAATGCGCGAAAGGCGATCCAGATTACCGCGGGAAGCAGCACGGCGACGGTGGTCTTGGTCAGGAGGGCCGCGGTGACCAGCAGAGTGAGCGCGGCAAGCGGACAAATGCGCAGCTTGCCTGCTGTTCCGGCGAACGACGCGACCAGAAGCATGAGGCAGAACTCGAAAACGACCAGCGTATCGAGGATGGCGAGCCGGCTGAAGACGAACGCGAAAGGGCTGGCGGCCATCAGCAGGACGGCGGCTTGCGCAGCGGCGGGGCTGGCTGCGTAGCGGTGGATCAAAAAGTAGACAACGGCCAGCATAGCCAGCGAAAACGCGGCGCTAAGCGTGCGGGCGGCGATGATGCTGACTCCGGTTAAGTGGAAGAGAACGCCGAGCAGCAGCGGCCAGACAGGTACAGCGGCAGCAGGGTTATAGTCGCCTGCAATGTGCCAGTGTCCGGTCAGCGTGTGCACCACGGCAGCGTTGGCCCACCAGCCTTCGTCAGTGAATTTGGCCTGGTCGATCATCCACGGCGAGTAGTTGGGGAAGTCTGCGGCGAGCCACAGGAAGCGGGAGAGACCGAGGGCTGCAGCGACGATCCAGAGTGCAATGCGGAGCGGACGTAGTGCGGCTTGCCGGAGCAATGTCTTACTCTTGGCCGGCGGCTGCGTGGATAGCCAGCAAGCGCTCGAGCAGCGGCTTTAGCAGCTTGAGGTCGAGGGCGTTGGCGCCGTCGGATTTGGCGTTGGCAGGGTCGTCGTGCACCTCAAGGAAAATGCCGTCAACCCCGGCCGCCACAGCCGCGCGGGCCAGCAGCGGAATGAACTCGGGCTGGCCGCCGCTCACGCCGTTGGCCGCGCTCGGCTGCTGCACCGAGTGGGTGCCATCGAATACCACGGGCGCCAGGTTGCGCATGATGGCGAGAGAGCGGTAGTCAACCACGAGATTGTTGTATCCAAAGCTGGCGCCGCGCTCGGTAAGCGAGACGCGCTCGTTGCCGGTGGAGCGGATTTTTTCGACCGCGTGCGACATGTCCCATGGGGCTACGAACTGGCCCTTCTTTACGTTGATGGCGCGGCCGGTGCGCCCTGCGGCAACCAGCAAGTCGGTCTGGCGGCAGAGGAATGCGGGGATCTGGAGCACATCGACGGCTTCCGCTGCCACTTCGCAGTCAGCGGGCTCGTGCACATCGGTCAGGACGGGCAGGCCGGTGTCTTTGGCGATGACTCCGAGAATGCGCGTGCCTTCAACCAGGCCGGGGCCGCGAAAGCTTTTGACGCTGGTACGGTTGGCCTTGTCGTAGCTGGCTTTAAAGATGTACGGCACGCCCAGGTCGGCGGTGATGCGCTGAATGTCGTCAGCCATCGACCTGGCGTGGCTCTCGCTCTCGATGACACACGGGCCCGCGATCAGGAATAACCCGCCCCCGCCGACTCGAACCGGCCCGATTTCAAAGGAGTTGCTCACGTGGAGATTCTATCGTGACGCGTGGGTCGGGGTTCGTGAATCGTGAGGGTGCGCCCAGGAATACACCGCGGGGGGCGCTCAGGGCCTGGGGTGAACACAGGCCCTTTGAGTACAAAAATCCCTCTGAGGGTTGAGACCTTAGAGGTCAGAGGCGACGCGTCAGCTGGTGTGGCTGCGCGACCACTCCCACAGCGCGCGGTCGATTGTGCGCAGCGGCGTAGCGCCGGGCAATTCGCTCTGTGGCTGCACAATGTTGCTCTCAGCCAGCCGCTTGCAGAAGGCCAGGTACTCCTCGTAGAAGTGCACGTCGTGGCGCGCGTGACCCAGAGCTTCAAGGGCACGGTAGTCGAGCACGGTGTAACGCTCGGGGTAAATTGCCGCCAAAATGGCCGAGGCCACCGGCAGGTCAACGCCCTGCAGATCGAGCAGCGCCCGCACCGCGGTTTCAGTGGTGGCCCCAGGGGCCGTCACCGCCGCAAGCACGCGCCTGATTTTCTCGTTGCTGTTTGCGATCAGGTATTGCACCAAGCGCTCTGACTTCCAGCGCACAATTGCTTCGAGGTTTGCCAAGGTATAGTCGCCGTTGCGAATGCCTTCACCGGCTTCAAATGCG
>Ga0265338_10001795_pt1 | contig 33752 bp, 30 predicted proteins | sample 42126metaG_FD_193579 | JGI IMG/M metagenome (GOLD analysis project Ga0265338, IMG submission 193579) | Rhizosphere microbial communities from Carex aquatilis grown in University of Washington, Seatle, WA, United States - 4-21-26 metaG | ecosystem: Host-associated > Plants > Roots > Rhizosphere...
TCGATGGCGAGCGCCGCAGCTTGATCTGTCGTCAGTTGCAGATTGAAACTCGCCGCTGCGGCACCTGGGTTGATCGTCACCGTATAGACGCCCGTTACCGGTAGGTTGGGCAACGCGTAACCGGTCGCTGAAGAGGTATAGAACGAAGTCAATTGCGTCCCGCTCGAATCCCTGATCGTCACGGTCACGTTTTGGCCACTCGGCGTCGTCGACAGATTGGTCAGACCCAGCCCCAATGCCTGCCCTTGCGTGCCGCTGAAGGTATAGGTGCCGGTCTGGCCCGCGATCAAATTCACATTGAGCGGCCCCGCATTTAATGCTCCTCCCGTCGCGTTTTGCGTCAGGCCCACCGACATGCTGCCGGTGCCTTGCGTCGGTGCCACTCTCACCGTATAGGTGCCTGTAACCGGCGCACTCGGCAATGTGAATGGCGCCTGGCCATTGATCGAGGACACCGTCGTCGATGTCCATTGTGCTCCGTCCGGTGTGTACACATAAATGTAGGCGTAGCCCGGGAACGTATTCGCGCCCAGCGCCAGCGCATAGTTCTGCCCGGCCACGCCCGCGAAGCTGTAGCTCGCGTTCTGTCCCACCGAGTTGCTATTGAATACCGTGGGCGCTCCGTTGATGGCCAGCACCCCAGTCTGATCTGCGAGTAACTGAATGTTGAAACTTGCCGCTGCCGCGCCCGGATCGACCGTGACTATATAGGCGCCCGTCTGCGGTAGCATCGGCAACGCGAAGCCGTCCTGTTGATAGGTTTCGAATAAGCCAAGCCGTGTTCCATCGGGATTGGTGACCGTGATTACCGCATAGCCACCGCTGGGGGTCAGCGATAGGTTGGCCAATCCCAATCCGAGATTCTGGCCTTGTACCCCACTAAACGTGTAGATCCCGACCAGATTCGAGCTGAGTGCCGCACCACCAACCGTGAGCGTGCTAGCGGTTTCGATCAAGATCTTGTCGGTGGCCGCCTCCCAGGCAACAGGCTCGATGCGTATGAGATAGGTGCCCGTCGCCGACACCTGCCCGATGTCGAGCTGTGTGGACGTACCCGTGCTGAGGTACGTAGAAATTCGCAGGCTACCGTCCGGGTTGTAAACATAGACATTGGTGGAACCCAAGAAACTGTTGCCCGTCACCTCAACGGCGTAGCTCTGCCCGGCCACGCCGTTGAGACTGTAGGTCGCGCTCTGCCCGACACTGTTGGAAGCGAACGTTGCCACTGCCGAATTACCCGCTAGCGTTCCGGTCTGGTCTGTAACCAGATTAATCTGGAAGCTCGCCGAAGCGGCGCCCGAACTCATCACTAACGTATAGGTGTCGTTGGCTGGCAATGCGGGCAACGGGCATCCTGCCCCATTCAGCCTGCTGTATGCGGACACAGAGACGTTGCAGGTGCTTACCACCGCACCATTCGAACCAGCCAGCGTCAACGTAACACTTTGAGCTGCCGGCACCGTCGAGAAATCCGTAAACGCCACGCCCAGGAGTTGCCTTGCCGCACCAGTAAAACTGTAGACTGCGCTCTGCCCTGTGGAAATCGACACCGGCACGGGCGATGCGCCCACTGACAGCACGCCACCACTCGGCTGTGTCAGACTCATCGACAAGCTTCCTGTACCCCCCACTGCCGGCACGACCCGCACTTGATAGATGCCGCTCGTCGGCGCATTGTTCAAAGCGATGCTTGCGTTGCCCGATTGCAAGATTGATGTGCTGGTCCAAGTCGATCCGCCAGGACTATAGACGTAGACGCTAGTAGATCCCGGAATCGTGTCCCCATTCAATTGCAGTACATAGCTCTGTCCAGCTGTCGAGGTAAAACTGTACGTCACGAACTGGCCCACCGCCGTGCTGCTCCAGGCAACTGGGGTACCACTCGTCGTAAGCGGTCCGCTTTGATCCGCACTAAGCAGTAAATTAAAACTAGCCGCATTCGCTCCAGGATTAGCTGTCAGCGTGTACGGTCCCGTCGCGGGCAATGCTGCCAGCGCGTAGCCCGCCGCAAATGCCGTGGAGAAGTTCCCCACTTGCGTCCCGCCCGGGCCTGTGATCGTCAATGACACACTTTGTCCGGACGACGATAGATTCGTAATCCCAATGCCTAGAAGTTGTCCCTGCGTGCCGTTGAACGTGTACTGGCCATTCTGGCCAGCCACCAGATTTACCGCGAGGGGCGGCCCACCGACTGTCAGCGTCGAACCCGAGGCAACCTGGACGAGCGTCGTCTGAATGCTACCGGCATTGAGGCTGCCCGGAATTACGCGTACCCGATACGTCCCGGCCACCAGCGTACCGAGGCTGAGCTGCGTCGAACCCGTCGTCGAGGTCAACGTCGTATTCGTCAGCGTCGTGCCATTCGGGGCGTAGACGATGATCGAGGCATTGCCCGGAATGGTGTCGGCCGCGAAAGCCAGTGCTAAATCGCTCTCACCAGTACTGGCTGTAAACGTATAACTCACCGCCGGCGCCGAGCCGCTCGGCGCAAACGTCGCCGCAGTGTTAGGCGAAAGCACCCCGCCCACCAGGTCAGCCACCAATTGCATTGATACGGTCGCGGTCGCCGCAGACGTCGTGAGCGACACCGTATAGGTGCCTGCCACCGGCAGTGGAGGCAATGTGCAGATCAGTGTCGCCGCGCTCGAGCTGCAATTCGCAAGCACGGTGTTGCCGCCAGGTTGCGTCACAGTCGCTGTCACGGTGGCGCCTCCCGCATTGATGTCGTTCAGGATCAGCGTCCAGGCGTCCCCCACATTGCCAGTAAACGTCAACGAGCCCGGCGCGCTCGCGCCGAAGGTCATCTCCGCCGCCGGGCTACCGCCGCTCAACAGCGGTCCGACCGTGAAGCTCGTCGCGCTTGTGGCAGTGCCAGCAGTATTGGTCACAACGATTGGACCCGTGACCGCAGCAACCGGGACGGTGACCACAAGTTGATCAGGAGTGGCAGACGCGACCGTCGTAGCGACTCCGCCGAATGTAACGGTGTTCTGGCTGGCAGTAGGATTGAAGCCTGCACCTGCAACGGTAACCGTCGTGCCGACAGGTCCGCTCGCCGGTGCGAATGAGGTGATCGCCAGCGTGCCGTTCGCGATCTGTTGCACGCCTAGCAGGTTGCCCGCGGCATCGTATTGGTATTGGGCAGCAGAACCGCCAGGGGCAACCGCCTGCACGAGCCGCCCGGAAAGGTCATAGGCGAACTGAATCGCGGCGCAAGCCGGCGAGATCGCCCCGAGAGTGAGCACAAGCATGATCAATGCTCTCACCCAAGACGACAATGCCGCACTGACCGCCCGGTATGCCCGGCTGGTTCGGCCCACGGTTTCAAGGAAAAACTGGCTCAACCAGCGCGGGCATGAATAGCCGCCGAACGGTGCACGAAGCAAGGCACTCTCCTTATTTTTATTCTTTCCCTTGCGTTGTCGTTCTTTGCCGCAGCCTACTGCCAAGCCCGCAGAAAACGTCTTGATCTTGTCGGTAGAACTTATGGCGTTGAATTCTATCCACACGGATCCTGAAGTGTGAATCGCACTAAAGACAACTTCCTTGCATGCAGCGATCGGATCGATTGTCATCATTTTTTTCCGCCAAGCGCTAGCGCGTAAGGACTCGTCAGTGACTGCAGAAACGCGACCAGATCGGTCTTCTCTGCAGGCGTAAGTATCAATGGGCGGTTCGCCTCGAGGCTGCGATAGTAGACCTCCATATCGACGGCGTCCTCGAGCGTCTTCACGCTGCCGTCGTGCATGTAAGGTCCCGTTAGCGCTACGTTACGCAGGCTCGGCGTTTTGAATTTTCCAATGTCGGCTGGGTGCTTGGTCACGTTGAAACGCCCCAATTCGGCCACGTCTGCATCGCTGAGAATGAGCCGATCAAGCTCATCCGGCGTGCTGTTCGCCGCGCGAGTCGCGGTCTTGTCAAGACGCGCCTCGATCTTGCTGAAACCCACGCCGAGACTGTGAAACTGCTCGTCGCTAAAACTCGCTGCGTCTGCGCCGATCGTATGGCAGCTCGCACACTGCGCCCTGCCGCGAAAAAGTACCAACCCGCGCTGCGAGGAGGCAGACATCGCCGACTTGCTGTCGGCATATTCGTAACGGTCGAAAGCAGAGTCGCCCGCCAACAGCGTGCGCTCGAAGCTCGCGATCGCCTCACCGATGTGCTCGCGATGGATTTGTCCAGGCGCAATGCCAAACGCGTCGCGAAACGCCTCGCGATACGCTGGATCACTCCGCAGCAAGGCAAGCAGTGAATCGGAATCGGTCAGGCCATGCTCGCGCGGATTGAACAGCGGATCGAGTGCCTGGACTTCGAGTGTGGGGCGTCGCCCGTCCCAGAATTCGCTCGTCGTCAGCGCAACATTCAGCAGGCTCGGCGTTTTGCGTGAACCCAGTTGGCCGCTCACACCCAGTGCCAGCGGCCTCCCGTCGGAAAATCCTTTCTCCGGCACGTGACACTTCGCGCAACTGATTGTGTCGTCGGCCGATAGACGCTGATCGAAGAATAGTTTGCGTCCCAACGCAATTTTCGCGGGCGTCAGCGGATTTGTGGCCGGAATCGAGATAGCCGGAAGCCCAAGGCGTGCGTCGGCGACAAGTGGGGTTGCCCAACTCTGCGCGCAAGAAAACATCACGCCTGCGACGCACACGACGACTAGCCACTGCGCGATTCCATGCATCGGCACGCTAGACCGTGGCCTCCCGAACTCCTTCATGGAAAGATCTCCCATGACGATCCGCCCACCGTGGCATTTGAGGCCGGCATCGTCATTGTTGCGGGACTTCCAAACGCACTTGATGTCCCTGAAGTACCCGATGCCCCCTGCACGCCCGACGCACTCATTGCGGCCAAGCTGGTCGTCTGTAAACCTTGGATCGGACTGCCATCGTCCGGCACGACCAGGTTCGCCGGATAGGTGAAGGTCCATTGCGCGTAGTGCTCCTTGTCTTTAAAACCCGCCTCGGGTGGCTCAAAGTTATCCACCTTCAGTGGCGTGTTATGTGACATCGAATGCACGCCGACGATACGTCCTCCCAACTGGACCAAGCCCCAGTCGGGCTTGCCCGTCATCGGATCGACGTAGATCCTGCGCAAGTAGTGCCTCACACCAGGGAAATTCGGATCGAGCAGCAGCGATTGCAGCGAGTCAGGGTACTGCTGGCCGTGCGCCACTGCGTACTGTCTAATCGCGCTGCGGAATTGCTGGCCGATGAAAAGGAGTTCACGCTCCTTGTCACGCCGCAGCGAAGTCGAGTAAAGCTCATCCGCCGTGGCCAGCCCCAGGCCCACTATCGCCACGGTGAGCATCACCCATAAATAGGTAAAGCCGCCGCTGCGCGCTGTGTCTAAGCGAGATCGACAAACTTGGCAGTGAATGGTCGCGATGCGCTTCATAGATCACCGAAGGCCACGCCATCACGCGTGTTGCCCGATGCCCCGCTCTTGACGTCGTAGACGCCGTCCAGATCGGAATTAGGCGAAGCCACAATGATCCAGCTCGACGCACTCTGCGTGAGCGGGTCGACCGGTACCGCACGCAGATAATTTTTTTCAACCAATTCGTCGAGGCTCGCCGGATATCGCCCAGTGTCGGCGTAGAACTTATTCAGCGTATCGCGCATCACGGTGAGATCCTGCTTCAGGGTTACCTCCTTCGCATGTTGAAGACTGTTGAAGTAGCGCGGCAGCGCGATCGTCGCGAGCAGCGCCACGATCGCGAGCACTACCAGCAGCTCGATCAGCGTAAAGCCGCGCCGTAATCTTTCTGTCTCGGGAAGCAGAGCGCATGCGTCGCATCGTTTCATAGATGAGCGTGCCTCACCATTGCCGGTAAGGCACGCCGTTCAAGCCGATCTTCGGCGAACGGGAATACACGTCATAGACATCGTCGCCCTCCTGCGGATCGCCCGGCGCACTCTTGTAAGAGCGCTTGCCCCAGCTCTCGGCCGGATCATCCATCACGTCGGGATCCATTGGATCGCGAGGGACGCGCCGCAGAAAATAAAGCATCTTTCCCTCTACGCTTTGCTGGTCCTTCACGCCGTCGACGAGGTCGGCAAGTTTCTTCGGATAACCCGATTCGCCGACCTGTAACTGGATGCGCCCTTGGTCGGCGGCACGCTTGTAAGCATCGATCGCCTCGCGAACTTCGATTAGATCGGCCCGCAGTTCGTGCTCGTTCGCACGCGTGCGCACTAGTTGTTCGCTCGGCACCGCGACCAGTGCCAGCACGCCCATGATGGCGAGCGTGATCATCAACTCGACGTAGGTGAAGCCCGCGTCGCGTCGAGGCGCCTTCGGAGAGCGGGACCGGGACAGCGACATGACACCTGACAGCATCATTGCGCCTCCGCGACGGTATCCGGCATCATCAACTGGTACCCCCGACGATGGAAATCGACTGCACCGGCAGCGCCGTAGTCGGCATCGACGGCTGCGGCGTCGCCGATTGCACGCTTAATTGCGCCTGGGGTGCCGGGGCCATCGCCTTCAGAACAATCGACACTAGCGTGCCCGTGCCGGCTACCGGCGCCCCTTGAGACTGCAATTGCATAACAATCTGTCCCGTCTGCGCATCCACTCGGCTGCTGGAAACGGTCTGGCCGCCACCCTGGCTGAAGAAGTCGCCGGGTGCAAGATTCATTACCTGGAACTGCAGCGGATTGAAGCTCAGCGTGAGGGGTAAGCTCGAGATGGGCTGGGTCGCCTGCACTTGCAAGCTCACGTTGAACTGGTCGCCCACCTTCACTTGCGGCGGAGCGACCCACGCGAGCGACACCTGTCCCACATCGGGCGCCATCGCCGCATCGCCGGTTGCCGCCGCGCCGCCAGTTGTCGCATCGCTCGCCGCCAATGGCGCGGCGCCGCCCGTGAACGCCGTGCCCTGTGTCGTATCCTGCGCCCCGCGCTGCTGCGTCGGGCCTTGCACGCCCGCCGGCTTGGTCACAGGGTTCGACTGCACTGTCGGCATACTCGATGCGCCGCTCATAGAAAGTCCACGGCCGCCCAAATCGGACTCCGTACCAGAATCAAACTCGCCGACGGAAAACGTCGGTCGGTGCAGCGTGCGCACCAGATGCGGCGTGATGGCGAGTACGATCTCTGTCTTCTGGTCGTTGTTGTTTTGGTTGTTAAAGAGCTTGCCTAGCAACGGAAAGTTGGCAAGTCCTGGCACCTTGTTGGCCGCGCGCGTGTCGTTATCCTGGATCAATCCACCCAGAATCTGGGTTTCGCCGTCCTTCAACTGCAGCACAGTGGACGCATTGCGCGTCCCGATCTCGTAGACCACAGTGCCACTCTGCTCGGTGATCTGGTTGTCGATCGAGCTCACTTCAAGCGACAGGTCGAGACCGATTTCGCGGTCAAGGTAGATGGTCGGCTGCACTTCGAGCTTTAACCCCACGTCGACATAGTTCACACTGTCGGAGACAAAACCCGTGGCGGTCGACGTGGTGGTCACCACCGGCACGCGGTCGCCGATCATGATCTTTGCCTTCTCCTTGTTTTTGACACGGATGCGCGGATCGGCCAGGATGTCGGTATCGGTGTCCTGCTGACTGGCGTTGAGCACCATCGGCGAAAGTGTGGCCGTGACGTTGCCGGCATTCAGATGCAATAGCTGCTGAAGCGTCACCGTCGGCGATGGCGTGGTGGTCGAAGTTGTCGACGAATTCGATGCTTGTCCCGCGGTGAGCGTCGCCTGATTCGGCCATTGGATACCGAGATCCAAGAGGTGCGAGCGCTGCACTTCCAGCACCTGAACCTCCAGCATCACCTCCGGTTCGCCCACATCCTCCACCGCCACAAGGCGCTCGGCGAGTCGCACCGCGTCGGGCGTGTCGCGTATCACGATCAAGTTGAGTTTGTCGTTCACATCCATGTCACGCAGCTTAAGGATCGACTTGAGCGCGGCCGCCACCTGCTTGGCCTCTGCGTTGGCGAGAAAGAAGCTGCGCACCACCAGCGTTTGGTAATCCTTCTGCTTTTGCGGTGTGTTCGGATAGACCAGCACGCTGTTGTCGTTGAGGACTTTTTCTCCGAGCTGATTGGTGACCAGGATCAGGTGCACGGCGTCCTCCACGTTCGTCTTGGCGGCGGACAGATTAACCTTGGTATCCGTCTTTACGTCCTTGTCGAAGAAAAAATTTACACCCGATGACTTGGAGATCATCTCAAATACGCTTTGCAGGCTCGCGTCTTGGAACTCAAGCGAGATTAGCTTGCGGAACGCGACGGCCAGACGCTTCGATGTAACCTGCTGCTGCGCACGGTGCTCGGCGATCACGTTGGCAAGCTTCTGTGCAGCCACATTGTCCGAGTCCTGCGCGAGTACCCCGCGCACCAGTTCGTCCGCGCCGTCGATGTCCTCCACTTTCAAAAGCTTGCTAGCTTCATCTAACACACTGTTGTTGTGCGCATCGCTTTCAAGCCGAGCCAGACCTGAGCGGGCGTTGCTACTCGTCGGATCGAATTCGAGTGCGGCACGGTAGTGCTGCTTGGCCTGCGTCGCGTCGCCCGCGTCGCGGGCCAAGTCGGCGGCACGCAGTTCCTTCTCGACGGCCGCAAGTTGCGTGTTGGCGAGTGCAACTTTGATCTGTAGGTCGTCGGGGTGCTCGGCCGCCGCTTGCTTGAGTTTCGCAATCGCTCCCGAATATTGTCCCTGGACCGCGAGTCGCGAACCCTCGCTATAGCTGCCGTTGTCGGCTGCACAGCCGGCGAGCAACGTCAGGCAGGCGAACGTGGTGGCTCGGAGAATGAGCGTGATTCGAGTGAACACTTTCGGCTTTCGGTCAATCATCGTTTGGCGTTTTTCGGTGACGTAGCATGCTGCGAATCGAGAGGCGGTAAAGCCGCGGATGGCGTATCGGCGGGTACGCTCCGAAGGGAAAGCGTCTGGTGTTGTTGCAACGGCAGATAGACAAAGGTGAGTGCGTCGGCCCCGACCGTCTCAAGCCGATACTTGCTTCCCACCGGATCGCCCTCGTGCACGACGACGGTGTCGCTGTCGCCTGTGCCGAGCAACACTGACACCAAGTCCCCGTCGGTGATCCGGCCGAGAAACTTGAAAGGTAGCGGCGGCGCCACGGGCTTTACGTCCACCGGCTTTTGCGGCTGAAGCGACGCAGGTACGGAGAATAGATCGTCACCGGCCGTGTCGAAGTGCCGCGACATCAGCCTGATCAGTGCTATGCGCTCGCCGCTCGCATGCGCTTTCGTATCGACCGTGGGATCTGGCTCGGCACGCGCACCTTCAATGCCTCCCGCTGGACCACTGTTCTCTACCGCATCGACATTGCGGCGCGCGTGTGGCGGCGTAGCTCCGACCACCGATTCCTCTCCACCTTCGCCAGAAACGCTGAAAGCGCCGGCAACGCTCGCCACTAGGGAGACACCCAGGAATATGCGTCGAGGGGTGAGGGAAAATTTCATTGTGGTCGCACCAGCAGCACGAAGCCTACGCGCGCTTCGAGTTCGCCTGCGCTGACCATCCCCCCATTGAAGGCAACCGACGGAATCGGTGTTCCGTTCGTCGCTGCGGGGAGTGGCTCGGGCAGCAAAAGCATCGACGCGGGCAAAGGCGGTTCGAGCTTATACGCACCGGACGCGCCGTGCCCGCGGTCTATGCCCTGCTGGCTCGGTCCATCAAGGTGCGGCAAGCCGCCTATGCGCTGCAGCAGGTCGGCCGGCACCGGCAAAACAGGGATGGGCGGCGGCGCCCCCTGTCCAGTTCCGGCGGACAGTCCAGCTCCGGCGAACGGTCCAGCTCCGGCTTCACGCTTGAAGGCGATGCCCTGCAGGCTGAGGCTCGGTGTCTGATTGAGCGCCTGCAGCACATAGGCCTGCACGGACGCAGCAGGGCCGCGCACCGGCAGCGTGATCGCGTAGCGGAGAACGCCAGCCGTGCTATCCACACTCGCCCGGTACTCTCCTTTCTCCAGCCTGAGGTTCGATTGCTGAGCCAGTACAAAAAGCTTCTCCACTAAGGCGGGAACATCTTCGCGCCCAGGGAGCTGTCGCATAAACGCATTGAGCGACGCGCCCGCGTTCGGCACATCGACGCCATTTGATTTTCGGTCTTGCACCGACGTCCGCGCAGCCAACGCCTTCATCAGGGCTGCGCTGTCGTGCGCGATCGTGCCCGCGTCAAGCGCCAGTACTCCAGCCACGGCGAGTAAGACGACGCTGCAGCCCACTGGCGCGCCGATGCGTCTCCACAGATAAGCGGCCCAGCTCAAAGTGAGCCTCGCGCGTTGGGACACCGCGCGAGGATGCATCCGACCGAACGTGCTCTGCGCCTGAGTCACGGTGCCCACCTCGCTTCCACTTCGAACCGGTAGCCGCCCTCTTTGGGTATCTCGTGCTTCACCAGATAGACGTCCGCAAGGCCTGGGCGTGCCGCCAGATCACCGACATAGCCAGTCATGGCCTCAAAACTCGAGCTTGTCGCGTCGATACGCAATCGCGCCGCGCCGGGTTCGGCATCGAGTCCCAGCAGATACACCTCGCGCCCCTTGGGCGGATGTACCGCCTTAAACACTTCGTCCCAGGGTAGATTGAGCGCCACGATATACGGATTGAGCGCATGGATCTGGTCTGACTGCGCACGCGTAAGCGGCAGAGGTGGCGCATGCCGCGCCCGGCGGAGATCCTCCGCCTGTTGCGACTCGCGTGTGAGCACCTGATGAATGTTCGTGACATGGATGAACGCTCCCGCCGCTGCAGCAAGCGCAAGGATAGAGGCTGGCGCGAAGGCCCAATGCCACGGGGATAGGCGTGCGCCGGACACGCTATCGAGCCGTACCGGCCGCACGCTCATGCTGCGGCTCCTGGTAACGCAAACGACAAATGCGCGACGCCAAGCTCTGTTGACGGTGCTTCGGTGCGCTCTGGCATAGCGACATGTTCAGCGGCAGCGAAAGTCACGAGGGGAAGATCCGCCAGATCGGTCGGGCCGGACACTGCACCGCGGCCACTCGCATCCAGTAGGATCAAGGGCAATCCCGCCGGGCGAGCGCTTCTTAGGCGCATGCGGCACTCCAGGCGAGCGAGTGAGATACGCCAATCTGACGGGGTTCCCGGGTGGCGCGACGAGGTTTCATCCGGCCAAGGAGCAATGGCGATTTCGCGCGCCACGCCCTCGCTTAGCATGACCAGTGCAAGATGGCCGTCCTCAATAGCGGCAAACCAGCCGTCGGCGGGCAGGTGTCGAGCATGCAGGTTTATTGCAGCCGCAATCCACGGCGAAGCTGAGATCAGACGTGTATTCGTGCGGCGCGCCAGTTCATTGAGAGCTACCAGAAGCGCGTGCTCGATCGCGCAGGCGAGCCGCGGTGCGCCGGGGGGGGCATCCTCCACCAGAAAGGAGAAGCTATCAGGCGCCGCGCCGCTTCCGCTACTGGCAGACGCGAACTGTGCTGCGAACTGCGCGGCCGCAAAGGCCGCCCAGCGTCCACGTTTTAGCAATGGCTCACTCCAGGGCAAGCGAAAGAAACGCGCGTAGCCAAGCGAGAGCGCGACCGACAGCGCAGGACGGCCGAGACGGCTACGCGCACCGGTGGGTCGGTGACTCCGCAACATTGTTTCGAGTTCTGCGAGCGCACCGGCCCAGTCGCCGGTCGCGTAACCGGCATGCCGCCGCGCATGGCGCTCGCCGCGCAGCCGTATGGCAAACCCGCCAGGCGCAATCCCCGCCTCAATAGCCTCCTTAGAAAACCACACGTAAGACCTCCTCAAGCGTAGTTTCGCCGCGCGCGACCAGTTCCAGCGCAGCCTCGCGCATCGGGCGCGTGCCTGCGGCGGCAGCCGCAGCTTTCAGTTCGGTGATAGGTGCGCGCGTGGTGATCATCACGCGAAAGGCGTCATTCACTCTCAGCACCTCAGCGACCGCCTTGCGGCCTTTGTAGCCGGTCCCACGGCAGTGACCACAGCCCTTCCCTGCACGCATCCGCCAATCTGCAGTCGCGGCGGCGTCCATCCCAAGCCGCGCCAGTTCATCCGCATTCGGCGTCACGTCGACCGCGCAGCGCGTGCAGGTCACGCGCAGCAGCCGTTGCGCGACGATGCCATTCAACGCCGCCGAGAAGCTATACGGATCGACGCCCATGTAGAGAAACCGCCCCAGTACATCGAATACGTTGTTCGCGTGCACGGTAGTGAACACCAAGTGACCGGTCAACGCCGCCTGGACGGCGATTTGCGCCGTCTCGCCGTCGCGGATTTCGCCCACCATGATCTTGTCGGGGTCGTGGCGCAGGATGGAGCGCAGGCCCAGCGCGAACGTCAAGCCTTTCTTCTCGTTCACTGGGATTTGCAGGATGTGCGGCAGTCGATATTCGACCGGGTCTTCGATCGTGATGATCTTGTCGCGCCCAGTGTTGATCTCGGTGATGGCGCCGTACAGCGTAGTGGTCTTGCCGCTGCCGGTAGGTCCGGTCACCAGCAGCATTCCATGGGGCTTACTGGAAAGCTCACGGATGGCCGCCTGCGCGGTGGCGTCGAGTCCGAGGTGATCGAGGGTCAACTGCTGGCTTGATTCGGTTAGCGCGCGCCGATCGAGCAGTCGTAGCACCCCGTCCTCGCCGAAGATATTTGGCATGATCGAGACGCGGAAATCGACTTCCCGCCCCTGGATACGCACTCCGAAACGCCCATCCTGCGGAATCCTGCGCTCGGCGATGTCGAGCTCCGCCATCACTTTGATGCGCGAGATCGCACGCTCGGCGATCTCTGCACCGCGCACCGTCGTGATAGGCACCAGCACTCCATCGACTCGGTATTTGATTACCAAAGCGTCGGCCTCGCGCTCGAGATGCACGTCGCTCGCGCCGACCTTGAGCGCGTCGTACAGCGTAGAGTTGACGAGTCGCACCACCGTGCTCGCGTCCTCGCTGATGCGCACGAGCGATAGATCTTCGACGACATCGATTACCTCGCTGGTCACATCGTCATCGGCGATCGCGTCCATCGCGCGCATACCGCCCTCGACCCGAGTCAGGTAAGCAGCGATATCCCCGCGATGAGCCAGCACGAACCGCGCCGGCTCCTGAAAACGCACCTGTGCCCAGGTTTCGAGGTCTACTCCGAACGGGTCCCAGAACGCCAGCGTGAGCACGCCACCCGCGTCGCGCAGGGCGAGCACGCCCCGCGATGCCGCTTCGGTAAACGGCAAGGCATCGAAGTCAGGCGTGTAATGATCGAGGTCGGCCATCGATGCCGCCGGATAAGCAAAGGCGGCCGCAAGCTCGCGCGTAAATGCATCGGATCCGAGTGCGCTGCCGGCCTCCAGAACTTCGACCAGCGGACGGGCTTCGGCGCGCGCCCGCGCGCGCGCCGCTTCGAGGCTATGTAGGGAGAACGGGGCTTGCCCTGCCTCGATCGGGGCGTTCATTGTAGGGTGTCGGCGAGGTTAAAGATCGGCATATAAAGCAGCACCACGACCGTACCAATGATGAGGCCCATCGCGCTCATCAACATCGGTTCGAGGAGGCGCGAAGCCCAGTCGACCCAGCGCGCGAATTCCTCGTCGTGAAAGCGCGCGGAGCGCTCCAGCATATCGGCGAGGCGGCCGGAGCGCTCGCCAACGCGCAGTAGGCTCGCCGCGATCGCTGTGGCGAGTCCTTCGGCTTCCAGAGCGGGTGTAAAAGCGCCCCCCTCTTCGATGGTGCGCCGCGCGCGCTCAAGTGCTTCGCGCTGAGCCGGCGGAAAGAGCCCAGCGGTCATCGCAAGTGCACGGGTAAGCGGAATACCGGCGGCCAGTAGCAGAGCCATTGTCCGGTAAAAGCGCGCTAGGCGAAAATCGGCTGCGCGCCTGGAGAGGAAGGGAAAGCGCACCGCCGTATCGATCAAGACGCGCCGTGCTGCTGGATCGCGCAAGGTGAAGACCACGCCAGCCAACGCCGTCAGGGTGACAATGCCAAACGCGCTCCAATGCGCGTGGATGAACTTGCCGAAGGTGAGCAGCAATGCCGACGCAAACGGTGTCCGATGCGCCGACCCGTCGTACACCACCGCGAAACGCGGTACCACGTAACCAAGCAGAAACAGCGTTACCGACAGGCCCACGACAATCAGCATGGTCGGATAGATCGCGACCGAGATAAGTTTTTTCTTGAGAACATCGAACTGCAACTGATAGACCACGAAGCGCGAAAGCGCGTCAGGCAGGTTCCCCGAGCGTTCGGCCGAGCGCACAGTGGCAACATACAGTTCGGGAAAGATCTCGGCGCGAGCCGCCAGCGCTTCGGAGAACCCTTTACCTTCGCGCAAACCGTTGAGCAGTTCCGAGAGAACGGCGCGCGCTCCCGGGCGGCGCTCCTTGGTCTCGAGAGTCTGCAGCGCCTCAATCAGAGACAAACCTGCTTCCAGGAGCGCCAGCAGTTCCTGACTGAACAGTATCAACGGAAAGCGGCCCGCGCCACCGCGTGCGCTCGCTGGCTGGGTTGGCAGAGATACGGAAAGCACCTGTAGCCCGCGCGACGCGGCAACACGGATTGCGTCCGCTTCCGACTCCGCTTCGACAACAAGCGTCTCCGGCCGGCCGCGGGCCCCTGGAATTTGCAGGATCACTTGCATGACGATTTATCGGTCGATCTCAGCATTTTCGCCCTCGCCACCGGGTTGGCCGCTTTTCCCATAGGACAGGAGGTCGTATTCCCTGGCGCTCTGGCCCGGCAGCCGATAGACGTAAGGGTGGCCCCACGGATCGAACGGGACCGCGCGCTCCAGGTAGGGACCGTCCCAGCCCGTCTCGGCCGCAGGCTTGGTCGTCAGGGCTGCGAGTCCCTGTTCAGTCGTCGGGTAATGCCCCGTGTCGAGACGATACTGGTCGAGCGCCTTCGAAAAACCCTCGAGTTGAGCCGCCGCCACCTTGCGCTCGGATTTGCCGAGCTGGGCGAAATACCGTGGGCCGACGTAAGCCGCCAACAGGCCAATGATCACCATCACTACGAGCAATTCAAGCAGAGTGAAACCCCGCGCTCTGCGTGCAGATATGACCACTGATATTCCCCAATTAATTGGCCCGTACGGACGATCAACTATTTTTTCTCTTCTTGTGCCTTGCTGATCTAAAACGAGATACAAAACGCACGGACGAAATGCGTCATATTTAGGTCATAAAATCGCCCTAAATATCAATTCGACTGCCATCGATCAAATCGTAATATTTGTAATTATTTTGTCGCATCTAATTTAGTAAATATATTAATCTGCGTCACATTCTATACAGCCGAAACTTAACCTGTCAAAAGTAAATTTTGCACTAATTTTTAGTTAGCCATCAAAAATTGGAATGACAAATGTGGTACGAGCACAGTGTATAGCGTGGCGAAGGAGCGAAAAACAGGCTTTCGGCTTAGCTGATTATCGTGAGTTGATCGATGTAATCAGAGAAAAGTTTTCAGTCAATTGAATTTGGCGTCGCATGCTAAGTCGACCCCATTCCACCGGACCATAAAGACGCAGAATGAAGATAAATCGTTGATGCATATCATAATATTTTGCGGCTTGGCCGATTGTCTGCTGCTAAACCCAACATTCACCGATCTGCTATTTGGCCAATTTACGCTTGGAAACGTGAAAATATTTTGACAAATCCATGTCCGGTCACTAGATTATTTTTGTATGCAATATACAAATTACGGTAATTCCCGAGAAATGGTCGGATAAGGTAAAACCGACCAGGACGATAATTTTCCGCGTTAATTAATGACATCGTCTCGATCTCATGTTTTTTAAGTGCCATCGGGTGTGCCTCGGCACCAATGCACGCTCAATTGATCGAGGAGGAGATAACACCTCATGTTCCGATCTGGGATAAACCATACGAAAGGACAATTCATCGTCTCGGAGCGAGTTCGAATAAGACGAATATAGCTGGGCACAACGACGCCCTGCTTAATCCCCAGTGGACTGCGGCAAAGACGAGCAATTCGGGAACAATGCGACGTTATTCCCGCAATGCGACCATATTTTCATCGAAACTATAAGGATTACTTAGATTGTCAATCTGACCCGTGAGACAACTTTTGCGGTCGGACAGTTAAGATCGTGAGTGTCCTGCGGAGGGTAGAAGACACGCCTCGTCTGTTCGTCTATCGTCGCGTCACTCTCGAACTTTGTCATCGTGGCTACAGGGTCAACCATAAAAGGATTGCCCGAATCATGCGCGAGCGGCGCCTGGGGGTTAAGCACAGACGCCGCTTCGTCCGGACAACCGATGGCAACCACAGCAATCCGGTCTTTCCAAACCTGGGCGGATTCAACCGGTGGTCGCAACACTAGAATGTTGAACAGATTTTAGGTGGGCGTCCAGGGTTTCCGCAGGCGTCTTCCAGCCGAGCGTTTTCCGGGGCCTGGCGTTCAACGTGTTAGCGACGGCTTGGATCTCTTGAACACTCCATCTGGACAGGTCCGTGCCCTTTGGAAAGTACTGTCGTAGAAGGCCATTGGTGTTTTCGTTCGTACCACGCTGCCATGGACTGTGCGGATCGGCGAAGAAGACCTTCACACCCGACTCAATAGTGAAGCGTGCGTGATCGGACAGCTCCTTGCCACGATCCCATGTCAATGATCGCCACAACTGAGCAGGCAAGTCCGCCACAGTTTTCTTAAGTGCGTTGGCCATCGTGACAGCTCCATAGCCGGCCAGCGCAGGCCCGTTTTTCGTGCGTGGAATTAGCCCATAGCCTTTCTCGCGAGGTAAGTGCACGAGCATCGTAAAGCGGCTTGATCTTTCCACCAACGTCCCGATGGCTGATCGGTTTAAGCCGATAATCAGGTCACCCTCCCAATGGCCCGGCACAGCACGATCTTGCGCCTCTGCAGGTCGGCAGGAAATCATCACCTCCTCGCTGACGTGCGCCCACGCCTTGGCACGCGCTCTCGCTCGGGGAACGCGCAACGCCCGCCCGGTGCGAAGGCAACCCACCAGCTCGCGCTTGAGCGCGCCGCGCCCTTGAATATAGAGGGCTTGATAAATGGCTTCGTGAGAGATGCGCATAGATTCATCATCCGGGAAATCGGCCTGCAATCGATTGGCAATTTGTTCAGGTGACCAGCCGTTGACCCACTTTCGGTCACTACGATGTGGTTTATTGCGCCCCTTGAACGGTGCTTGCCTGGGCCCCACAATTTCACGACCATCCGCGTCACGTACCTTGCCCTCCAGGCGCTCCCGTACGTATTGGCGCAGCCGTGCATTACTCGCCAGCTTCGCTGGCTTTGGTCGTTTGGCGAACCGTTCCGCCTTCCACTGCGCGACCGAAGCACGATACTCGAGGCACCCACCACGGGTTGCCGCATTGCGCGTGAGTTCCCGCGAAACGGTTGAGGGGCTGCGTCCGATACGCCGGGCGATTTCGCGCACCCCGAGGCTTTGGACAGAGAGAAACGCTATCTCTTCTCGCTCAGCGAACGATAGGTACCGACCAGCTATAGGGTTCGACATGAAAAGTGGCATGCCGCCACGATAGCGGAACCAGCGCCCGCCTACCGCTTGAGACACGCCAACCGCCTCCGCTGCTTTCTCGCTTGTAATGCCGGTTGCGATCTGCTGCCAAAACCGACGCTCGACCTCATGTCTAAGCGACGGCGCACCCGGTGAGTACATCGCTCCTCGCCCTGTCAACTGATACACCCGCTTTGCACTTCGAACCATGCAACACCTCCTCGATTAAGGGTGTTGCGACCACCGGTTGAATCCGCCAACACGGGAGTCCGTCGAGCTGGCAACGCTGGAATGGGTCGCCTGGTTCAATCACCATCGGCTGATGGAACCTCTAGGCTATATCCCGCCCGCTGAAGCTGAGGCAAACTACTATCGGCAACTTGAAATACCTGCCGTTGAACCAGCATTAACTTAAACCAACCAGCCTCCACGATTCCCGGGGCGGTTCATGGCGCCCGAGGCACTGGTAACCAGAATGCGCATATCGAATCCTGCGAGATAGACCGGATATCAATGCAGGGGCCTTCGTCTGGGCATCCGGAAGCAGAGTGTTCACAAGTTCGAGTCCTCGTTGGCCGGAATTTTTACGGCCTATCGGCATCGAGTCGCCCGGGCTACTACGCCCCTGGAGGCGAATCGCGCAATAAGCGTATGCGCGTGGCGATTAAATCTTCGGATAACAGGATGCATATTCGAGAACAGGCGGCTTGGTTGGGTATTTTACTTCTCCCAAATCGTCGACACCTCGCAGTTGCGTGCAGTCGACAATACTGTCCAGCAACTTCTGAAGCGCTTCTCGCTCACATCGAAAATTAAAGTCAAGCGACTGCTGAAAGCGTTTTACGAAAGTCAAAGGTCGATCAAAGAGCAGCATAGGTATATACCAAACTTCGACTCGATGCCGACATCCGAGAAGCGGCGCATCCTTACCCTACTCTCGAATCGCGACATCTCAACACTTTCTGACGAGCGGGTCGACGACCTCTTCAAAAAACGGATTGGGGAAGCGGTACGCGAGCTGGAAGAAGACCTCGCGGCCCTCTCCTAAGCTGCCTCACCGACTCGTGAGTCATTGCGGAAGTCGCCTTGCTGAAGGCACATTCTTTGCAGTTGGTAGCGGCCGTCCGCCGTTGCACCCGTCGTGTACGTATTCAGCGCGCTATCGGCAGAGATAAAAACCGAGTAAAGCATAAACCCTCCGGCAGAGAACTTCGACGGGACTAACACATTGTGCCGCACTGTATAAAACAATGACAAAGTACAGAAGGAACTTAATGAAATAGCCGGTCAGCCTCGACGAATAGACGATCCAGTTCCCCATCAGATGGGAAATAAGCTCGAGTGATGTCTGCACTGCTATGCCCCATATTTGCTCGTACCGTCTCTAGCCTTACGCCCTCACTCGCCGCTCGTACGCCGTGAGTATGCCGTAGCCAATGTGTGGTCGCCATGCGAAGTCGCTGCGCTATAACTGGATCTGTTTCCGAAATAGCGGCAGCTGCATTCCGGAACGTTTGCGTAAACATAGCGGCGAGGCCATCGCGTTGAATCGGTACTTCACCAGTCAGACGAGCAAGTAACGGTGTATCCACAGAAAGATCCCTTCGTCCTACCAGTCCCCGCAAACGAAAGTATTCTGCAAATGCTATTTTCACTGGTTCCTGAAATAGCACGAGCCTGCCAGCCCCTCTGCGACGGCCATGTACTTTAATCATCCAAGGCTTGCCCTCACACCCGGGGACCAAATCGTTGATTTTCAATGCTGAAAGCTCGCCGAGGGTTACGCCACTGCCGTACGCAAATAATAATGCGAAACGAAGTCTGGCATTCCGCAAATTGCCACGCTCAAGCTGATCGACGTAACCTGCCAAAGCCCTCCATTCGAATCTGTTGAAACTCCTTCTGGCGTCAATCAGCCATGGCCTGGATGCGTTCAATGGAATCTGTCGGACTGGATTTTTCCTAAGATAACCCGACCGTACCAACCACTGAAACAGCAGACGCGTAACAGCCACCGACATGCGCCAGCTATTTAAGCTCGGCTTAGCGCAAAAGGGCTTCCACTGTGCGCTCCAGCGGTCCACGCCGTGTGGACCGATCCATGTCGTCGCCGGTTGTGGATCACGAAGAAATTCGAAGTACTCGGTGCAATCATTTTCCGTCAAACTCGAAACGGCCTTGCGCTTCACGAGGATAGCCCATAACAACACTCTCTCGCCATGTACGCGATAGCTCCTCCATGTACGCGAACCGGGATTGCATGTTTCCAGCCACTCACTGATTGCATCGTAGTCGTTGCCTGCTGCGATCTCGTTGTCGCTCTCAGGCGAGCGATTTGATCCGAGTCGTCCGCTCAAACTGACTGGTACCTGCAATAACTCCATCGGTACTACACCCGTCGTACGTGCAAGTGAGGGAAAGCTATGAATTGCGAGCCATCGGCGCTGACCCAATTGACTAGTATTCAAAGAGATTTCTAGCGTTTCAGAGTGCGCAGAAATCCAGCGTTCGATATTGCTGGCGTTGCACTTGCCGATTGTTCGAAATTGCTTATGCCATGTACGCCCGTGCTCATTGATAAATTTTATCAGCGAGCCAATTGTCGCTATCTCACCTGCCAACAGGCTCGTGACGATCCCGGGTCCGAACCAGTGTTCAACGAGATCATCTACGTGTGGGTCCCTTGCGAGGGTATTTTCCAGCACAACCAGCGACCGCAATTGCAATGATCGGTGAGCTTCGTCTCGATGTTCAGCAACACGCCAATTACCACGGTTTCTGGCGAAATATACGACAGCAGCAGCCTCTAGATGAAGTGTCGACAAATCGAGCCGTCGCGCCGCATCGAGGAGCAGATGAATCAACCATGAAACCGTCTTACGTGCTTGTGACGCGCTCTTGATTAGGAAGAGATGCTCGGACGCGAGTGACGTCAAATCGCCACCCGCCAAATACGCTCGAAAAAATACGAAGTGCCTATGACCAACAAAACCTGGCCGGATTGAGGATCTCATCTCGCCCACCTCCTCTTTAAACGCCAATCTTGCGTCAGGCAAACGGACTCGCTGCGTCTAAGCCGAATCGGAACTCATTTCCAAGAGAGCCATTCGCACGTCACTTACGCGGGTCCATGCGGTTCCGGACGGTTCAAAAATTTTGGGAAAGATGACAGCGCCGCTCAGGTACGAGCCAATCTGCTTGCGCACGACAAACACCTCGAGACCACTACGAAGGTTAAACTCCGGACCGCAGTCTGTACCCAGGCGTTTTGCCTCACTTACGGCGCAGATGCAATCGACGTACATACCCAAGTACAACGCCGCACAAAGCAGCCGTTGGCAACGTCGCGTACTCGTTGCGAGAGGAATAGGCGGTTCGTCAATATAAGCGTCCAATATGGACGCGCTCGGACTGAACCACTGTCCCTCAACTCGTCGTCGTAGTAACGAATAAGCAGCAATCCGCGAGGACTGTTCGAAGACGACCTGGCGAGCGAGAACAGTTGTTGCATTTGACGGAGCTGAGGAAGCGGTCGAGTCCCGTGCAATCCACTCACGTAGCCAGCGCAGCACGACGCGGTACACGGGCAACGCTGTGCGCACCCGCTCTTCCCACGATAGCCGATCATCAATCCCCGGCGGAGTTCCGCCACTCAACCGGAGCCTCCACGGTAGCGCTGCGACTGGGCAGCCGATCGCCGATGCAGCACACCTATCGGGCAGTGGACGCATGGCGTGTGCGACCCCGCAAAGGAGCGGTACACCTATTCTCTTGCCGCGAATTAGCCGGCAATTTTGAGCCGCGAAAGCGCTTAGTGCTTGCCACTCGGAGCACCCGCCCAGTGCCCACTCATTAAGGTTCCCAAAAGATCTTTCGAACTCGCGTGCATGTTCGCGCAATTGAATGTTGGCGGACAACTGTGTCGGACCGCCGCTAAGAGGCGCCCCGCAAGTAATACAATGGTATGGCGCGGAAAAAAACTCATTGCAAATTCCGTATCGCCCAGTCTCCGCTCCACAGCCCATGCATTGGGTTGTCAGCTCGACGTGGTGTATTGGACAACCCATCAACGGCTTGAATTGATACCAAAAACTATGGTAACCGGCTTCGAGACAGACCGGGCAGTACCGAAAGCTAACACTTAGCCAACCTATCTGAACCGGTTGGAGCCGATCCAGAATGATTTTCTCTCGTTCGCACGGGAGCTTCCATCCGGTCTCTCTGAAAATTCTGTTGCTATCTATCCACCGAAGCTCCAAAAACGTCTGGTTTGGGCTATTCGATTTTCGACCCGTGCACAGAAAGCGTATGTCCTTAGCGCGTACCGCGTTACGCCATCCGAGCCAAAGAAGCGACGAGGCGATCGACTCATTGGGAAGTCGCGCCACCCCGGTCCCGTTCCACTTCGGATAAATCGATCGTGTCATATCTTCACCGCGAGGTCAGCTGCCGCATTCGCGAGGTGAAGGGCATCCTCCATTTTCGCCCATTTGACAGCCTCGTCCCACGCCAACTTCGGCAACTTCATATCGTGCGAATCGTAGGCAGCGTTATCGGTAACCAATGCCCGAATCGCGCTGAATACTTGTTTTGCTGGATATCCGACGTCTTTGTTTCGTGGTCTGGCTATGCGAGCGAGCGCATCGGTAAAGCGCTCGCATTCATTTTCCAGCCGGAAACCCGATTGGAAAGCGGTCGGAAAGAAAAATTCGGTCCATTTCAAGGCAGGTCGCTGCGGAAAAGTCGCCAGATCTATCTCTCGCAAGATAGCGCGCATATCGTTTACTGCGCGCAGCGGTCGAAGTGAGAATTTTCGTTCGGTAAACCTGTTGACCAGATCGGCCCTGCCTGCGCTAACCAGCTGTGTGATCTGCGTCCCAAAACGGGGACTTTCTCCCATCAGGACAACGATAAGCCGCACGTCTTCTTCCGCCAGGGCGTTATACACATCCTTCAGAAAGCCATAATCGCTAATCAGCATTTCCTGTGCTTCGTCGACTAGTAATAGAACGAGGCCTAGGTCGGAGTGTTGGCTATTGTCCACCAGCGTATGTGATAGGCGTGACCTAAGGTCGTATGTCTCGCCCGACGTGTTTGAATTTTGGGCCGTTTCGAGAAAGTGCTTGAAAAATGACCGTACCGACTCGACCCGATGATTAAACGCACTATGTTTGTAGACGGGGAGATCGGGAAAGTCCTTCGAGAACTGGAGTCTTATCAATCGCAGCGCTGACGACTTGCCAAAGCCGCTCGGCGCAGTAATACAACACCCAGCGTCCCTGAGCAGCACAACCCGTATCAGAGCGCGATATAGCTCCTGTACAGGCGGGGTCGGTAGAGCTACATTACCCTTTATAAGCGGATGTACGCGAAAGAGTTCCCGACGCCGTTCTGGCGATAACACGCTCCCCTTTGTCGGTCGATCGGTACATGCTTGATTAAGATCGATTTGATTTCGTTGGCTATGACTTGTCATTATCATCTCCGTAATCGTCGGGCCGCATAACGGGGATATTATCGAGGCCAAATAGATCGCTTTTCATCGTTGGCGTAAGAGCGGGATCTTCGGCGGGCACGGCCGGCGGCGGCGTTGTGCCCGACGACCAGGTGCGCTTGGCGATGGCGAGCGCGAGTTTCGACGAACGTTTTCTACCGCGTTGCGTCTTGCGCTTGGCAAGAAGCTCCTGTCCTTTTTCCTTTCGCCACATTTCGATTGGCTCGCAATCCAGAACGTCTGCCCCGCTGGCGAGTGCCGAACGGTTGATGAGCTTGCGCTCTTGCAATGTGTAGGCCCTGTGTTTCCATCGCGCTTCAGGTTTCATTACACCCAGCATCTCGCCCGTTTCCACGACTGTACCGAATGCATTGCGCACATCGCGGCGATCTATGTACAGAAGGAGCTTCTTCCCTATCAGGTAGTATTTTTCTGAGAGGCTATCGTTGTGATAGCGACATCGGTCGGTTCGAACATAGGGGCGGACATTTTCTTTGATGTTGCCGCGGATCGTAGTTTCCTCTATGTGCCAGAACGTGTGCCCGTGCTTTCGCTGGTCCACAGGCAACGGCTGCGGCAGATAATCGGCTTCCGGATGTGAAAGCGCTGCCTCCAAAGCCTGTACCGGTGACCCACCCATTAGACGCTCTGTACAACGAATATTGTAGTCACGGACGCAGCCGAATATGATGGCGAACAGCTCGCTCAACAGAATGCGAAATTTCAGTGCCTGGCCGGCCGGATCGGTACGAGTTGTGTCCTGAGGGCCAGCCCCATACGTTGAAGGTAGTCGCTTGAGACCGCGCGCGGTCAAGATGCCAAAGATATGCTCAATGAGTGACCTTATCCACCACGCCCGAACGGGACCAAAATTGATGGCACATCCAATAACTTCGATGAGGTTATTGACTACGTCCGTAGCGTAGTTACTCCAGGCATTGTCGACTTTTAACGCAGCGAATCCATGCCACGCCAGTTCGGGAAAGAACGAATTAATCAACACCTTCCCGTCTGGCGTATAACGCAAGCGTGCATCGCCGGCTGTCAACTCATGCGGACGCAACGCGCTCTCAACCGTTTCTAGCACGCTGTTGGCACTCGGGGTACTTTCCAAGGCCATGTGTATGCCGACCACCGGGCCATGAAACTCTTCAACAAGAAAACCCAGGTACCAACGCGCGACAACCAAGTCATGCTCAACGCCGTGTTCGTCGACGATCACGATGATTGACGCTCCATCGACACGGTGAAAATCAAGCTGCATGAAGGTAAAAGGCCGACGCGCCTCGATGAGACGGGCAAATCCTCGCCCCAATCCGCGCTTGCGGGCCGCTTCGGCACCCGAGCGGCTCGAAACCCAGCGCTCCAAATGAGCTGCACTTAAATTTTTACAATACTCTGTCAAACTTCTGCGACCTCGATCGCTCGTATTGAGCGGCCAGTCGTCGTCGGTGAGTCCGGTCTTCCGCAACTGACGAATAAAAGTTGCGTGGACGTCGACGTACCGAATTCTCGCCTCATGCACTTCACCGGTGATCGGCCGCTTCAGCATGAGGTCGTCAATGTGTTCCCGGATGTCGGGGAATCGATCGAACAGTTGACCAAGAGCGCCCGCACAACCCGCGGATCCACTTCCACGCAAGTGCAAAACCGGCGCCCGACGCGTATAAGGTTGCACCCGAATATGCTTGGCTAATGCTCGAAATCCAAAAATGCGTCCATCCGGTGCTGGCGCAATACAGCGCTTAAGCAGACGTCGAACCTCGTCGTCTGATTTTCCCGTGCGCTGTCTGATCGCATCGAAGCTCTGATCGTCGAGATACATCAGAATCGCCTCGCGACGAGCCTCATACTGTTCCCGAAAATCACCCAGACAGGAAGGATCAAGGTCCGGCCAATCTGTCGTGTCGCGTAGGATGGCCGGAACTAAATGCTTTTGGCCGCTCATACCTTGCCCCACGCCAACATCGAAGATCTGCCAAATAACGAGACGGCCAGATCGGCTTTCAGAATGCCTTTTGCCAGCATCCCTGCGATCGACCCCAACATTAGTGCCGGGTCGATGCCGTCGCACTTCATGAGCTCATCCAACCGACAGTTTTGCCCATGCTGCATGCGCGCATACAACAATTCCGCCTCTCTGTAACGAGGCCGGCCGCGCACCCTCGTTATCGCTGCGCACAAATGAAGCCAGTTATCGAAAAGGATTTCTTTGCCCGCGAGTTCCATTTCCGTGAGGATTCGATAGGTTTTACCCGCGGACGAGGCCGCTTCCGATTGGGCTTCCAGTTGTTTCCGGCTTCTACCTGTGCGCGACGGACCTGCCTGCGACGCGCGCTTAAATTCCCACCACTCTTCGCGACCATCCTCGAAAAACACGATCGCATCCAAAGTCGTCTCGTAGGGTTCTCCTCCAACGATCCCCGTCACAGATTGGGGAGTTGGCTCGTATGCCACGACATCCACGTTCCCCTCGAGAAGGACAATGTGCATAAACGCGACGTCGCCGGCGGTCGCGAAGCGGCGCCCTATTTTTGGCGAATCGAAAACCCAAATGTTCGATTGATGGCGTGCACGCGCGCGGATGGCCGGTGTTACTGAAATTCTGCGCCCGTATGCATCTACTGAATGACTTGAAAAACTGTTCATATTGCCCTCCCGTGCCAGCACTGAGTGAAGCACTGTCTGAACAAATTGCTCAGAAAAGGACGCGCGAAAGTTTTCCTTGACTTTGGCCGAAACAGGAACCAAAATCAAATCAGAAATATCGCTCGTATTCCCGGAGATATTCGCGCCAACGGATATCTCTGGCACCCTTTTACGTGACTACATGCGAGCTCCTTTTAAAAACGATCAGCATCGTGATCGACTCGATTTTTCCCAGCAGCCGCTCGGTCAACCCCAGCCGGCATGCCTTCGGGAACGTAATTCAGCATAGTTATTTATAGCGATTAGTCAAAAAAATCTGATAACTTCAGAATTAGTGATTTAAATATTTGTCACTTATTTTTTGCACTTAATGGAAAAATCCAATAAAGCATTAAATTAAAAAAATCTCTGCCATTTCGTATTCTCTCGCGCATGCGAACTCACAATTCATTCTCACATATACCAGTTGTTATGCGGCCACCGTTGTGCTTGAGGGAACGATTTTTAATCGTTTTCCAATGAACTCTTTAATCATTGAGCAGCGGCTTGAAAACTCCGCTTCTGACGTCAGAACTACGGACGCTGGGCTCAATAGCTATGCGGTCCCCAGTCAGAAGGGCGAACAAGTGCGCAAAATCGAATGGTCCGCCCGACGCTTGCATGCTGTGTCGCCACCCAAATTTTTGGGAGGATTCCGACGCTGATAAAAACTAATTTAGTAGGATTCCTAATATTATTATAGGTGGTGATGTAGCAGCTTTCCGCGTTACCCGTATGCAGCCCTATTAGCTCTCGCGTCGTACAACGCATGATGACGGCCGCCATGCTCGTGAAAATACTGCTCACGTTTGGCCGGGTCGATTCGGCCGGCGACATTTAATAGCTGCCAGCGTGCGGGCTTCGCTCCGAGCAAATCAAAAAGAAGGGTTACGTCCAACGGATAGTCATAGCAGATGACTGGTTTTTTCTTGAGATGAGTGAACTGAGACATCCACCGCTGCGCAGCTTCGCGCAGTCGATCCCATTCCATTATTTGCTCGGGAAACTGACCCAGCTGGGGGAGCACAATTGCTTGCGAAAATTCGCTGCAGGCTTTCCGGTCAAAGTCCGCTAGCTCACCGTAAAACTCGGCCCCGTCTTCGCTGACCATCGCCAAACTAATCAAGCGAGGAGCCGTGAGGTCTGTGAATTCGGTGTCGATAAAGATACGGAGCTTCCATGGGTGTGATGTGTTCATGTCAATCTCAGGAACTTTGAGTCCCATGTTGGCCATTTACGTTCTAGGCGAGAGTCTTCAGAGACCTCAGTGGGACAGACATTGCAAAGCGGAAACGCATTCCAACGCGAGACGTTGGGCCACAAAACATAAAGTGCTGCCCGCCATACCGCGATAACGACTTGCTCAGGAAGACCTATTGTTTATCGACGATGCGATTGCGTCGCTTTTTTTGGTCATGATCGTCCCGACACGATTACGTCGATCAACCTTTCCCCGTGCTTTTTACGTGTGTCCAGAACACACGTAAATTACCAGGGTAATCGGCTCAATGTCACAGAGATTGATTGATGGTGCGGGAGACAGGGGGGTTACTAAACACTAAACTTTACGTACGAGCACTCAAATCTGTTCCCGTTTTTTCATAAATTTGTTCCTAACCCCCTGGGCAGGAATCGGGACTCCGCGTAGCCTCAAGCTCCAAAACTCTCGCTCGTTGTAAGTGCTCGTACGTAAAGTTGCCCTGTCATGAAACCTAATGCTATCGGGGAAACGAAAAACAGTCACTTTTCCTGCCTAAATGCCATGTTGCAAGGGGCCGCTGACTTATCGGTCGACTGCGGCGCGCACGCGCCGGCGCTTATGCACTGCCGAAAACGGGCAGTCTTGAGGCACTCGGGCTTCGCCGCATTCGAAGCCGGCCGGCCGGCGGGTCGGCGCCTCCTCCTACGCATCAGGTAATAGCTGATGTCACGATGCGCTTCAGGCGCAGACGGGTAGCCCGTGCTCGGCACCCACTCCGTTTTCAGGCTGCGAAACAGGCGTTCCATCGGGGAATTATCTCAACAGTTTCCGCGCCGACTCATGCTCTGCTCAATCCGGTAACGCCACAACCGCTGCCGGAACTTCCTGCTGGCGTATTGCCCACCTTGGTCGGAATGGAACATCAGCCCCGATGGTCGCCCGCGCTGCTCAAAGGCCATATCCAGTGCTTGCACCACCAAGTCGGCATCGGGCCGCGTCGAGAATGCCCAACCGACGACCCGGCGTGTGAACAAATCCAATACCGCCGCCAAATAATGCCAACGTCCCTGCGCCCACAAATGGGTGATGTCGCCACACCAGATTTGGTTCTGCGCCGCCACATCGAATTGCCGATTAAGGTGATTCGGGATATCAACTCGTTCGACCGTTGCTCGCTTATATGCATGACTGCCTGGTTGCTTACAGATCAACCCGAGCTCTTCCATCAGGCGACTGACTTTGAAGCGACCAATCGCAGCACCTTGCTCGCGCAACATCCCCATAATGCTGCGGCTGCCTGCCGAACTGCGGCTCTCCACAAACAACTCGTGCACACGACTACGCAAGGCCATGCGCTCCGAGTCAACGCGCTCGCGCCGCTGGCGGTAGGCGTAATAGCAAGATCGCGGTACGTCAAACAACGCGCATAACAGTGCGACCGGTTCGTCACCGCCAATCTGATCGATTATTTCGTACGTTCGATCCCTTCCGACATCAACAGCGCGGTAGCTTTTTTTAAAATGATCTTCTCCCGCTCAAGGCGCTCAACCCGCGCCTCAAGCTCTTGAATACGCTGCTGCTCCTGCGTCATTGCCGGGCTCTGCGGCGTGATGCCATGGCGCTCTTGATGCAGTTGCTGGACCCAGCGGCGCAAGACCGACTCCGCGACGCCAACAGAACGGCTGGCATCGACGTGACTGTAGCTCTGGTCAAGCACCAGAGACGCGGCACCGCGCTTGAATTCGGGAGAAAACGAACGACGTTGCTTGCTCATCAGACACCTCTTCATGGCGAGTATTCTCGCCTAAATTGGTGTCCGGGGTCATTAGACCACTACGGTGAGAGGTGGCCCCGGAAAACCAGACAGTGGGCTAAGTGGAATGGCTGGGACCTGAAATGGGCGTAATGCCTGTAAAGGAAACCAGAAGATGACGAAGAGAACACGGCGTACGCACTCAGCGGCGTTCAAGGCAAAGGTGGCACTGGCGGCGGTACGCGGCGAGCGCACATTGGCTGAATTGGCACAGCAATTTGAGGTTCACCCGAACCAGATCACGGAATGGAAGCGGCAGTTGCCGTCATTGACCGCAGCACCGGTACCAGCCTCGCTAATCGCCAACATCGACGCAGAGCGCAACACCGTCCAATTCTGACGGCCGCCGCGATATGGATGTGCCACGCACCCTGCTTCTTACGCTCCAGCACCGCCGCGCAATGGAATGCCCGGATCTTGTTAACCCGTGGACGAAGCTCGTCCCACCACTTTGCCTATACCTCGACATGAGTTTCATTAACGCGGATCGACAGCGTTAACGTCCGATCGGTCTAGATTTGATTAAAGCTAGCTATCCGATCGCAAGCGCTTCTAATAATTCATTCTGAATGCAATAGGAAATCTATAAATCTATCCGTCCGCCTCAATTGCCTAGAAGACGCTGACATGCGTGCAGAGATGTTGACACTGCCATCATCGGTCGCTGCCAAAGCTTCGCCCGGGGCGATTGAATACGGAATTCAATTGTAGCCAAAAAGTCAAATGCGCATTTGTCGCATAAAAAATATGCAAATAAAAGACGTTGCAATCTATTTTGTGAAAATATTTTCCGCTTCCGTAGCAGATTGCGTCGCAATCAGGCTTTAGAAAAATTCTCCGTGATGACAAAATTACGCTGACATATAACAAGCAAAATACTCTGGATGCCTTATCCATCAATGGTTACGGCACAATAATAATTATATTTATTACAAAAATAACGCCCTGAACATCTGCGGTCGTTATAACGCGACTGATTTTCGGCTCTCCAAATCACGCGATGTCCTCTTGCCAACTCGCCATCTTCTGCCGGCGGAAAAAGCCGTCGCAATTTCGCAATTCGAGATAAATCACGTACTAAAAAAATCTATTTCACAGTCCTCCTGCTTCCTTCGTCTTCTCGTTGGACACCGTGAAAACAAAATGAGGTCGGATTATTCAACATAATAGGTCCGGGTGTAAACGTTTTTATATCCCAACTATTTATCGCGGATCTGCCCTCTTCGCTTTCTCATATGTCGCCTGTCGGAACGGCCGATATGCCGGTTCGAAGTCAATGGCGGCGCACCGAGATCGCCACTGAAGACGACATCGTGATAACAAAATCGCTTTATGGAATCGCAGGTCAAGGCCGAAACGATCAGCAAAATACGGAGCGAACGGATCAGCAGCTCTTAGAAGCGTTTGCGCAGGGAGATAGAGCCACCCTCGGTATTTTAATGTCCCGTTACCAGTGCTTCCTTAAGCAACAATGCCGCAAGTTTTCTAGCGGTAACGCGGAAGATGCCAAAGATCTGTTCAGCATGGTTGTATTCAAGGTTTACACGGAGCACCCCGAGCAGCTTCGGAAGATACGCCACATGGGCGGCTGGCTCAGCCGGGTCGCACAAAACAAGGCCATCGACCTAGAGCGCATGCGTATTGCCGAAGAGAAGCGCGACCAGCGGCTCGGCCATTTCCATGAAATCACGAACGCCCATCCCAGCTCACCCGAACAAACTCTGCTGGGCCATGAATTGGTGAAAAAGATTCAAGAAGCATTCAATGCATTGCCGCCACGGCTGCGCGACGCCGCCGAATTACGCTTTGTGGAAGATGCCAGTTACGAGTCGATATCCGCCCACCTCGGCATTTCCCAAGCCAATGCCCGAAAGCGGGTCCAGGAAGCACGCTTACGTCTAACACAAACACTGCAAGCGTACCGTCAGTTGACAAACCCGCAGCCCCAGCAATCCGGTTGCGCGTTTGCCCTCCGACTCGCCATGCTCGACGACCGCGCGGATGAAAAATCTATCCCGCGTGATCTGACGTAATGCAAAGAGCCAGCATGAGAGAACATTTCGATCGCGCTCGTGAAAGTGCATCAACACTCTAAGCATCGGTTGCCAAAGATATGGTCAGCCCACAGGCTCCAGGCTCCAGGCTCCAGGCTCGCGAGCATCGATACGATCTTGACATCAACATCATATTAAGCATACCGAATATAAAAACAAAATCAGATCCGGCGTTTCGCCGCGCTCTTCGTTGAGCGATTTGCATTCGAACGCAAATTCTTTTGACACAACTCTTCACGTTTTCGCAGCGTCCCTCGTCTTACCTGTACATCACGACAAAACGTGCGGTCGCGCACTTGTCACGGGGCGGGCTCCCTGTTCACACCGCCTTCCATAGCTGTTTCATAAGCACCCAATTCAGGGTTTCACGACCCCGAATCGCTGCCCCGGACCACACCTGGTTCTGGCAGCGCTCACACCAGAAAGTCCGCCTCATAACAAAGTTCCACAAGGAGTTAATAATGAGCACGCAATTCAATGTCACAAACAACGTCGAGGATATGCAAGGCAAAACCGTCTTGGTATTTCTCAAACCTCAAAACCCGCAGCGCAACTACTTGATTCACGCTTGGCAGGTGCTCACCGGTTCCGCCGGTGCGACCGAGACGTTCGGCTACGAGGCCAATATTTCCACTGACGTTTCGAGCGCCGGCGACAAACCCGGCAACACGATCATTTCCGGCCGCCAGCAAATCTTGCCGGGTCAGTTGTATACGGCAAACAGCCCCGGTGGTCTCTCGCCTCAATTGCAACTGGCTCCCACCTCCCTGGCTCAGGACAAGCTGACGCCGGAGCAGTGCGGCGTGATCAACCAGACCAATCCTTTTATTCAATTCAACAGCAACTGGTACGTCAATGATAGGCCGGTCGTGTCCATGCCCTACGTGGACGCCAACATGACCGTGAGCTTCGAGTACCTGCCGAATTTCTACTTCATGGTCGCCTCGCCGCCAATGATTGGCCAGACCTACATCGTCCAAAACTTCTCAGACATGACGGTCTACCAGATGCCGATTACCGCCACGGAAGTGGACGTAATCCTGAGCAAGGACAAAGGGGTGTGGACCTTTAATTTCAGCGCGTCATAAGCGCTGGCAGGCTCCGGGAGGGCATTGGGTTCGTGCCCGATGCCCTCCCGGCATCGATCCATACCGACCATCCCGGAAATGCCGACGTCCGAGCGCCGAGACCGGCGCAGACATCCATGATCAAGTGCAACCTCGTCGCAGACGTGCCGGGCATGCGCAATAAGTCGGGAGGCAGCGTCAACCCCAACCCCAGGAGTCAATGAAATGCATATCGTGCCGACAGAACAAATGGAAACTCAACCGATTGGAAGGAGACACAAGATGAAAACCTCATTCAGATCAGCCTTGCTTGGCGGGGCGCTGCTATTGATTCTATCCCCTCCTTGCTTGGCGGCTCGTGCGTATGAGAGCTACTACGATGTGCTCGGCAGCGCGGCCTGGTTCGACGGTGTCCGCTCCACTATCGACTATCGCGATACTACGGTAGGTACGATTGGATCCGCAGCTTGGTGCGGCATCGACAATTTCGGCACGATCGAAACCATGAGATGGATTCAGGGGGGGTGGGTCAAATGGCGCAATGCCGCGGCTCGGGTTTACTGGGAATATAAGGATAAGGACGGTACATACGCCCGCGGTTACGATCAGGCGCCGAGTGCCTCGGAAGCCTACGAGCAAATCCGCAACGGTGACAACGTCGAATGGAAACACGGCCCTACGGTGTACAAGACAGAACCATGGACGAAATTCTCGACCATTGAGTTCCGCAAAGTCCAATACGGGGCCGAAATGCTCGATTCCCCCAGCGACCACACTCCAGGCAAGTCGGCCAGCAAAAACAATTTCGCCGCATCCATGGCGCGGCGCGCAGGCGCGGCGTTTGCCTTCACAGGCCTGGCAACTTCCGTATCCAGCGCGGAGAGCGGCAATCTGGAGAAATACGGCGCCCCCGATAGCGGAAATTTCCGCACTTGGGACACTCGGGACAACTAATAGATATTTATGCGGCGCCGTCGGCCCGCTGTTCAACTCAAGGAGCAATTCATGAACATGCAACGCTACAACAATCTCTGGCTGCCCCTGGCGCTGGCTATTCTTATGTTTTCCCGAGCGGCCTGCGCCGCGGCCCCGCAGATCGATTCGATTGGTCCGCTTCAATTGCAGCCGGCCGGTGTAAAGCCGACATATAGCCGTGAATTGGCCCTCCAGGAAGCGCGCAACTACCTTGGTGAATCCGGCACGGCGGAGCTCAAGGCGCTGCGTTTTGTACAGGTAACCGACCATACCAGTTACGGCAATATCAGCAAAACGGTATTCTACGCGTGGGAAATCACGGCAACTGGCGTACCCGTAGCCGCACCCGGGAGCAAGGTGCCCGGCGCAACGATTGATCTGACCTTGTTGCTGGACGGGGGCAAAAGTAAGAAACTCGATGCGATCTACACGACGAGAAATGCCACCAAATGGATCGCCCGCGATCCCTCCTACCCTGCGCGCAAACCCGACGAGGCGATGGCCGAGGATGGCTGGCGTTTAGCTCCGCTCAGTGGCACCCGGCTGAGTTCCTCGATACCGAGAATCCTCTCCGCGTTTTGGCAAAGCTCCGAAATTAACCCCGCAGACGCAGGACAACTATTTCTGCGTCCCTGCAATGTCACGCTATCGCTGCCGGTAAGCCGGGACGCCAACGGTAAGCTGGTCTCCTTGCACCCTCGCGGCACCTATTGGATGGTGGTTGTCAGCGGCACCAAAACCCTGGACGTGATTGTTCCGACGACTTCTGATAGCAGCGCGGCGCAGGCTAATCCGAAAGACGGGCACTACATGACCGGGCTGATCGCTCTGTATGACGACATCGGCGCCACGTCGGTGCGCGGTATCTATTTACCGTAAAGACTTTTCATATTGCCATTTGACATGTAAGCGGCCGGTCAAGGACGTCCTTGACTGACCGCATATGAATAAGCGCACTATCCGAGTTACGTCGGACATCAAATGGCGGCGGGCCGATTCGATTTGCCATCGGAA
>Ga0265338_10001796_pt1 | contig 33751 bp, 28 predicted proteins | sample 42126metaG_FD_193579 | JGI IMG/M metagenome (GOLD analysis project Ga0265338, IMG submission 193579) | Rhizosphere microbial communities from Carex aquatilis grown in University of Washington, Seatle, WA, United States - 4-21-26 metaG | ecosystem: Host-associated > Plants > Roots > Rhizosphere...
TATCATCTGGCTGATCGTGCCATGGTTCTTGCCTGAGACCACGGGGAAGGGCATGCCGGATTGAAGCGCTGCCGCTCTGGCACCGGGGGTAGCTGGTCTGCCTTCGGTGGCGCGAGGGCGAGACCGCGGGGGTGGTCGCGGGGGTGATCGCGGGGGTGATCGTATAATTATGGCCATGAGTAAACAGATCAATCTACAGCGACAGCTCGACAAAACACTGCGGCAAGCGGTGGCGTTGCAGCAAAATGCCGCCTTCGTCGAGGCAGAAGCGCTTTACCGCGAGATCCTTCAACTTCGGCCCAATCACTTCGACGCGCTACAGCTACTCGGTACGCTTGCACTGCAATCCGGGCGATGGGATGAAGGGATCGAGCTGCTCAGGAAGGCCGTTGCGATTAACGCAATGCAGGCGCCGATCCACTCGAACCTGGCGTTTGCCTATAACGCGGCAGGCCGATTCAAGGAAGGGCTTGCGAGCGCCGATCGGGCCGTTTCGCTGCGGCGCGAGTTCGCCGACGCCTGGAACAATCGCGGCAACGCATTGGCTGGCCTCGATAAGCCGCAAGACGCACTGCACAGCTATGAGCGTGCTATCGCATTGAAGCCCGATTTTGCGCAAGCGCTCAACAATCGAGCGTGCGTGCTGCGCGATCTGGGGCGTGCCGTGGACGCGCTGGAAAGCTGCGATCGGGCGATTACGCTTTGGCCTGACTATGCCGACGCGTGGAGCAATCGAGGCAATGCGCTAGGTGACCTGGGTCGCCCAGAGGAGGCTCGAACCAGCTACCAGCGCGCGATTGCGATCGCGCCTACCCTGGTCGACGCCTGGAATAATCAAGGTCTCTGCCTCATCGAGCTCAACCGACGTGAAGAGGCGCTGCTCAGTTATCAGCAGGCGCTCTCGCTTGCGCCCGATTATGCGGAGACCCACTGGAACGAATCGCTGTGTCTTTTGCAAGTGGGGCGCCTGGAAGAGGGATGGCGGAAATACGAGTGGCGCTGGCAACGCAACCGGATCAAGGCCAGCCGACGAACCTTCGAGCAACCGCTGTGGCTCGGCGACGAAGCGATTGCCGGCAAGACGATCTTGCTGCACGCCGAACAGGGGCTGGGGGACACGCTGCAATTCTGCCGCTACGCAAGCCTGGTTTCCAAGCTCGGTGCTAGGGTTGTGCTAGAAGTACCCGCGGAGTTGCTCACGCTGCTCGCGAATCTCGATGGGGTCGCGCAGATCATCGAGCAAGGGGCGGCCTTGCCACCGTTCGATTACCACTGCCCGTTGCTCAGCTTGCCGCTCGCGTTCAGCACTTCCGTGAGCACGATACCTTCGGCTACACCCTATTTGTTTGCCGACGCAGACCGTGCGCAGCAGTGGCGAGCGCGCATCGGCAATGACGTGGAAAAGCGATTGAAAGTGGGCCTGGTGTGGGCAGGAGGGAATAGGGCGGGGGTCGCAGAGCTGCGTAACGTCGATGCTAGACGCTCGATCGCACTGGCGCAACTGAAGCCGCTTCTCGATCTTCCTTTCGTTCAGTACTACAGCTTGCAAAAAGGCACGCCGGCGCAACAGCTTGCGCGGCTCCAGGCAGAACAGGCAGGCGCTCAGGACGTGGTCGATTACGCGCATGAACTGACCGACTTTGCCGACACGGCCGCCCTGGTCGAGAACCTCGATCTGATCATCTCGGTGGATACCTCGACTGCCCACCTTGCCGGCGCAATGGGCAAGCCGGTGTGGATATTGAATCGCTTCGACACGTGCTGGCGCTGGATGTTGGAGCGAGACGACAGTCCCTGGTATCCGAGTGCCCGGCTATTTCGCCAGCCGGCCCTTGGAGATTGGGAAAATGTGATTGAATCGGTAACAACGGCGCTGCAGAGTCGGGCCGAAGCCCGCTCGTAACATCAGGGTGCCATAATTCGTATTGCTTCTCAGCGAATGCGGAGCTTGCAGGCTAGGGCGGACCTGCGAGTTGAACGTTACGCCGTATGACGTGCAGCGCCAGTTACGCTGTATGCGCGGGTCTATTTGGCTCGCCATATGCGTATAAGAAAAACAGCAGCTTACAAAAATATCACAGACAGGAGACAACGATGGAGAACCCATCAACCGAGATCGCCGAGCAGCGGGTCATGACAAAAATGGCATGGCGTTTGATGCCGATACTGATCATCATGTTCTTGATCTCGTTTATCGACAGGCAGAACGTCGGCTTTGCAAAGCTGCAGATGCTGCACGACCTCGGGATGACGGAGGCGGCTTTCGGTCTAGCATCCTCGCTGTTTTTCATCGGTTACCTGCTGTTCGAAGTCCCGAGCACGCTGGCGCTGCATCGATTCGGCGCGCGCTTGTGGCTCGCTCGCATCATGCTGACGTGGGGCATCATTACTGTGTTGATGGGTTTCACCAAATCGATGCCGGTATTTTGCGTCCTGCGGTTTGCGCTGGGCGTGGCCGAAGCGGGGTTTTACCCTGGCGTAATCTACTACCTCACCTTATGGTTTCCACAGAGCCAGCGTGCTCGGGTCATGGGCTATTTCACGCTCGGCAGCGCATTGGCGAACATGCTCGGCTCGCTGGTTGGCGGCTTGCTGCTGGGGCTGAGCGGCACGGGCGGCCTGGCGGGCTGGCAGTGGGTCTTCATCGCGACTGGGTTGCCCGCGGTATTGGTGGCATTCGCCGTCTTCAGGTTGCTGCCGGCATCGATTCAAGAGGCACGCTTCCTGAATCCGGACGAGAAATCGATAGCCATAGCGGCCCTGCAGCGCGAACAGCCGGTTAACCCAGCGCGTACGCATCCGTGGAAAGCGCTGATCGATCCGCGCGTGTTGTTTTTCGCTTTTATCTACATGCTCATGTCGACGTCTTTGTACGGCGTGACCTATTGGATGCCGACGCTGGTCAAGAGCTTTGGCGTAAGCAGCACCACCAATGGCTTGTTGAACATGTTGCCATGGGGATTGGCGGCGCTGATGTTGTTGTGGCTGCCGGGTAAGCTCAGGCGCAGCGGTAGCGTGGTGCAAGCGATGATGATCATTGCTGGCGTGGGCACGGTTTGTTTTATCGGCAGTTTTTTGCTTGGACCTACGTCCCTGCGTTTCGGTGCGCTGGTTTTAGGCGGCATGTGCATTCCGCTGCTCTATCCGTGCTTCTGGTTCTTGCCGCCGCGGTTTTTCTCCGGCGTGCGAGCAGCGGCGAGCGTCGCAGCCATTAATTCGATCGGCAATTTAGGCGGCTTCTTGAGTCAGAATCTGATGCCGTATGTCGGCAAAGTCAGCGGCACCACAACTGCGCCGATGATCGTGCCGATCATCTGCCTGGCCATACTCGGTGTTGGGGCGTTCTTGATTCATACGAGGGACAAGCGCCGCCTGGTTCAGGCCGCGTAACGCTATTAATAATAGTCATCGTCGCACGTGCGTCCGGAAGCGAAGGCGTCTCACGGCCCCGGAACGCCATCTGGGTTCGTCGTGAATTTCTCCACCATGAAGTCGACGAAGGTTCGCACCTTCGCCGCCAGATTGCGTCGACTCATGAACACGAGATTCATACCGATCGGCGGCTGCACTCGATCGGGCAGCAGTCGCACCAGTTGGCCCGAGGCGATCTCGGTGGCGACCAGGTAACCCGGCAACATGGCGATGCCGAGGCCGCCGACCGCGAAGCGCCGCAGCATTTCGATATTGTTGGCAACCATGCATTGGTCTTCGCGCAACGCAGCGCCGCCGATCTCGTCGACCAGACGCTGGTTTACGTTGAGCTCGTCACTGGTGTGCGTCAAGAAGACATGCTGGTGAAAATCGGCCGCGCTGCGCGGCATGCCTTTGCGTGCGATGTATTCGGGGGCAGCCACCAGCAGCAAGGGACTCGATGTGAAGCGCCGAAGCACCAGCGTAGCACCTTGCTGGTTCCCGTCGGGCGCGATCACTACATCGAAGCGGTGTGCCACGATATCGACCGTTTCATCGGTCAGTGTCAAATGCGGCATGACCTCGGGGTAGCGCTGTTTGTATTCTTTCAATAACTCCGTCATATTGCGCAGCCCGAACGCCACCGGTACGGCAATGCGCAGGACACCCGCAGGCGCATGATGTTGCGCCGTGATAAGGTTTTCCGCGTCGTCGATATCTTCGACTATCTGACGGGCGCGCTCCAGAAAAATATGGCCGGTTTCAGTCAGCGAGACGCGTCGCGTCGTGCGTTGGAACAGTCGTACTCGCAGACGCTCCTCCAGCGCGGCAATCAGCCGCGTGGTCACCGTACTCGAGAGATCCAGGCTTTCCGACGCGCCGGTGAAAGTGCCGATCTCGGCCACTTTGACGAACGCACGCAAGGATTGAAGATGATCCATGATCCAACTCCTTAATCCGGCTCCTTAATCTGGCATCCTGGGCGATCGCGATCGCGATCTCGCTCGTTGAGCGAGCTGCCGGTGGGTCGCAGGCGGATGTGCGGATCAAGGCGCTGCCAAGGGAGATCCGACGGGTCGGCTGCCATGGGGCCGGGTGCTTTTGCGACCAATATCGCGGCGGCGCCGGCCTCGAAGTCCGCGCGAAAATGGACTGAGCTCTTGTTGACCAATATCTTCATTCGTTCGGGGTCTATCCCGGCGATGCGGTAGAGGTTGCGTTCGAACATCTGCATCTTGATCGAACTCACGGCGATCTTTACGCCATCGATGCGCAGGCAGGCAACCGGACCGAGCTCGGTCCACATCCCATTCATCATCGGGCCGTCAAAGCGCACGCGACCGTCGGAAAGATATAACAGGGCCCGGACCATGCCCATCGTGTTCGAGTCGCCGCCCACACCGGGGTTGTCCTGTGTATCGGCAATGATCACAGGTTGGCGGGCGTTTTGACTTAGACGCATTGCCTCGATCACGGCCTCGTCGGGCGCGAGGAAGCGAACTTCCCACTGTGCCTCGTGGGCGATCATCTTGTCAAAGAGCGTTTCGACGGCATGCGTTACCGCGTCTTCGTCGAATCCGTATCCCCAAATTACCGGGCCGCATTCCGGGAAGTCGGCCGCGGGGAATCCCGGTGCGAAGGACAGCGAGAAGACCGAGTCCGCTGTATTCCCCGACTCCGCGCAAGCTTGTTCTACCGATGCAAGCAGGTCATACATGCCGCGAGAGGGCTCCGCGAGCGTACACATCCCGTTCACGGGGATCAGGAAGGGAATGCGCCGCACCCCCCGCTTTACCGGCCGATTATCGGTCATGATCCTCTGGAGAATCTTCGCGGCCCGTTCGCCCGTTTCCGCCATATCGACGTGCGGATACGTCCGATACGCTACCAACGCGTCCGCGTGCTTGAGCATCTTTTCCGTCACGTTCGCGTGCAGGTCAAGCGAGACGACGAGCGGTAAGCTGCTGCCGACGACCGCGCGCACCCGTTCCAGCAGCTCGCCCTCGCCGTCATCGATATGCTCGGCAACCATGGCGCCATGCAGGTCGAGGTAGATGGCGTCGAAACCACCGGATTTGACCGCGTCGATGATCTCACCGGCGATCCGTTCGTATGCGTCTTCGGTGACGTGTGCCGATGCGCTGGCCCCGGCCCAGATCACTGGAATCAATGCATGCCCAGCGGCTTCGGCATCCTTGATGAAGCCGCCGATCGGCACGTTCACGTCGCGCAGTTTCAGGACTTCGACGCCACGTGTCAGAGGAGGAAAGCCTTCGCCCTGCAAGAAATTCTGATAAGCCGCCTTCGTTGGCGCAAAGGTGTTCGTCTCATGCTGAAAACCAGCGATCAAAATCTTCATTGATAAGTACTCCTTTTGTTACATCGGCGAGGAGGAAGTGCCCGTCATTTTCAGCAGTATATGGGGCGGCGAGTGGCTATCGATGCTTTCATCGAAGAACTTGCGCACTAAACGCCAAGAAAATTCTGCACGGTGGTCAGGTCGATTGACTGGCGCGTTTGTCCAAGGGCAGTTTGTTGGTGAACAGCAGGAGCGCGGCGATAACCAGCAGCGAGGCCATGACCAGGAGGCCAAGATGCAAATTGCCGGTCGCCGTTTTTGTCCAGCCGATGATCGCGGGTCCCCAAAAGCCGCCAGACAGCCCGATGGTATTGATCAGTGCGATGCCGCCGGCGGCGGCCGGGCCCTTGATGTAGGCGGAAGGAATAGCCCAGAACACGGTGTAGGCGATCCACATCATCGCCGTGGCGAGCGTAAACAAGATCAGCGACACGGCGAAATTGCCGTCCGAGAGGATAGAGCAAGCGAGCAGGACCGCTCCAAGCAGTGCGGGCACGGCGCTGTGATAGCGTCGTTCGTTGAGTTTGTCCGATCTGCGCCCCACAAAATACATTCCAAACGCGGCTGCAATGTAGGGAATGGCCGCGTACCAGCCCAACTGCATGGTGTCGTTGATGCCCTGTGCTTTGATCATCGTCGGGAGCCAGAAGCTGATGGAATATATCGAGGCAATGATGCAAAAGTACGCGAACGCCAGGATATAGACTCGCAAATCCCGCGCAACCGCCTTGAAGGAATGGTTGGTCGGCGAAGAGGGGCCGAGTTCGGCGGTAAGCAGGCGTTTTTCCTCGGCATTCAGCCAGTTGGCGTCCGCGGGCCGATCCGACAAAAAGAAGAACGTGACGACGCCGAGTGCGATGCATGGCAGCCCTTCCAGCAAAAACATCCACTGCCAGCCGGCCAAACCGCCTGCGCTGGAGAAGCTGGACATCAACCAGGCCGAGATCGGGCCGCCGAGAATGCCGCCAAGCGGGCCTGCGAGAAACACGATGGCGATCGCCCGGGCCATGCGGGTCGGACCGTACCAGCAGGAGAGGTAATAGATCATGCCCGGGGCGAAACCGGCTTCGAAGACACCGAGCAGAAAACGCATGCCATAAAACATCGGTACGTTGCGTACGAAAAGCATGCACGCCGAAGTGATCCCCCACAAGATCATGATGCGACTGAAGGTCTTGCGCGCACCAATTCTCGGCAGCATCAGGTTACTGGGGATTTCGAACAATACGTACCCGATGAAAAAGATGCCGGCGCCTACGCCATAGGCCGCGTCGGAAAATCCGAGATCGCTTTGCATCTGGAGTTTGGCGAAGCCGACATTGACGCGGTCCAGATAGGCGAACATGTAGCAAAGCAGTAAGAACGGCAGCAACCGCCGGTTGAGCTTGTTATAAAGGGCGGAGACGTGGTCTGTTCCATCCAGGGTTTGAATCGATGACATGGTGGACTCCGCTATTCGACGTGTTGTTCACTCTGTGCACGTGCTGATCATCTCCGGGCGGAGTATGTCGAGCAAGAGCAACTAAGTTCACACATCGTTGCTTTGTGAGCAACGTAGTTGTCGAAAGGGGATCCTGAATCGGGAGCAGTGGATTGTGATGCCTTATTGCGGCATCTCATCGCGACATCTCAGGCAGGCGACGCATGATGCGGCGCAAACCGGGGGCGGCCGCGCCTAGGTGGCTCCAAGCGCCTCGACGAAGTCGGGCCCGCACGTCGCTACGCCAGTCGCCAATAGCACCGCGAATTGATCGGCGGATAGCGGCGGACTGAAGAAATAGCCTTGCCCTTCCTCGCACTGCTGGGTTTTCAGGAAGGCCAGTTGCGTGGATTTCTCCACACCTTCCGCGACCACCTGCTGCTTGAGGCTGCTGCCCATGGCAATGACCGCGCTGACGATGACGCTGCTCCCTTCCGACGAATCAATGTTGCGCACGAACGATTGATCGATCTTGAGGACGTCGATTGGAAATTGATTGAGATAACTTAAACTCGAATAGCCGGTGCCGAAATCGTCTACGGCTAATTGCACACCCATGTCTTTAAGCTGTTCCAGTACGGCTGTGCTGGCCTCGGCATCGCGCATCAACACGCTTTCGGTAATTTCCAGCTGCAGACGGATGGCTTCGAGACCGGTCTCGTTCAAGATCACCCGCACGGCTTCGACGAAATCCGCGCTGCGGAATTCGAGTTCGGAAATGTTGACAGCCATCGACGCGACCCACAAGCCAACGCTTTCCCAGCGCTTGACCTGGGCACATGCTTGCTTCAATACCCAGCGGCCAATCGGCACGATCAGGCCACATGCCTCGGCGACCGGCACGAAGCGGCCGGGCAGCATCATGCCGCGCTCAGGATGCATCCAGCGCACGAGCGCTTCGGCGCCCGTAATCGTGCCGCTCGCCAGGTTCACCTTGGGCTGGTAGTGCAGGATGAACTCGTCGCGTGCCAACGCGTGCCGCAAATGGGCTTCGATGACTTTCCGCTCCATCGCGCGCGCGTTCATGTCGGCCTCGAAGAACTGATAGTTATTCCGGCCACTCTCCTTGGCATGGTACATCGCGGTATCGGCATTCTTGATCAGGGTTTCGAAGTTCTTCGCATCGGCCGGATACACACTGATCCCGATACTGGGCGTCACGTGCAATTCATGCTCGTCTATCGTATGCGACACACTCAGCGCGGTGAGTATTCGTTCCGCGGTGAGGGCAGCATTGCCGCCGTCTTTCTCCTCGGGCAACAGCAGGATGAACTCGTCGCCACCTTGCCGGCTGACCGTGTCCGAACCGCGCACGCATTCGCGCAAACGCTGGGCCACCGAGCGCAGCAATTTGTCGCCTATCATGTGACCGAGGGTGTCGTTGACCAGTTTGAAATTGTCGAGATCCAGGAACAGCACTGCCAGTTGGGTATTGTCGCGCTGCGCCACCGCAATCGCATGGGCGATGCGATCGTTGAGCAAAATGCGGTTCGGCAATCCGGTGAGGAAATCGTGTTGAGCCAGATGGGTCATCTTCGCGGCCGTCGCTTGCGCTCCGGTGACATCGTGAAAGACCATCACTGCGCCCGTGATTTGCCCGCTCGCGTCATGGATAGGTGCCGCGGAGTCCTCGATCGCCACGGTACTGCCGTCGCGCCGTATCAATATCGTTCCTTCCGGCATGCCCGCAGGGGCATTTTCGCGCAGAACCATTTCAACCGGATTGCGGGTGGGCTCGAAGGTCCTGCCGTCGACGATTTGCATGACCTCGCCGATCTTTTTACCGCGCGCCTCTTCCTTGGACCATCCGGTCATGTTCTCGGCGGCGAGGTTGAGGTAATCGACATTACCCAGTAAGTCGGTACCGATCACTGCGTCGCTGATCGAGTTCAACGTAATTTCCGCGCGCGCCTTCTCCGAAGTGAGGGTTTGCTCGACCGCCTTGCGCTGAATGATGTTGCGTAGCGACTGCGGTACCAGATAACTGCCAAAGTGGCCCTTTGACAGATAGCCCTGCGAACCTCGTTGTACCGCTTCGATCGCCAGCGCTTCGTCGTCCATGGCGCTGAGCGTCATGATCGGCGTCTGCGGTACCACCGCGAATAGTTGCTCAAATGTGTCGATGCCCTGGCTATCGGGTAAGGATAGATCCGCCATGACGACGTCGACGCCACCCGCACGCAAGCGCTCGATCCCATCCGCCAGCCGCGTCACCCATTCGATCGCAAACAGGCCATCGTGCGCGTTCGCGAGCACGGCCCTCAACACCGCAGCATCGGACGCGTCGTTCGTAATGATCAGAACCCTATTCACCATCGTGCGTGCATCCATGTAGGCAGTTTTTCCGTGTCGGGTTCGCTTGCGCCGAGTGGCGGCAAACGGCAGAAATGGACGGTTGGCGACGCCGATCCTTATTGGACGTTCTAGCCGGTTACGCGCAATCGGATGAAGCATGCTTCAGATACCCAGGCAAGCGCCCAATGAGGCGAGATTAATTGCTGGAAGCAGGTCCGGAATAACGACGGGATTTTCCAAGGAGCATCGGTTCTTATAATCAAAAGATTGTCGGCTCTTGTGAATCGAGTCAGTCAGACATGGAAACAGTCGTTTAATTCGTCGAGTGGGCGATAAAGATTGTAAGTAATACTTTGTAAGCGCCGTATCGATGGATACGTGGCTTAACTCATTTCGATCGATCGGAATTTTTTACCGAGTTGCTTTTACCGGGCTGGTGTAACATCCGCGGAGCAAGACCGACTGACTGTATATATTCACGTCGATAAGCTATTTCAGGCCGTCGCATCGGCCCTGCCCCAAACTAGCGTTGAGACGTGTCGAGGTGCCGATCATGATGCACGATTTTTTATCCAACAATCGTATCGAACTTATCGAACGATGCAGGGCCAAGGTTGCGGCTAGGCCAGCGCGCGTCGCCACGATCCAACAACTTCGAACTGGCGTACCGCTATTCCTGGACCAGCTTATCCGGACCTTGCGCATAGAACAGACCTCGCAGCCCATGGAGAGTCGCAGGATCTCGGGCCCAGCGAGCGGCGCACCGGCTTTGTCCGAGATTGGCGTGACGGCCGCCCGGCATGGCAAGGAACTTTTGAGCCTGGGATTTACCGTGGATCAGGTCGTCCATGACTACGGCGACCTTTGCCAGGCGATTACAGATCTTGCGCACGAGCGCGATGCCCCGTTTAAAATCGACGAATTTCGCACGCTGAACCGCTGCCTGGACAATGCAATCGCCGAAGCGGTCACGGAGTTCAGTTATCAGCGCGACTTCGCCGTGGCCGACAAGCAAGCCGTAGAAATGAACGAACGGCTGGGATTTTTGGCGCATGAATTACGCAACTTTCTCGGGACGGCCACGCTTGCCTTCACCGCCGCCAAGGTCGGAAATTTGAACTTGGCGGGCGCCACCGGCTCGGTGCTGGAACGCAGTTTGGTTGGCTTGCGCAATTTGATCGATCGCACCCTGGCGGAGGTCAGGATCACAGCCGGGCCTACCGTACAACGCCGAGTATTTTCAGCGGCCCGGTTCGCCACCGAAATCCGGCATTCCGCCGCGCTCGAGGCGGAGATACATGGGTGCATTTTCACCGTTTCAGTCGTCGATGCGCTCCTCGCTATCGAGGGAGACTGGGATCTGCTTTTCTCAGCCGTGGGGAATCTGCTGCAAAACGCTTTCAAGTTCACGCATGCCCACACGGAAGTGACTTTGGACGTTTATGCCGGTGGCAATCGCATCCTGATCGATGTCAAGGATAACTGCGGCGGCCTGCCGCCCGGGACAGCCGAGCGCATGTTCCAGCCGTTCGTACAGGTGGGCGGCGATAGAAGTGGCCTTGGACTTGGGCTATCGATCGCTCGGCGCAGCGTCGAGGCAAATGACGGCGAGCTGAGCGTGCGCGACATCCCCGGCGTAGGCTGCGTCTTTACTATTAGTCTTCCCCGGCACGCAATGCCCGAACGATAACTATCGGGGCGGCATTCGGTATTATCGCTTCCTTATAAAAAAGCCGGATCGTAGAATAGAGACCATCGATATGTTTTCGCTGCCTGCGCGCGATATTCGTCCAGCCGGCGTATTGATTGCGCAAGGCTATCGTTCTTGTCTTATTATCTTTACTGATCTTTACCTACTTCGACGCCGGGAGCGTTCATGAGCCAAGCTACACAAGATTCAATGCCACCGTTTCACCTCGCCTTTCCGGTACACAGCCTCGAAGCTGCGCGCGCTTTTTACGGCACGCTGCTCGGTTGTCCCGAGGGCCGCAGCTCGCCCGATTGGATCGACTTCAATTTCTACGGCCATCAGATCGTCGCGCACCTGTCGCCTGAGGAGACGGGCCATCGCAACACGAGCGCGGTCGACGGCGACAATGTGCCGGTGCGCCATTTCGGCGCAGTCCTGTCGATGAGCCAGTGGGAAGCGGCGGCCGAGAAGCTGCGTGGCGCGGGCATCAACTTCATCATCGAACCGCACATCCGCTTCAAGGGTGAAGCGGGCGAACAGGCAACCATGTTTTTTCTCGATCCGTCGGGCAATGCGCTGGAGTTCAAGGCGTTTGCCAATATGGCATCGCTGTTTGCGAAGTAAGAGCCTGAGCCCAGGCTCTTCGCTCGTTCACTTTGCGCCCGATGGTGACGTCGGCACCTGCGGCATCAGCGGCGGTACCAGCGCCGCCGCCGCCGGTACGGTTGCCGTGGTGTCGGGCGCCTGCAGGAAGTCGAAATCGCACCCTTCGTCGGCTTGCGTGATGGTCGTCAAGAACAGCTTGCGATAACCGCGCTCCTTCGGATTGACCTGCCGCGGGGCCAGCGCCGCCAGGCGCGTGGCGATTTCGGCGTCGCTGAGCTCCAACGAGATCGAGCGCTGCGCTACGCTCAAGCGGATCCGGTCGCCCGTCTGCACGATCGCCAGCGGACCGCCGATCGCCGATTCCGGCGTGACGTGCAACACCACCGTGCCCGATGCGGTGCCGCTCATGCGTCCGTCCGAGATGCGCACCATATCCTTGACGCCTTGCCGGCCCAGCTTGCGCGGGATCGGAATGTAGCCGGCCTCGGGCATGCCCGGCGCGCCGACCGGACCGATCTGCTTGAGCACCAGCACGTCATCCGCTTGAACGTCGAGCTCCGGGTCGTCGATGCGGTTGGCCAGATCCTCGGCATTTTCGAACACCACCGCGCGCCCCGCATGCTCCATCAGCGCGGGGCTGGCGGCCGACTGCTTGATGATCGCGCCGCCCGGCGCCAGATTACCGCGCAGCACGGCGATGCCGCCTTCCGGATAGATCGGGTTCGCGAACGGGCGCACCACCTCTTGCGGAAAACTGGCCGCAGCGGCGTCGAGTTCTGCGCCCAGGGTCTTGCCGGTCACGGTCAGCGCGTCCAGATGCAGCAGGTGCTTCATCTCGCGCATTACGGTGGTCAGGCCGCCGGCACGATGCAAGTCTTCCATGTAGTGCTGGCCCGAGGGCTTGAGGTCGACCAGCACCGGGGTTTCGCGTGCCATGCGGTCGAGCTGCTGCAGGTCGATCTTGATGCCGAGCCGGCCCGCGATCGCGGTCAGGTGGATGATGCCGTTGGTCGAGCCGCCGATGGCAAGCAACACGCGTAGCGCGTTTTCAATCGCTTGCGGTGTGAGGATTTTCTCCGGCGTCAGTTCTTGTCCGATCATCGCCACGGCCATGGCGCCCGTGCGCTCGGCCACGCGGATCCGGTCCGCGCTGACGGCCGGTGCGCAGGCGCCGCCCGGCAACATGATGCCCAGCGCTTCGGCGATGCAGGCCATGGTGCTGGCCGTGCCCATTACCGAGCAGGTGCCGACCGTTGCCACCAGTTGATTGTTCACCGCGTCGATTTCCGCCGCGTCGATCTGGTCGCCACGGAAGCTGGCCCAGAAGCGTCGACAGTCGGTACAGGCACCGACACGCTCGCCGCGGTGCGAGCCGGTCAGCATGGCGCCGCTCACCAATTGGATCGCTGGCATGCCGGCCGCAGCCGCTCCCATCAACTGCGCGGGCACGGTCTTGTCGCAGCCGCCGATCAGCACCACGGCATCCATCGGTTGCGCGCGTATCATTTCCTCAGTGTCCATCGACATCAGATTGCGCAGATACATGCTGGTCGGATGCGAGAAGCTCTCGGCAATCGAGATGGTCGGAAAGTCGATCGGCAGGCCGCCCGCCAGCATCACGCCGCGCTTGACCGCCTCGATCAGTTGCGGCGCATTGCCGTGGCAAGGGTTGTACGCGCTACCGGTATTGGCGATGCCGACAATGGGGCGCGACAGCGCGTCGTCGGTGTAGCCGGCACCCTTGATAAAGGCCTTGCGCAGAAATAAGGAAAAGCCTTCGTCGCCGTAGTTGGTGAGGCCGTTTTTCAGGCCAGTGGCCGGCACTGGCGGTTTGGAATCGGAGCTCATGGTTTTCCAATAAGAACATCAATAATAGTTGACGGCTGTCGTATCGTGAACGCGATTGTGCTGCCCGTGACGCCGGGCTTCTTGTTCTGACTCGCGCGCGACAACGATTGATAGATCGTTCGGATAGCAAAGGAAATGGCGGCTCACAAAAAAATCGCCTCAATGTCCGGCATCTCGGCTGGCGATGCGCTCAAGTCCAGCGTGTTCTCGATGTGACTCAAATGCGCGCTCATGGTCGACGACGCGCGCGCCGCGTCGTGCGCTTCGATGGCATCGATCAGGTCGGCATGTTCATGATGAGGGCAGGCCGGCGTGTTCGGCTTATCGTAGAGCGTGATGATGAGGCAGGTCAGTGAGGTGAGTTCACGCATCAGCCGCAGCAGGATTTCGTTGCCGGTCATCTGCGCGATCAGAATATGAAACTCCCCGGACAACCGGATGATGGCGGGCCGGTCATCCTTGACGCGCGCCTCCTCTTCCTGCTTTACGTGACGCCGTAATGCGCGGATCTGCACGGGAGTCGCGCTTGCGCATAGCATACGCGCCATTTCGGGTTCGACCAGGCGGCGTGTCACGAACACATCGCGCGCCTGCTCGACGCTAGGGCTGGCGATGAAGGCGCCGCGGTTAGGCACCAAGGTGACTAGTCCTTCATGTGCCAGACGTCCCAATACTTCGCGGATCTTGGTACGGCTCACGCCTGACACTTCCGCGAGCCGGTCCTCCACCAGCCGTGTGCCCGGCCCGAGACGATGCTCGAGCACAGCTTTTTGCAGACGCCGATAAATTTCCTCGTTGCTGAAGGCGGTTTTATCCGCCGCAACGGCAGGCGAAGACGAAAGCGGAGCGGGAGGGCACAAGGTAATTCTCGACGGAGTGGGTACGGACCAATCTTAAATCAATTGCCTGCGCTTTTGTACACAAAGGTGTCGCGTCACGGTCTGGCCGTGCTTCCGAGCCATGGCCTGGCACCATGCCTCTTAAATGCGAATTTGCGCACTTATATTGTGCGTAAGCGCGATGCCCGCACTGCCTCGATGCAGAGAAATGCCACTGTATATGGCGGTTCTGAGCTTCCAGATCGTACGCTGGAATGCCGGTTAACCGTCTGTCATATTGCATACGATGTCATTTTAGATCGTATACAAAAGATAGATATTTTGTTGGCACAGTGATTGCTTATATCGGTTCTCTAACCTTGCATCTTTAACAAAAAATTCGAAAACCATGACGAATCGCACTTTGCTTGGCATGTTGACTCCGTCGTCCAACACTACGCTAGAACCGGTCACCTCCGCGATGCTGGCCGGACTTCCTGAAGTCAGCGCGCATTTCGGTCGTTTTCGCGTAACGGAAATCGCGCTATCCGAGCGCGCGCTGGCCCAGTTCGACGATGCCGAGATACTGGCGGCCGCAGATCTATTGGCGGACGCGAAACTCGACCTGATAGGCTGGAATGGTACCTCGTCGGGATGGCTCGGTTTCGAGGCCGACGAGCGTCTGTGCCAACGCATTACCGAGCGCACCGGCATCCCCGCATGCACGTCGGTGCTGGCACTGAACGAGATCTTCGCCAAGACCGGCGTGCGCCGCTTCGGGCTGGTGACGCCTTACCGTGACGACGTGCAAGCCAAGGTCATCTCGACATACGGCGCGGCCGGCTTCGAATGCGTGGCGGAACGCCACCTCAACAAACAAGACAATTTTTCGTTCTCTGAAGTGGATGCGGATACCTTGCGTGCGATGGTGCGTGAAGTAGCAGTGTGCCAGCCTGACGCCATCACGATTTTCTGCACCAACCTGCGCGGCGCGCCGCTGGTCGAAGAGCTGGAAGCCGAGTTGGGGATTCCGATCTACGACACCATTTCGACCGTGGTGTGGAAAGCACTACGCATGACCGGCGTGGACACGTCGCGCGTGCAGGGCTGGGGCCGCCTGTTCCGGGAGGTCGTGTGAACGACGCATACGCCTTCGACTTGGTGATCCGCAACGCGGACATTGCTACCGCAGCCGATCGCTTTCACGCCGATATCGGCGTGCGCGACGGGCGGATTGCGATGCTGGGCGCCAATCTGGCAGCCGGCGTGCGCGAGATCGATGCACAGGGGCGGCTGGTTACGCCAGGCGGCGTGGACGCCCACTGCCACCTCGATCAGGAAACCGGCGACGATAGCGTGATGGCCGACGACTTTGCCAGTGGCACGGTCTCCGCCGCGTGCGGTGGCACTACCACCGTCATGCCGTTTGCCTGTCAGCAAAAAGGCCATACCTTGCGCGAGGCGATCGACGAATATCACCGGCGTGCCCACGGCCGCGCAGTGATCGATTATGCGTTTCACCTCATCGTCACCGATCCCACACCTTATGTCTTGCAGCAGGAACTACCGCAACTGATCGAGGAGGGCTATACGTCCTTCAAGATCTACATGACCTACGACGCACTCAAGCTCAACGACCGGCAGATGATCGAGGTGCTCGCCTTGGCTCGCGCGCATGGCGCGATGACGATGATCCACGCCGAGAACGCCGATTGCATCGCGTGGCTTACGCAGGCACTGCTTGAGCAAGGCATCACTGCTCCGATCGGTCATGCGCTGTCGCGCCCGATGCTGGTGGAGCGCGAAGCGACGCACCGGGCCATCAGCCTGGCCCAGTTGGTCGACACGCCTGTGCTGATCGTGCATGTGTCTGGCAGAGAAGCGATCGATCAGATCCGTTGGGCGCAAGGCCAAGGTCTTTCGGTATTTGCCGAAACCTGCCCGCAGTATCTGCTGTTGACAGAGGACATGCTCGAGGACGGCGCACGCGGCTATCAATGTATCTGCAGCCCGCCGCCGCGCGACGAGGCGAACCGCCAGTCGGTGTGGGACGGCCTGCAAAACGGCACATTCCAGATCGTCTCTTCGGACCATGCGCCGTTTCGCTACGCCGGCGCCGAAGGCAAGCTGGTGGCGGGCGACACGCCTAGCTTCGACCAAGTGCCCAATGGTATTCCGGGCCTGGAAACGCGCATGGCGCTGCTGATGACAGAAGGTGTGCTGGCCGGGCGCATCGACATCCACGCCTTTGTCGCGCTGACCGCCACCAATGCGGCCAAGCTCTATGGCTTGTATCCACGCAAAGGGTCGATTGCAATCGGCGGCGATGCCGACTTGGTGGTGTGGGATACGGCGCGCGCGTTCACGTTGCACAACGACGACCTGCACCACAACGTCGATTACACGCCTTACGAAGGTTGGCAGTTGCAGGCTTGGCCTGCGCTCACGATCTCGCGCGGCGTGCTCGTCTGGGATGGCAGCGCACCGTGCGCTGCGCCCGGACGCGGGCAGTTCCTGCCGGCGCTGCGCCCGGAGTTGGCCAAGCCGCATCGGCCTTTGAGTCCGCGCGTGGGTGCGCACAAAGTGTTATCGCAGTTCGCTTTTCCCTCGGGCTATCGCGGTTGAGGAGCTGGCCGTATCGGCGGTTCGCATCGCATCTACTTTTTAAAAACCTTGCTTGGAGAATCTCATGCCTGATCCCAATTCGGATCGTCGCTTTTCGAGTCGTATCGCGGTGCTGCTGCTTCTGGTGTGCGGCCTGAGCTTCACGGCTGGCGCCAGTGCCCAGTCGACGCCGACATTCAAGCTTGCCTACGCCAAATGCGCCCATTGCATGTCGATGGCCCTGGTGCCGGCGCTTGCAAAGAACGTCAATATCGAAGCGATCAACTTTACGGCCGGCAGCGACGCGTTAACGGCGCTGGTATCCAAAAGCGTCGATATCGCGCAAGTCACGTACCTGAGTTTTGTCAGCGGCCTGGACAAGGGCTTCGATCTGGTGGCGGTATCGGGTCAGGTGAACGGCGGCTCGGAAATGCTGGTCGGCAAGGATATCCCGCTTGCGGCGGACGACTGGGATGGTCTGAAAAAACTGATCGCGCAGTACAAGGCGCAGGGCAAGCCGTTCAGGGTTGCCGCCTCGCGGGGCAATGCGCAGGATCTGCACATGCGCGGTGAGCTGGCGCTGCACGGCATCAACCCGAACAAGGATGTGCAGTTCATCAACATTCCCAATCCGGCCGACCATGCGGCTTCATTGCAGCGTGGCGAGATCGAAATGATCTGCTCGGTCGAACCGTTCGCCTCGAAAATCCGCATGAGCGGCATCGGCAAGCACTTCTCCTATCCGTATGACCAGGCGGCGGGGCGGTTGACCAACCTGATCGTCACACGGTCTGACGTGATCAAGGAACATCCGGCCGAGGTGCGTGAAACGGTGGCCGCGGTAGTGCAGCTGGTGAATAACCTGCAAAACGACAAGCAGGCCTGGGTCGCCAGCATCGTCAAGGGCACCGGTCTGGATCAGGCGACTGCGAACGAAGCGCTCAAGAATGCCTACCCCGACTACCGGATGTACCGCCAGCAGACCCATGCGATCGCCACGATGATGAACGATCTGCACTACACATCGACCGACGTGTCCAGCCAGATCGACAAGAGCATGGACTACAGTTTCCTGATGGATGCGACCCACAAATCCAAGGTCGAACTCGGTTATTGATGCGGGCGTGGTGCGCGGCTAGTTACGGGCGTGGCGCGAGGTTGGTGCGGGTTTGCGGTTTAACCAGGAGTAGTAGATGAAGCAAGCAATGCAGTCACTGTGGCGGTCCAAATCGCGCGTGGTCGTGCCGATCTGCCTGGTGGCGTTCTGGGAGCTGTTTTCACGCTCCGGTGTGCTGCCGGCGTCGTTGTTGCCGGCGCCGTCGCGGGTGCTGATGACCTGGCTGGATTGGATCTTCGGCTTTTCCGGGACCGCGCAGGACGACAGCGGCCGATGGATTTACGACGCGCTCGCGAGCTGCTTGCGTGTGTTCGCCGGTTACCTGGTCGCCGCCGTCTCGGGTATCGCCTTGGGCGTGGCGATCGGCTGGTGGCGCTGGGTCGAAAAGACCATAGAGCCGACCATCCAGATGCTGCGTCCGATTCCACCGGTCTCGTGGATTCCGCTTGCGATCGTCTGGTTCGGCATTGCCAACAAGCCGGCGATCTTTCTGGTGTTCCTTGGCGCGTTTTTCCCCATCCTGATGAATACCGTGCAAGGCGTCAAAACCGCAGACCGCAACTTGTTGCGCGCGGCGGCGATGGCCGGTGCGAACCAGGGCCAGTTGCTGCGCTTCGTGGTCGTGCCGGCTGCGCTGCCCAGCATTTTCTCGGGCTTGCGGATCGGTATCGGCACCGCCTGGATGTTGACCGTGACGGCCGAGATGGTTGCCGTCAAAAGCGGGCTCGGTTACGTGTTGTGGGATTCGTATTACTTCCTGCGCTACGACTTGGTGATCGCTGCCATGATCAGCATCGGGCTGCTCGGCTTCCTGGCCGATTTCGGCCTCAAGCAAGTGATGAATTACGTGCTGCGCTGGCAGCATGCGGCAACGGTGCAAGGCACCAGGGCTTAGGGAGTGAACATGTCTTTTATCGAATTGAATCGCATCGTCAAGGTGTTCAAGGACCGCAAGCGCGGCACCGATATGCTGGCCATCGACGACGTCACGCTCAAGCTGCCGCAGAAGGAGTTCCTGTGCCTGCTCGGCCCAAGCGGTTGCGGCAAATCGACCTTGCTGAACATGATCGCCGGCTTCGAATTTCCGACCAGCGGCACGGTTACGGTAGCGGGCAAGCCGGTCGCCGGCCCCGGTGCCGAGCGCGGCATGGTGTTCCAGCAAGCCAACCTGATGCCCTGGCTGCCGGTTTGGGATAACGTCGCTTTCTCGCTCAAGCTGCAAGGCAAGAGTCAGGCCGAGCGGCGCCGCGCTGCGCAGCCGTTTATCGACACCGTCAAGCTGACCGGTTTTGAAAACCATTACCCGTCCGAGCTCTCCGGTGGCATGGCGCAGCGCGTCGGAATTGCGCGCGCGCTGCTGCTCAATCCGACGGTGATCCTGATGGACGAACCGTTCGCGGCCCTGGATGCGCAAACCAAGCTGGAAATGCAGGAAGAGCTGGTAACGCTGTGGCAGCGCTACGAGAGCACTATCGTGTTCGTCACGCATAGCGTGGATGAAGCGCTGATCTTGGCGACCAAGGTCGCTGTCATGACGCACCGCCCGGGCCGCATCCGGGAGCTGATCGACGTTGCGCTGCCCAGGCCGCGCGATTCCACCTCGCAAGCCTTCAACGACGCCAAGCGTCATGTGCTCAGCCTGATTCGCGAGGAGTCCGCGCTGGCTCGCGCCGACGCGGTTGCGCTGGCCTGAGCGCAGTACACGCCGATCCATACGGACAGCCCACGCCGCTTTAATCTCCAGAATAAGGTTCTATCAGCTCCGCGAAGCGGTCCGCCAGGGTCGGCTTCGCGCGCGCAGGCCATATCGCACTGAGTTCGAAGCGCGGCAGCGCCGCGCCGTCGATAATCTCGCACAAGCGCACGCCGCTGAATTGCAAGCTGCGGGTCGAGCTCGGCAGCAGCGAAACACCGCACCCGGCGGCCACGCATGCGAGGACGGTCAGCGAGCGATTGGCTTCCTGAACGATCTCTACCTCGCAGCCGGCCTGGCGAAACGCGCTTAAAATGCCGGCTCGCACGTTCGGCAGTTGATCGTGCGGAAACCATACGAGACCGTGCGGCGCCAGTTCACGAAGCGTCACCTTGGTGCCGGCGCTGGTGTCGGCGCTGGTGTCGGCGCTTGTGCCAGATCCAAGCTCGAATGTATCCGGTAACACGGCGATCAGCTTCTCGCGCATCTTGCCTGCGACCGGCACGGGCGTATGTACCAGCCCAAGGTCGATTTCGCCTTTCTCGAGCGCGTTGGCCTGTTCCGCGTTGCTCATCTCGCGCAGCCTCAGGTCGACATTCGGCACGCACGCTCGGAGCGCCGCAATCGCGCGCGGCAAACGCCGCGTCGGGGTATCCGCATACGAAGCCTTTCAGCGTTGCGGCTTTGAGCTCACGAAAGCGTAGCCATCCGATCCCAATGCCGATGGCATACATTCCCATCAGTCCAATGAACGTCGCGACAATAAGCCGGTAGTCGAGCAACTGCGCACGCGATGTGCTGGCCATGCCGACCAGCAGAAGGGCGGGGAAAATCCAGTTAAGAACAAGCCGGGTGATCAGCAGACTGTCGGAATGGGTAAGCGTGCCGCGCTTTCCAGCCAATAACCCGAGAGCAATGACAAAGGCGACAGGCACGAGGGGCCCTACGATCTTATCCAGCATTGCATTAGCACTCCTTTGGATTTTAGATTGCCGAACTGGTCACCCTTCAGCGCCGGTTCCCGCGCAATGGGTCTCCGGGGCCGCTAGCCTGCCTGTCGTTGGCTGGAGGGGCGTCGCCGACCGGCTCCGTGCCTTCACGCAGGCCGCGCGTTCAGGCCACGCGGTATTCCCGGATGACATCCGCGTTCGGTTCAAGGCCGAGTCCTGGTCCTTGACGCACCGCGATTGCACCGTTCTTCGGAATGATGGCGTCACCATAGAGCTGCACCTCGAGGTCGAAATAACGCCATTCGACCAGCGCGCCGGGCCCGCCCAGCGCCGCGCTCGCGTGCACGCCCGCAAGCAGGCCCGGGCCGTCATAGAAGGTGTGAACCATCACCGTGGTGTTATGGGCTTGGGCTAATGCGTAGATTTTTTTGATTTCTGTGAGGCCGCCCATCTTGGCCGGGCTCGGTTGAATGAAGTCGACTGCCTTCGCCTCGAGCATATGTTGAAAATCCATCAACGTCGACGCATTCTCGCCCGCGGCGACAGGAATGCCGCCCTCCTGCCGCACCCGCGCAAGCCCTGCATAGTTTTCCGGCGGCCAGACCGGCTCTTCGAGCCACCGCCCAGCGCACGCGAGACGTTTTCTCTAACGCGTTCGGGATCGGAATACCGGATAAGACTGGCGTAGCAGCGCAGCGAGCTTGCATCGCTACCCCCGAGCAATTGATAGACCGGCTTTTCCGTCACCTTGCCGGCGATATCCCAAAGCGCGATGTCGATCGCGGAGAGCCCGTAGATAAAGGCACCGCTACGCCCGAAAATGTGGAATTTCGTCTGCAGGTCGAGCATCAGTTTCTCAACCTGTGTGGCATCCCGACCGACAGCTTCGGGAGCGAGGATGGAATCGATCACGACCCTGGCACCGGGAACGGACATAAAACCGAACGTTTCGCCCCAACCGACTACTCCTGTATCGGTCGTCACCTTGACGACCAGCGAATCGACGGTTTGAAGACCCGCTTTACCCCATGCTCCCGCATCGGATTGGCCACCCGAGGTAAAGGGAATTCGCAGGGGTATGGACTCTATGCTGGCAATTTTCACGGTGTTGCTCTCCTCGTGCTCGTATCGTGTCCGACGGTCGCCAGGGCCGACGCATCTATCGGCCGTTCCGGCACTCCTATGCGATTGGGTCGCGACGCTGCAACGTGACGGTGCACTCTACGGACGCTTAAAACTTGTGACGCAGGCCTAGCCGGACAACGGCCTGGCGATTGTTCGATGAATCTCCCAGGTTGGCGATGTTGGCCACCGCGGGGGCGCCGGTCGAACCGATACCAGACGCTTTTTGCCAGGTGCCCAGGATATAGACATCGGTGCGTCTGGACAGTGCGTAATCTGTCACTAGACTAAATTGGCTGTAATGTTGATTGCCGATGGTCTGGCCGCTGGCGTTCGTTACGCTGTTGCCTTTGGTGTAGTCATACGTCACGCCGGCATAAAGGTTGGGCCTGAATTCCCACTTGAGCCCCACTTCCCCAATGTTGAACGTTGCGTTTGCACCGCCGCTCACTGCGTTCCCATATTGGGTGTTCGAATACGTCACGGCGATCGTGGCCGGTCCGATCTTGTAGGAGCCACCTGCGGCCACCACCTGATACGAAGTGGCGGCAACATAGCCGCTATTCAAGGAACCGCCCAGTACGGATACGCCGTTCTGGTTGTCGGTGAAAAAGCCCGTGCCCGCTGTGCCCGTCGGATTCTTGAAGTAGTTGTAGCCAGCGCCCAAAACGATCGGGCCGCTGGCATAGGCGGCGCCCGCGGAATATCCGCCGCCCCCGGTGACGTTGCCGGCTTGGCCACCCAGGCTGACCACGGCACCGAACGACAAGCCGTTAAAGTTCGGGCTGCCATATTTGATGGCGTTGTTGGTACGCACCGTATTGCCGAGGTTGTCCAGGTCGCCCGGGTGATCAAACAAGGTCGAAGTGGCCATAAAACCATATGACGTCACCGGTTGGACATAAGTCACGACGGCATCGTACTGGCGGCCCATCGTCAACGAACCGAACCGCGAGCTGCTCAACCCGACAAACGCTTGACGGCCGAACGGCGTGCCGCCTTGTCCGAATGCGCCGTTGCTGACGTTGATGCCGGATTCGAGGGTGAAGATTGCCTTCAGGCCGTTACCCAGATCTTCGGCGCCCCTGAGTCCCCAGCGGCTGCCGTTCAGACCGTCGGCCGCGTCCAGCGATAGCTGGCGTCCACCCCTGTTGGTGCCGCCCACGACATTCCTGGCATTGGTGTTGTACTGCACCCCTTCGTCAATGATGCCGTAGAGCACCACGCTGCTCTGTGCGTGCGCGTTAATCGAAACCGTGCTCGCAATGGCACTCGCTAAGAGTATTTTCTTCACGGGAATATTCTCTGGACGCATGGCGAATGAAGGGAGCGTGCTTAAAGCCAATGTAGTTGCTGGCGCGAGCTTGTGCAAGGTTGTAACAGCGCGTTGCGAGCGGGGCGTCGCTTATCTGTTCCAGCGATACACCTATCATCACAAACCGCGTGTGCAATCTGGAAACATTGCTAATCTTGTTCCTACGTGACGCATCAATAATCTGGCAGCGAGGTAGGAGATGGATCAGCTTTACATGTTGCGGGCGTTCGTCGCGGCCACACGATATCGAAGTTTTAGCAAGGCCGCCGCGTCCTTGGGTGTAACCACTGGCTCCATCTCGAAGGCGATCGCCAAGCTCGAGGCGAGCATCCATACGCGGGTCCTGCATAGGACAACGCGGTCTGTGTCATTGACCGAAGCGGCACAGCCGTACTACCTGAGCTGCTGCCGTCTGCTGGAAGAACTCGACGAAGCCAATCGCCGCATTACGCAGGAGCGTGAAGTCGATGGCGGCAGGCTACGGCTTGCCGTGCACCCGATGCTGGTGAGCGAAACCTTTACCCGGCTGGTGCTCAGCTATCACGCCATCGCCCCGAACGTGAATCTGATAGTTTCCGTTCAGGACGGGACCGTGAATCTGTATGACGGACGCTTCGATATGGCGATTCTTCCGCCTCATCTGGTGGAGCAATCGGCGGTGATTCGCCGCACGCTATCGAAGTCGCCGCGCATTCTCGTCGCGGCACCCGGTTATCTTGAGCAATACGGTACGCCTGAAACCGCGTCGGAACTGAATCGTCACTTCCTGCTGCTGGACCCCGAGTCGAGGCAGAAAGACTCGGATTTCATCGAGTTGCTCGAAGACGGCAAAAGAGTGAGCATGTTCCCCATGTCGTCGCTGGACGGGAACGAAGTGCTGTTGCGGGCCGCAGCGCTCACGGGAACCGGTATCGCCACCTTGCCTGAAGCCATGGTTCGTGAGGACATCGCCATGGGGCGTCTCAGGCACATCTTGCCGCGGTGTTCTACCTCAGACAGCAACGTCGAGATTTGTCTCTTCTATGCGCACCGCGAACTGCTTCCCGCACGGCTTAGGACGTTCGTGGATTTTTGTGCGGAGTTTTTCCGCGCGCCGGCTCGACCCGTGGCTGAGGACGCGACGGACGTTTTGCAACGGCTAGAGCGTCGCGAGGATCGCAGACTGACGACCGCCTGAAGCTTGCATCACATCGGTGATCGATGTGATGCATCGCGATCGACGCAAAAGGGCGCCGACTCGCGGCGCCCGATCGTGTTGGTATCAACGGCTTATGGGGCGGTGATCAGCGATTTCTCAGTGACCCGCGCTCTGGCCACCGTCGACGTGCAGGATTTCACCCGTCACGAAGGGAGCCGACTCCAGGTACAGGACCGCGTCCACGATATCGCTCATCTCGCCCATATGACCCATCGGGTGCAGGGCTCCGAGCGCCGCGTGGGTTTCAGGCGCGTGCATCGGCGACTTCATGATGCCCGGCGAGACAGCGTTCGCGCGGATGCCGGTCTTCGCGTATTCGATCGCGAGGGACTTCGTGGCGGCGGCCAAACCGCCCTTCGTCAGCGATGCCAGCACCGACGGCACCCCGTTGATGGCGTGGTCGACCAGACTGGTCGTGATGTTGACAATGTGCCCGCTCGAATTCTTTTCCATCTCGGTGATGGCGAGCTGCGTGATGTGGAAGAAACCAGAGAGGTTCACGCCGGTTATCGCCGCGTAGTCTTCATCGGTGTACTTGGTAAAGGGCTTCGCGATGAAGATACCTGCGTTGTTGACCAGGGTGTCGATGCGGCCGAAGCGCGCCACGCCTTCGGCGATCACGCGACGAGCGGTAGCCGGATCGGCGATATCGCCGGCCACCGCCAGGACGTTCGCATCATCGGACGGCTTGATGCTGCGTGCGGTCGCGACAACGCGATAGTCGCGTTTGCGGAAAGCCTTGACCAGTTCGGCGCCTATGCCTTGTGACGCACCCGTAATGACGACAACTTTTTGTGCTGTGCTCATGATAAACCTCGAAAATAAGTGGATTCGGCTCTGTTGCCGATCGGACCGAAGGCGCCGATAGGTGCTAAATTTAGGCTTGTTGGCGTCGAGTGCGAATACCCGCCATGGACAAACAGTTGTGCCTGGCGAGAACAAATCGGGCTGATCGCCAATGCCCGCCGGGTTTGACGCGGTGTATTAGCGCGACGCGGATTGGCGCATGGCGCGAGTCATGGGGCCGTCGTCCCGCGGGAGCATGTGCTTCTGACCGCGGATTGTTGTGCCGAGATAAATATGTCTCGCCATTGATTCCTGCCTGGAAAGAATGCGGCGCTATTTCGACGAACCATACCCAGGCTCGCCTCGCGCGGTCGTTCACCGTGTTTCGCAAAGGACTACAAGCGAATTCATGCGCGAGTGGATGGCACACAAGCTAGGGGCCGACGACACGTAGATCAGAGGCATTTCCAGGTAGTGATGACCGGTGCCGCATTTGCACTGCGACCGGCGACGCCAAGCCGAATCCGTTACATCGGAAAACCGGCGGCAAAGCTATCGCGCAGGTAACTGACAAACAGGCCGACTGCGCGGGGGACATGCGATGTGTAGGGCCGCAATATGTGAAGTTGTTCCGCGAATCCACCGGCGACGCGCCAGTCAGGCAAGAGTACGACCAATTTTCCAGCCTGGACGGCCGCTTGCGCGGTGAAATCGGGCAGCAGTGCAATCCCCAGGTCATCGAGTGCCGCATCGCGTAATACTTCGCTATTGCTCGCGGAAAACTGCCCATTGACGGGAACCGTGACCGGCGCTGCGGCGGTCTTTCGCGCCGTCCTGCGCTCGAACGACCACATTGCTCCTCCCGTTGACCGCGGATAGAACAGGCAGTCGTGCGACGAAAAATCCTCCGGGGTCTTGGGCGAACCACGTTTGCGCAGATAGGTGCGCGTGGCAACAACCACGGAACGTGTCTCGCAGAGCTTCCAGGCGACATGGGTATCCGGCGCCTGCGCGCTATGGCGAATCGCCAGATCGAACCCTTCCACCGCCAGCGAGCTGATCCGGTCGGACACCTCCAGTTGGACACGAACCTCGGGGTTCGCTCGCAGGAACGCGGGCAATTTCGGCACGAGCTGTTGCCGCGCGAATGAGACCGGTGCCGTAACCCGCAACAGTCCGCGCGCAACGCCGGCCTGTTCCCGCACGGTTGCGAAGCTCGCGGCGATGTGTTCGTACTGATCCCGCGTGTCATCGACGAGCCGTTGCCCGGCCTCGGTCAACCGGACGCTGCGCGTGGTGCGCTGGACCAATGAAATGCCTGCGGCGTGCTCCAGTTCGGAAATGCGTTGACTCATCGCCGCTTTGCTCACGCCCAGGCGCGAGGCCGCAGCCGTATAGCTGCCTTGCTCGGCGAGCACGGTCAGCCAGTGCAAATGAGTCCAGAGACCTTCAACCTTTCGGATGTCCATACATTCATTGTTCACAATACAAAACAGTGAGTTCAATGATAGCGTCTTTCCAGTTCGCTCGGAGCCTCCTACACTCTTTTCATTGCAAATCACCACAGAGGAAGTCGACATGCAAGCTTTCAACGACAGCACGGACGTCGGGCATTTCATCCACGGCCAGCGCGTCAACGGTACGGGAACGCGCAGCCAGTCCATCTTCAACCCGGCGACCGGCGCACAGCCGCGCAAGCTGCTATTGGGCGAAACCGCGGACGTGGACGCTGCCGTCGCGAGCGCCAAGGCTGCGTTTCCGAAGTGGAGCAATACGCCGCCGATACGCCGTGCGCGCGTTATGCTGCGTTTCCTCGAATTGATGAATAAGCACAGTGACGAACTGGCCGCCATCATCACGGCCGAGCATGGCAAGGTGTTTTCCGATGCGCAAGGCGAAGTCGCGCGCGGCATCGACATCATCGAATTTGCGTGTGGCATCCCGCAACTGCTCAAGGGCGACTATACCGAGCAAGTCTCGACGGGCATGGATAACTGGACGATGCGGCAGGCGCTGGGCGTGGTCGCCGGCATCACGCCGTTCAACTTCCCGTGCATGGTGCCATGCTGGATGTTCCCGGTTGCCATTGCGGCCGGTAACGCCTTCATCCTCAAGCCCAGCGAGCGCGATCCGTCGGCGTCGCTGTTCATGGCGGACCTGTTGCAGAAGGCGGGGCTGCCGGACGGCGTGTTCAACGTGGTTCAGGGCGACAAGGAGGTCGTAGACGCCTTGTTGACTCACCCGGACGTCAAGGCGGTCAGCTTCGTCGGTTCGACGCCGATCGCCAACTATATCTACGAGACGGGGGCCAAGCACGGCAAGCGCGTGCAGGCACTCGGGGGCGCGAAGAACCATATGGTCGTGATGCCGGACGCCGATCTCGATCAAGCGATCGACGCGTTGGTCGGCGCCGGATACGGATCTGCCGGCGAGCGATGCATGGCCATTTCGGTGGCAGTCCTGGTGGGCGATGTGGCTGACAAGATTATTGCGCGGCTGGCCGAGCGCGCTCGCACTCTGGTGGTCAAGAACGGGATGGAGCCGGATGCGGAGATGGGTCCGCTTGTGACGCGGCAGGCTCTGGAGCGCGTCGAAGGCTACATCGCGCTGGGTGTCGAAGAAGGTGCGACGCTGGTCGTCGACGGTCGCGGCATGAAGGTTCCCGGTCACGAGGATGGTTTCTTCACCGGCGGCACGCTGTTCGATAACGTGACGCCCGAAATGCGCATCTATAAGGAAGAAATCTTCGGTCCGGTGCTCGCATGCGTGCGCGTCAAGGACTTTACCGAAGCCGTCGATCTGGTGAACGCCCACGAGTTCGGTAACGGTGTGGCATGTTATACGCGTGACGGACACATCGCACGGGAGTTCGGCCGCCGGATCGAGGTCGGGATGGTCGGTATCAATGTGCCGATTCCAGTTCCGATGGCGTGGCACGGCTTCGGCGGCTGGAAGCGCAGCCTCTTCGGCGACATGCACGCCTATGGAGAGGAGGGCGTACGTTTCTACACGAAACAGAAGTCCATCATGCAGCGCTGGCCCGAGAGCACCGAGAAGGGTGCCGAGTTTGCGATGCCGACCGCAAAGTAGCCGCAGAGCGGTTGCAACGTAAGCAGGACTTGAGTTGGATGCCTGGGGCGCCTCGCATGGGTGCTCCAGGCAGATGGAAGTCTTTCCATCGGGTAAAGGGTGTTTTTCCCGCCCATCGGTTGACTGGCCGTTCGTTCAGACCGAACATGCTCGTGTGTATCCCCGAGCGAGGATCTGACCGAGGGCAAAATGGATTTCTCATCGCTGGAAATATTCTGTGCCGTCGCGACGCAGCAAAGCGTCAGTCGCGCGGCCCAACATCTGGCACGTGCCCAATCAAACGTAACAACGCGCGTGAGGCAGCTTGCAGAGGAGCTCAAGGTTCAGCTCTTTTCAAGGGGCGGCAAACGCATGACCTTGACGCCCAACGGGCATAGATTGCTCGAGTACGCACAGCGCCTGCTGTGCCTGGCCGAAGAAGCGCGCCAGGCCATGAATCCGGAGCCCCCCACGGGCCGGTTGCGCATAGGCGCCATGGAAAGCACGGCAGCGGCACGCTTGCCGGCGCTTCTTTCGGCGTACCACAGCAGGTGGCCACAGGTCGATCTGGAAATTTCCATTGGCACATCTCGCTCATTGGTCGAGGACGTGGAGGGCAACCGCCTGGACTGCGCGTTTGCGGCCGATGCCGGCGTGCAGGGCTACGCTGACCTCGGCACCAGGTTTGCCGAGCGCGGACTGAATGCCACGCGCGCCTACACGGAAGACCTGCTGCTGGTGTTGCCGCCCAACCACCCGCCCGCAAATGGCCCGCGGGATCTCAAGATCACGACGCTGGCCGCATTTGCGCGGGGCTGCACCTATCGGAGCGTGCTCGAACACTGGTTGGGCGCCGAGGACGCAGGGGGGGCCCCCCGCTGGACGATGATGGAGCAGGCGTCATATCGCACGATGCTCGCCTGCGTTGCGGCAGGGTCCTGTTTCGCGGTTTGCCCCAAGTCGATATTGGATTTGCAGCGCGCCCCGATGGACGTCCGAACGCAGGAATTCGTGACGATAGATACCTATCTGGTCGCGCGTGCCACCTACAACAGCAGCGCGTACGAAGAGCTGCTACGGTCCGTTCAGACCAGGAGGCATTTGGCGTAGGGTAGCGGCAACGATCATTTGAAACAAACCCCATGTGAAGAGGAAAGCGATATGACTAAGCAGACAGACAATCGAACATTGCTGCGCTTGTTGGGCATCGAGAAGCCTATCATTCAGGCGCCTATGGCCGGTGTCAACACGCCTGCGCTGGCCGCTGCGGTATCCAATGCCGGTGGCCTGGGCTCGTTGGGCGTTGGCGCGATGAACGCCGAAGGGGCCCGCAAGGTCATCAAGGAGACCCGTGCACTGACGGCGAAGCCCTTTAACATCAACGTTTTCTGTCATAGCCCGGCGAGCGCCGACGCAGCTGTCGAACGCACATGGTTGAACTGGCTCACGCCGCACTTCGAGCAATACGGGGCGACGCCGCCCGCATCGCTGTCCGAGATCTACACGAGCTTCTTGGCCGACCCGGCCATGCTGGAGGTGTTCCTCGAGGAGAAGCCCGCGATTGTCAGCTTCCATTTCGGTTTGCCATCCTCGGAAGTGATCGCGGCGCTAAAGAAAGCCGGGATCAAGCTCTTGGCGTGCGCGACAAATCTGAAGGATGCCGCGCAGATTGCTGCGGCGGATATCGACGCGATTGTTGCACAAGGTATCGAGGCGGGCGGCCATCGCGGCGCGTTCGACCTGGATGCGCGCGATGATCTATTCGGCACGTTTGCGCTGACGCGCCTGCTGGTCAAGGAATTCCAGCTACCGGTCATCGCCGCGGGCGGCATCATGGATGGGGCAGGGATTGCAGCGGCACTGGCGCTCGGCGCTCAGGCGGCTCAACTTGGAACCGCTTTCGTGGCCTGTGCGGAGACATCGATCGACGAAGGTTACCGTCGTGCAATTCTCGGCGCGTCGGCGCGTCACACGACTTTTACGGCAGCGATCTCGGGACGCGTAGCGAGAAGTATGGTGAACAAGTTCACGGAGCTCGGTAGCGACGCAAAATCGCCGCAGGCGCCCGCGTACCCGATCGCGTATGACGCGGGGAAAGCGCTTCATGCCGCGGCCAAAGCGAAAGGAGAATTCGGCTACGGTGCCCAGTGGGCTGGGCAGGCGGCGGCCCTGGCGAGATCGTTGCCCGCGGCTGAACTGTTCGCTCAGTTGGAGAGCGAGCTCAAGGAGAGTGTCAGGCAGTTGCAGCAACAGCTTTGAGAAACACGTTTTATCAAACGGGAACGGTCCTGCGCGTGTGCTCCAATATAATCGGAGTGTTGCGCAAGGGCCGTTTTCTGTTATTTGATTAGGATAACTTTAGTTAAAAATAAAATAACAAGACAGAGGATTCGCTGGGCCAAAAATCGGCTCGCGCTCGCCGAGAAACCGGGTTAAGAGACAGTCGTCGTCTGTCGTGACATTCGCTTGACCCTGGACGTAGTGGACCTCCACCGGGGCTATCTGCGGGATAGATAACCCTATGCAATACCTTCGCTTGATATTCGTTTTGAACAATGCGACTCTGCAGGACGGGCTTGAGTATCGATGGAGCTGTCATCGGGCCACTCATACAGCAATCTTCAACTACGAATCCGCATATCGTTCTGCGTGATTTGAGATTTTTCGATTTGCAATTTCCTTCGGTAGCATCATAAAATTAGTACTCCTACAACTTCCCAACGTATCGGCACCTTTGCGTACGACGCGCATGCCAGTCAGCTCACGCCGCAATCACGGACCGTATTCAAGCGCAACATTCTCGATAGCCTGGGCTGCGCAATCGCAGCGCTGCCTGGCACGCCGTTCAAGGCGCTGCGCGAGCAATTCGACGAGTATCGCGGTTCGGGATCGTGCTCATTGATCGGCGGCGGCACCACTTCGCCTGACCAAGCTGCGCTGTACAACACGAGCCTGGTCCGTTATGTCGATCTGCTTGACAGCTACATGTCGCCAGGCGGGCTCTGTCACCCGAGCGACAATTTCGGCACGATACTGGCCGCGGCAGACCATGCCCACGCCGGCGGCGAAGACTTCATGCTTGCCCTGGCTGTCGCCTACGAGATCGGATGCCGCATCACGGCGATAGTCCCGGTCATGGCGAAAGGGTTCAATCACTCGATTCAGCTGGCGATATCGTCTGCCGCGGCGTCGGGAAAACTGCTCGGTCTCGATGCCGATCAAATCGCCCATGCCATCGCGATCGCGACAGTCGATAACATCTCGTTGACGTGTTTGCACTCCGAGCCGGTCTCGCAGTGGAAGGGCTTTTCTCCTGGCATTACGGGCATGCGGGCCGTCTATTCCGCGTCTCTCGCGAAACGCGGCTTCACGGGTCCGCTGCGCCTCTTCGAAGGGCCCAATGGCCTAGTGCGCATGTTCGATCAGCCGCTGGACGTAGACTGGGATGATCCTCGGCTGGAGGTCATTCACCAGACGATCATGAAAAAATACTGCTCGCTGATTCACGGTCAGCCGGTGCTCGAAGCGACGCTCGAACTCAAGCGCAAGAACGATGTGAAGAGCAATGAGGTCGACGAAGTCGTCTGTGACATCTTCCAGAGCGGATTCGACATTGCGGGCGGCGGCAGCTTCGGTCCCAAGGATGATCCGCAGACCAAGGAGCAGGCCGACTACAACATCAAGTATCTGATTGCCGTGGCATTGCTCGATGATCAGGTGGGCCCGGCCCAACTTGACCCGAAGCGCGTCCAGGCAGCCGACGCGCAGGCGCTGCTCAAGAAAGTGACAGTACGGCCGGACGCCGGGCTCTCGGCGCAGTACCCGCAAGCGTTGAATACCCGAGTGACGATCAAATGCAAGGACGGCCGCGTGTTCTCCAAGGAGCACGTCGGCTTCGAAGGTGGCCTTGATAATCCGTTCACATGGGAGCGTACGGTCGAGAAATTCAATTGGTTGAGCGAGCAATACGCGGATGAAGCGCTTCGAGGCCAGATCATCGATCTGGTCTCCACATTGGACGAACACCCGATTGAGGAGTTGATGCAACTCCTGGCGAAGGTAAGTCCAGAACCCCGATTCCCGGCGAAACATCCGGGGATTCAATAACCCATAAAGGTCCCCAGGAGATATACATGGCCCTTATTTCTTGCGACATGCGGTACGGACGGACTGACGAGCAGAAGCGGCAACTTGCTGCCGGCCTGCTGCGTGTGGTCAGCGCGGCAACAGGTGAAACGAAGAATGACATCTTTCTGGTTTTCCGCGAAGGACGGGGCATCAACTTCGTCGAACACGGCGAGCATCTTCCCGAGTACGTGGAAGGTGCCGCGAACGATAAAGAACTGATTAGTCGACTCAAATAGAAATTGTTGGAGGTTCCCCTTGCCTTTCATCGAATGCCACATCAAGACCGGTCTGACGCATCAGCGTCGTGAACAACTGATCAGGGACATCATCCAGGTGACGCACGACGCGATCGGGTCGGACCCAAAGATCATCAATGTCATCCTGCACGAACATCCGGCCGAAAATATCAGCATTTCCAGTCGCATCAACGGGGAGGACTTCAAGAAGACCAGCTGATTGGGTGACCGAGTCAAGGATTGCTATTTAACAGATTCGCCAGGCATTGAACCTGGCGGACCGGGATAGGCGACTATCCCGACGAATAGGAGACGGCGATGTTTGAACGATACGAGCAACTTACGAAGCAACTAGGTATCAATCACCCGGTGCTGCTTGCACCGATGGATCTGGTGGCGGGCGGTCGGCTCGCCGCGGCAGTTACAAACGCGGGCGGCCTCGGAATCATAGGCGGTGGCTATGGCGATGAGACGTGGCTGCGCGAGCAGTTCGCCGCGGCGCAGGGTACACGGGTGGGTGTGGGTTTCATCACGTGGAGCCTGTCGCGGCAACCGCATCTGGTCGACGTTTGCATCGAGCATGCGCCGGCTGCCATCATGTTCTCGTTTGGCGATGCACGCGAGCACATCGCGAAGACGAAGAAGCACGGCATTCTCACCATTTGCCAGGTTCAAACGGTTGCGATGGCACGCGAGGCGGTGGACTACGGCGCCGATATCATTGTTGCCCAGGGTACGGAAGGCGGCGGTCACGGGGTCGCTTGCGGCACCGTCTCGCTGGTGCCCGCGATCGTCGATGCAGTAGGTGCAAAGGTGCCGGTCGCGGCCGCCGGTGGTATCGCGGACGGTCGGGGTTTTGCTGCGTCGCTTGCGCTCGGTGCTTCGGGTATCGTTCTGGGAACCCGTTTCTATGCTAGCGAGGAGGCGATCGGACACGAAGATGCCAAGCGCCGCATCGTCGCGTGCCAGGGTGGTGAAGAAACGTTGCGCAGCATTTTGTTCGACATGGCTCGCAACAATGTGTGG
>Ga0265338_10001797_pt1 | contig 33738 bp, 37 predicted proteins | sample 42126metaG_FD_193579 | JGI IMG/M metagenome (GOLD analysis project Ga0265338, IMG submission 193579) | Rhizosphere microbial communities from Carex aquatilis grown in University of Washington, Seatle, WA, United States - 4-21-26 metaG | ecosystem: Host-associated > Plants > Roots > Rhizosphere...
TTAAGGTCGAAGGGGAAGTGCCACATGGTACTATCCTGGTCGATCAGACTGGCGCCATCGTCAGCAACATTGTTATCAAAGACAGAGTCTTGCTGGCCGAAGAAGGCCTGGTAGCGGTGGTTCTGACTATCGATAAAAAGACCGGCGCGCTACTGACCAGCCCGGATATCATCAGCCGCGGCTTCATATATATGAAGGACAACGAGGAGTTGATGAACGCTTTTAGGGCCGAACTGCGCAGGGCAGTTACCCAGCGCTTTAAGCGAGTCGATTTGGACCGTTTCAAAGCCGAGCTTAAAGATTACGTCACGCATTTCTTGTACGAACAGACCCAGCGCTCACCAATTGTTATCCCGGTAGTTAACGTTATCGGCAGCCGCAACGAGAAGACTAACAATGGTCTGCACGGTCAAACCGACAGCGTCCAAAAATCGCCTGAAGAAGTTGCCCTGGAACAACAGCGGCGTTTCGCCCAGATGCGCCAGCGTCTGCTCAACCAAGACGCCCGCGTCGACTAACCACGACCACGCACCGAGGCGGCCTGCTTCCTGGCAGAGCCAGGAACTCTGCCACTTCTCTCGGCGCACTACTGTGTCAAAACCTCCGCTACTCCTTCGCTGTATTTCAATACAGCTCGGTCCGTTGCTTGTTTTTTCCTTGTACTGCATCCAATTGCGTGACCGTGGATATTTTTTGTAACTTTTTCAGCCAGAGTACCTTTAAAAAGAGCATAAGCAGATTGACTGGCTACCCCTACGGTGCTAGTGTTTAGCTATACAAATCAAAAATAAATAAGGAGCAATATAAAATGCCAAATGAAACACTGGATGCCCCCGCCGCCCCGCCCCCGGAGAGCCCTGAAGTACAAGCTGCGCACAAGGAAGCATTGTGGGATGAGGCCAAACGATTAATGGCTGAAGGACGGCCATGGCAAGCTCTCGTTAAGAAATCAGAAGCAATCGGTCTGAAGCCGCTACAAGGGTTTACTAGTATGGCTAAACAGGAATTTGCAGTACGTAGAGATTTGTCGGAATTAGGTTTTCCGCTTAGCGATTCACACAGAGGTAAATTTACTGCCAGAGCTACGGGTCTCCTATTCCCGAGCGAAGAAGGGGGTGCCACCTTGCATGCTAGCATTATTGAAGCTGCTAAACGCACAACCGGGGCTCGCACTACATCCGAAGATCAGGCGAGGCAATCACTACATGAAATTAGTAAAAAAGCCTTTGAGCTCCAAGCTCAAGAAGCTTTTGATGAAGTCGGACACTATACGATTCATGCAGGCTATGCTGCCGCCAGGGCTGGCAATGGAGATTTACTTATAGCTGATGCCAATCCAGAAAGATTAAGGGAACTAGAGGAAGCCGGCTATACTCCGGGCGAAAAAGTTGGGGTAACAATTGGTGTGCCTTTTAGCGCTGATGTAGAAACCCGAAAAGACGTACGGTGGGGAATTGGGCAAACAGAAGCTAACGAACCGCTGAGCATCCGATAGACTTGACGCCATAAGCATAAACGTGTTATAATTACAACACTGTGCTTATCTGTTCGGCTAAGCTTAAACAGGATATAATTGACTCTGATGGCTAGGCCTAAAAAGAAAAACCCCGCCGCGACGCGGCGTAAACAGGCGATTGAACGTCATCGCGACCACGACGCTTTCTGGCGCAGTCTGTACGCTGTCATTTTGATAATCGCCGGTATAGTTCTGGCCTTCGGTGCGGTTATTAAAGCTCCGATTCCGCACGACTTCTGGCACGGGGCCTGGTGGGCTTTTGGTATAGCCACCTATTTCTTACCGTTCGCACTGTTCTATCTAGGTTCGCTCAAGTTTGTTAGCGAGGACCGGCGGATTCCCATCTCAAAATTAGCCGGCGCTGTCGGCTTTATGGTTTTTCTGTCGGCCTGGCTGCACACAGCTTTTATTCATCATCCGGCCGCCTCAAGTATCTGGGTTGGCGGACACGGCGGATCTGTTGGTAAGACTATCGGTAACGTGCTGGTTGGTGCCCTAGGCAAATTCCTGGCGTCACTAATTTTCTTCGTTTTGAGCGCTTTTGCTATCCTATTTACCTTTTCTATCGAGCCGCAGAACCTGCTTAAACTGCTAGAGCTGTTCCGGCGCGAATCCAAAGAGGGCGAGGAAGACCTGGCGGGCTTGAAAGCAAAGATGAACCCGGATTTTGAACTGCACGAGGGCGTACCGGTGGAACACCACGCCGCGCAGGCGCGCCTGAGTTCGATGCGCAACAGCGCCGAAAAATTGGCAGCTGCCCAGGACCACGCCGCGCTGACGACCGCCTCCGATCCGGACTGGCAATTTCCACCATTGGACTTGCTTGATGCTAAGCAGGACAAAGCCGACGCCGGCGACGTTAAACAAAACGCCGAGATTATTAAAGATACGTTCGGTAATTTTAATATCGACGTCAGTGTCGAGGGCGCCAATGTCGGCCCGCGTGTCACCCAGTACACCCTTAAACCGCCGACAGGCGTTAAATTAAGCCGTTTAACAGCGCTAGAAAACAACTTGGCGCTAGATTTGGCCGCTAGCTCCATCCGCATGGAAGCGCCGATTCCAGGCAAGCGAGCCGTCGGAATCGAAGTGCCAAACGTCAAAGCCGCAACCGTTACCATTCATAGCTTGATTGGCAGTCCGGAATGGTCCGAGCTGAAGAGTCCGCTCGGCTTCGTACTGGGCAAGGACATCGTCGGTATGCCAGTAGTTGGTGATCTAGAGCGCATGCCGCACTTGCTTATCGCTGGACAAACCGGTTCTGGTAAGTCCGTCATGATTAACACGCTTCTTACCAGCTTGCTCTACCGCAACAGCCCGTCGGACCTCAAATTAATTTTGGTTGACCCCAAGCAAGTTGAGATGAATCTTTATAAAGACATTCCGCATCTGCTCAGCCCGGTCATCCATGAGCCTGAGAAGTGTATCAGCGCCCTGAAATGGGCAGTGGCCGAGATGGAAAGACGGCTGAAAACTTTCTCCGAAGTCGGCAAGCGCAATATCAATGAATACAATTCGGTCAAAGAAGAAGAGGGCATGCCCTATATCATCATCGTTATCGACGAGTTGGCCGATTTGATGATGATGGCCGCCCGAGACGTCGAAGCTTTGATAGTTCGTTTAGCCCAAAAAGCTCGCGCGGCTGGCATCCATTTGGTTATCGCCACCCAACGGCCGAGCGTCGATGTCATCACCGGCCTAATTAAAGCCAACGTGCCGGCACGCATCGCTTTCACAGTCGTTAGCCAGGTAGATAGCCGTACGATTATCGACCAGGCCGGCGCTGAAAAACTGCTTGGCCGAGGAGACCTGCTGTTCAGTATTCCAGAATATATGAAGCCTAAACGTGTCCAAGCGGCGCTGATTTCCGACGGCGAGACTAACAAGGTTTGTGATTTCCTGCGCGGCCAGCGCCCGCCGCAATACGATGAAGAAGTTGTTTCTCAACCGGTTCAATTGTCGGGCCGCGGCGGTATGGTCGCTGGCATCGGTCACGAAACTGACGACGATCCGATGCTTAAAGATGCCGTCGAGGTCGTGGCCACGGCCCGTAAAGCTTCTACCAGCTTGCTACAGCGTAAACTTCGCGTCGGTTACGGCCGAGCCTCACGCCTGATGGATATCATGGAAGAGCGGGGCATTATCGCGCCCAGCGATGGCACCAACCGGCCGCGCGAGGTATTGATCGCTAATGCCGAGGATGTGTTTGCCAACGAGCCTGAACCAGTAGAGGCCGCGCCAAAACCAGAGCCAAGTCCCGAACCCGAAGATAGCGGCGATGTCTTTGACGACATGCCCGACGACGAATAATACGCGTTTATAAAATTGAGTTCGGCGGAGCCGCGGTGCGCATAGTGCGCACCGCGGCTCCGCCTTTCAGGTCCTCAGGAACATCAGTCGGTTGGACGCTGCCTTGTAGGCGTCTAGCCGGCGTAGGGCGGCCGTTACTTCCCGCATGTTTGTTTCGGCAAAGACGAAGTCATGCCGAATCCTGAATACAGCGGGATTCGCGGCAACGCCGTAACAACCGAGCAGCGCTCTGCCGGGCATGAGGCCAACGCGGCTGATGATTAGCCACGCCAACAGGACGTTAAGCCCCGTTGTGACCGCCCAGACCGCCAGGTTGCGTGCGCCGCTACTTGGGAGCGTGACGTTGCGTTGTCGCCAGACCCACAACCTGTTGATGCCGTAGACGACCCAATCCAGCGTGAAGCTGACAACGACGTTCACCTGCCAGCCGTGCCCTAGACGGCTAACCAGCTTGTAGATGAGGAGTGTCGCCAGAAGCCAGAAGAAACCGCTCTGAACGGCGCTCTTCTGCCACTCGGGCACATGGACCATCCGCCAGAGCCAACCGAACGTTCTCGGCCAGCGCTCTTTGGCGATCCACAGGCAGTACAACGATGGCTCCCCCCGATCCCAGAGGAAGCTTGCGAGCTGCGTCCGTGCTTCGTAAGCGTAGGCGCTCACGGCTTCCTCCTTCTCTCGGATTGGTGTTTGTCGAAGACCCAGGCCTCGCAAGAAACTCCAGCAAGTGCCTAAACTCACAGTAGCACAAAATAATTTTTAGACTTGCCAAAAGGTGCTTAAGCTTTCTATGATATAGGCAGAGGTCAAACAAAAATGGTAGGAAGCTCGCAGTGTCTAGCAGACTAAACAGAAAACTCTCTGTTGTTTCGAGGACTGAGTCTTCATCCGCGCGTTCAGGCGCGGATTTTTCTTTGAAAGACGTCGATGGATGGATGCCAGAGCTAGAGGGCCGAGAGGCGTTCCCTAGAGATAGTAATGGCTTGATCGATATAGAAAAAGCCTATGCAGAGTTTTTGGTTGACGATCCAGATATAATCCCTACCCAGATAACCGAAGATATGCTGGAAGAGTGGGTGCATCAACATGAATATTTCCGCCGCCTTTTCTACCTACAGAAATCAGAGCCAGATATCATGCGGGACAGAGTTTTATCGCGCTTCAGGGAAGAACCCTATAACCAACTAGCCATGAGGCCCAGGCAAGAATTGGCAGCACACCAAAAATACGCTCGAAAGGTCTCGCCACCACCTGTTGAAACGATGAAGAAATCCCTGATTGACTTTAAAGTCATGGATCGTCTAGGGGCAGCGGCAATTGGTAGAAGAGTAGCGTTAGTGCCTGAGGCACTGGGGCACTTAATCCCTAAATGTACTCCCAAGAAGGGGAAGGCAGAGTACTCGCCTTTCCAAAAAGCAAGGTTCTTCGATAAGGAGATGGAAAAGGCTATCGAAGTTCTGTACAACCCCCTGGTTACGCCGCAGAGAGTGGTGACAGGGGCTATCGCGCGGATGGCTCGTATGCTAAACAATGAGAGACTTCTTGAAGAAGCTCGACGACGCATAGATATAGACCCAGTTTATTATCCGGTCCGCATAAGAAAACCAGGCTTTCTTTACGATTTGAGCAACACAATGCTAAAGAATATACAGGTTGTCTACTTGCCATCTGCTGAGGATAGACCAGAAGAAGTTGATTTACAAACTAGACTATATCTTGTAGAATCAAGCGCGTAATCATAATTTCTGCTCAAGGCGACTCATCAGGCACTTGGGCTAGAACCAAAGGAAGGGAACCGTTTTGAATATCTACGAAATCGCGGTGCTTTATCATCCGGATCTTGAGATTGATATAGAAAAGGCCGAAAACCGCGTCAAGAAAATCATCGAGGATAACAGTGGTAAAATCACTAAGACCGACAATTGGGGTAAACGCAAACTAGCCTATCCTATCAATAAACAAGACTTCGCCGTCTATGTTTTTTACACGGTCGATATGCCGGGCGAATCTGTCTCTAAGGTCGAACAAATCCTAAATATCACCGACGAGGTTATTCGTTTCATGATTACGCGCCTGGACTTGAAGGCCATCGCCAAGGCCGAAGCCGCCAAAGCCGAAAAAGCCGCCAAAGCCGCTGAGCGCAGTCAATCTAGCGATGACGATAACGACGAAGAAGAGTAGTAGAATAGGAATCAAAGGGGAGACTATATAGATGGCACGCAGTTTTAACCAAGTAGTTTTGATGGGCAATTTAACGCGCGATCCGGAGCTACGCACGACACCGAACGGCACGACAGTTTGCAGTTTCAGCCTAGCGCTTAATCGCCGGTATCGTAGCGGCGGTGACGGCGAATGGCAAGAAGCCACCGACTATATCGACATCGTAGCCTGGGGCCCACTCGGCGAGCGGGTGGCGCAGTACTTGAGCAAAGGCCGGCCGGCATTGGTCAATGGCCGCCTGCAAAGCCGCAGTTGGGAGCAGGACGGTGCTAAGCGGTCTAAAGTCGAAGTCGTAGCTCAGGACGTAACGTTTCTTGGCGGACCTGGTGGTGGTGGCGGTGCCTCAACTGGTACCGACGAACCTGCCACTGAGTCAAAGCCAGCCAAAAAATCAACCAAGAAAGACGACGAGGAAGTCGTGATTGAGGACATCGGCGACGAGCCAATTAACCTCGACGACATCCCATTTTAATTTGAGGAAAACCATGGAAACAATGCGAACATCAGTCGATCAAATGAGCGATTCTTTAAGAACGGCTTTCCACTATCTTTATTTATCGGAAACCGACCACGTTGTCCGTCTAAGCGCGGAAAATGAATTGTTTGAGTATGGACTTGGAAATGGTCTCACGGTCAGCGAAATTAATCGGATTTATCTTGAAGCAATGGATCCCGACAGTGAGCTCCAACCTGAGTATGAGATAACGGAAGTAAAGGAGAATTAATGGCAAAAATTTTTAAACACCGGACTGACGTAGCATTTTTTGACTATAAGGACTTCAAAACCTTACAGCGTTACGTTAACCAATACGGCCAAATCGAGACCCGCAAAAAGACCGGCTTGACGGAATCCAAACAGCGGCAGTTGGCACGCGCTATCAAGTGCGCCCGACACATCGCATTGCTACCGTTTGTCACCAATGGCTAAACTAATTCCCATTGTCTGCGTTATCTTTAGGTTGCCAGACTCTAGGATAGTCATGCAGAGGAAAGACGCAGGGGCTCCCACGGCCCCCAACCTTTTAGCTATGTTTGGTGGCCATGTCGAAAAAGGAGAAACCAACCATCAGGCGCTGGTCAGAGAGCTCAAAGAGGAGACTTCTATACAGGAAGAGCTTACGTTCCGGCCAGTTGGCGAGTTTACGGTGCGGGAAAATGGGCACAAAAAGTTCTATATCTTTGAGGCAGATATCGTGGACTTAAATTTTGAAGTCTTCGAGGGTGCTGGGGCAGAGGCTTATGAAGTGGCTGAAGTTTTGAGAAGGACAGATGTCGCTACGTCCGCTAGGCGAGCTGTAGAAATGCTAGCAAATGGTTAACCACTCACCTTCATACAGGATCAAACAGGTTGATACTGAGATCAGCCTAGTTCTGAGAAAAGTCGAAATTCACAAATTGAGCCAGAAAAATCGCGAGCTCCTGGCAAAGTTACAGCAAGAACTAAATGATGCCCGTATCTATAGTAGGGACTACGAAGGAGCTGATAACCCTGAGGATCGAATGAAAAACGCTGCTTTCGCTAAGAAATGGCTAAAACGAGCCCATAGAGATATGTTAAGCGCCAGTGAACATAACATCTTTGGCGCGGTGGAGGTAGCTCAGCTATCGGCCCAAATCGATCAGATAATCGGAGGCTTAAAGTAGGTGACGCTAAGTATAACCAACCTTAAGAAGGGAACGATTTTCGCTATCGACGGTGAACCTTACCGGGTTGTTGAATATAACCAAAAAGTCATGGGCCGCGGCGGCTCAATTGTCAACGTACGAATTAAAAGTCTAGTTGACGGCAAAGTTCTAGCCAAAACTTTCAAGGGGAGTGAGCAGGTAGATGGCGCGGATATTGAGAATCGGGCAGTCCAATACCTTTATAACGACGGCAATCGCTTCCATTTCATGGATAACAGGACCTATGAGCAGTTCGAACTGTCGGCTGAGGTCATGGAAGATAAGACTAGTTTCATGCGCGACGGCGACCAAGTCATCGCCCAACTGTTCAATGGGCGAATCATCAACGTCGAATTGCCCAAAAACCTGCCGCTTGAAGTCAGTTATACCGAAGGCGCTGTCCGCGGTGATACCTCCAGCGCCATAACCAAAGACGCGACTTTAGAGACTGGACTAGTAATAAAAGTGCCGGCCTTTATCAAACAGGGCGATATCGTTAGCGTCGATACTTATACGGGAGTCTATCGTGGGCGAGTCAAAGACTAACCAACACCGCTACTTCATCGCTTATTTGCTGGATGACCTGGCGGTTGGCGAGCGGTTCAAACCCTCGGCTTTGCACATATTAATCCTGCCTTGGTTCGCGCTGGAAACCGATGAAACTCCCTTTATGGACTGGTTTTACAAACATTTCAAAGACCTGTCGGCCTTTGAGGCTACGGTAGCAAAACGGGCGCTGTTTGGTCCCAAAAAAGACGTGCCGGTGAGTATTATGGAGCCAGCGGCAAGCTTTATGAGCCTTCACAAATTGGCACTGAGCTGGTTCGGAGCAGTTGGTGCCCGCTGGGCCGAGAAAGACCCTTACGTGGGCGATGACTACATCCCACACGTTGCTCAGCGTCACGGTTACATACTAAAAGATGGCGATAGTCTGCCGATTAACTCTATAAGTTTGATTAGAGCTAGCCGGCGCGAAGATCAAATTCGCCAAGTTGCCGCTAGAGTCCTATTACGATGAGCTCTAAAATTCGCCTTGACCAAAAATTAGTTCAGCTAGGGATTGCCCCAACCCGCAGCCAGGGGGAAAATTACATAAAACTCGGCTACGTTTTGGTGGACGGTGAGCCGATTTTGAAGCCCGGGTATTCCGTAAGCGAAAATTCACAAATAAAAATAAATAAATCAGAAATATATGTTAGCCGGGCAGGGATTAAATTGGAGGCTGCTAACAAAATATTTAATATTAATTTTAAAGACAAAATAGTTTTAGACGTTGGTAGCAGCACCGGCGGTTTTACAGATTACGCATTGCGTGCTGGGGCCAAAAAAATAATCGCTGTGGACGTCGGGACTGATCAAATGCACCCAGATCTTACAGGCAATAATAAAATTGAACTACACGAAAAAACCGATATTAGGGATTTTATTCCCAAAAATATTCCGGATATTATTTTAATTGACGTTTCATTTATCTCACTACGCCAAATTCTGCCCCATATTGGTCGAATTGCCACTAAAGAAACGCAAATTTTAGCAATGGTTAAGCCCCAGTTTGAGGCCGGGGCTCAGCAAATTAACAGAGGTATAGTTAAAAACAGCCGGATCCGAAGACAAATATTCAAGGATTTCGAACTTTGGATAAAAAAATTGTTCAGTATAACAGGTAAAACTGACAGCGTGGTGGCTGGTAGCAAGGGCAATATAGAGCGTTTCTATCTGTTACGTGCCATTTCAAAAAATAAATAAATTTTACAGTCAATTTATTAGCAAAAATTAAATGTTTTTTAACACCTATACATTAAATCGAAATTCAACGACGTCGTCTGGCTGCATAACATAATCTTTGCCCTCAGTCCGCACTTTGCCGGCCGCACGAGCCGCCGCTAGTGAGCCTAACTTGACCAAGTCTTTATAATGGATTACTTGGGCGGCGATAAAACCGCGTTCAAAATCAGTATGAATCACGCCGGCCGCCTGAGGTGCCGTGGCGCTAGCCTGGATAGTCCAGGCTCGGACTTCTTTTTCGCCGGCCGTCAAAAAGCTTTGCAGACCTAACGCTTGATAGGCCGCGTGAATCACCTGATTTAGCCCCTCCTCAGTCTGGCCATAACTGGCTAACAATTCTCTGCGCTCGGCCTCATCCAGACCGCGCAGTTCGCTCTCAAGTTTGGCGCACAAAAAGATTGCCGGGCAGGGTTCGACGATGCTACGAAGTTCGTCTTTAAGCCTATCGTCACTCAACTGGCCCTCGCTCAGGTTATAGACCACAATAAAAGGCTTAGCGCTAAGCAGTTGCAAGTCCTGAATTGATTCAAGCTCTGCCTTATCCAGGGAAGAACCGGCCAGTTTGCCGGCGTCCAAACCGGCCTTGGCCTTACGAGTCGTCTCTAGTAGCGGTTTTAGCTTTGGGTCCGATTTAGCTTCTTTTTCTAGTCTCGGTAAACGGTTATCGACGGTGGCCAGGTCAGCCAAAATCAGCTCGGTGTTGATTATCTCAATGTCTTTTTTCGGGTCGCTACTACCGCTATTTAGAACGTTCGGGTCGTCAAAAGCCCGCACGACTTGGCAAATAGCATTGCAGGAGCGGATATGTGCCAGGAATTGGTTGCCTAGACCTTCGCCCTGGCTGGCGCCAGCTACCAACCCGGCGATATCGACGAAAGTGACCGTCGCCGGAATGATCCGCTCGGTCTTATAAATGGCCGCTAGCTTGCTCAAGCGACTATCTGGAATTGGTACTATGCCGGTGTTAGGCTCAATCGTAGCAAAGGGGTAGTTAGCCGCCAGGACGGCACCGTCTGTCAGCGCGTTAAATAAGGTCGACTTGCCAACGTTGGGCAGTCCGACGATTCCGATCGATAAAGCCATCGCTATTATTGTAAAGCCTTAGGGCACCAGGTTATACTGCTTATGTATGCTCGCTAAGATTAAACAAAAACGAGCCCTTGCTGGATTAGCTGTGCTAGCCTTTGCTTTCGTTCCGACAGTGGTCGCCGCCCTGACGTTGGGCGGAGGGCCCATCGGTAGCCCGGCTCCAGCACCTCCAGGCACTTCCAAGCCGTACTTTAAGGTTTTTGGGGCTGACGTAATGAGCGGCGGCTGGTTTGCGTCTGGCAACAGCTGTAACACTTCGCCAGCTGGTCCGTATCAAGATCCTAGCTATGCCAGCAACCAGGATCCGCGGGCCGGCGGAATCTTGACTTACACCAGGGCCAGCAAGGGCGGGGCATCGAGCGATTATGCCGCCTTCTCACTTGGACAAGTTGAGCAGAATAGTGCCTCCGATTATGGTTTTTATAGCGCCGGCGATCTGGCGAGCCTGGATAAACTGACCTTCTCTGACAGTCCCAAAGACGGCTATTCCGAAGGCAGTGTCCGCCAATCAAGCTGCATCCCTGATTATTACAACCAGAAGTCGGGCGCTACGTCGCTTGCCGGCTTTTCACCCGGCGCCTTCCCGGGCTCGCCAGGCGCTTATTCGTATGACAGTAGCGGCAGTGCTACGCCACCGGCTCTATTCAGCAACGACGTGACTGTCGCCGCTGGCTCGAAAGTGACCATTTTTATAAAGGGCAACATCTATATTAACCACAACATCGTCTTCGCCGCGGACACGGCCGACAACACGACCAAATTCGCATTAGTAGTCCTGGGCAATATATATATAGATCCGGCTGTTGGCCAATTGGACGGCTGGTATATCGCCCAACCGGCCAGCAACAATGTCTCAGCCGACGAGGGCGCGATTTGGACCTGCCACGATGACAGTACGACCAATCCGTTAGCGGCATCCTACATAACGACTAACTGTGGCAACGAGCTACTAGTCAATGGCTCGCTAACAGCCAAACAAGTTAACTTCATGCGCGTCAAAGGAGATATCTCCGGCGCTTCAAGCAGTGAAGATAATCCGAGCGGCGCGGCCGCTTCTAGTAACATCGCCGAAATCATAAACTACACCCCCGAAATGGTCGTCGGCGGCCCGTTCTTCAACTCGACTTCGACCAACAGCTTCAAAGTCCAGAGCCTTGTCAGTTTGCCGCCTCAGTTGTAGACTTCAATTTTAAACTGTTAATATCAAAAACGCTCATGTTATAATTTGGTTAAGTTATGAGCATACTAAGCGGTGGGCAGACGGACTTCTTCGGCCTGGACGTTGGAACCGGTGGTATTCGCGTCGTCCAGTTACGCGGCAAATCCATCTTCCATTACGGCCAAGCCCAGCTAGCCGGCCCGATATCGGTCAGTGAAGCAAAGGCCGATCGCGATAAACTAACGGCCGCCATTTCTCAGCTGGTCCAGCAGGCTGGCATCAGCACCAAAAACGTAGTGGCTAACGTACCGTCCGGCAAAGTTTTCTCAACCGTGCTCGACATGGATAAAATGTCGCCTGAAGCCCTGGCGGGAGCCATCAAAGCTCAGGCTGATTCGCTGATTCCGACGCCTCTGGCTAAGTCGAAAGTTGATTGGGCGGTCATTGGCGACTCGCCCAAAGATCCCAGAAAAGCCGAGGTCCTACTGTCGTCCGTTTCCAATGAATTTGTCGAAACCCGGCTCGACACGCTTGAGTCCGCCGGTCTAAATGTTATCGCTTTTGAGCCGGACAGCATGGCAGTCATACGCTCAGTCGTGCCGGCCGATGCCATAGCGCCCCAGCTGGTACTGGATATGGGTGCAAATGATACCGATCTTGTCATTGCTATGAGCGGCGCGCCGCGGTTGTCGCGTGCTATCCCGGTCGGCGCTAATACTTTGGTGCGGGCGGCCGTCCAGAACCTCAATATCCAGCCCGATCAGGCCCACCAATTCATTTTCAAATTCGGCATCAATAAAGATAAACTCGAAGGCCAGATCTATAATGCCATTATCAATACGGTTGAGGTACTGATGAACGAAATCGATAAATCGATAAAATTTTTCGCCGAGCGTTACCCGAACGCGAAGATGGACCGCATCATCGTCAGCGGCGCCATTGCCGTCCTGCCTAACCTGCCGCTTTATATCGCTAACCGCTTCGGGCTGAATGTCGAGATTGGCAACGCCTGGCGCAATATCAACGTGCCGGCGGAACGCCAGAACGAACTTTTGAGTGTGTCTAATATTTTTGCCGTTGCGGCCGGTCTGGCGGAAAGGGAACAATGAGCACTGTACAGTTCAACTTGCTGCCGGACGTCAAACTTGACTACGCCAAGGCCCAGGCTTCACGCGGTAAAACCGCCAGCTTAGCTTTTTTGGCCAGCGCCATAGCTCTCGGACTGCTCGTGGTCCTGGTCGTATTTGTCGATGTCGTCCAGAAGAAACAGCTTAATGATGCTACCAACCAGGTCAATAGCGCCACTAGCCAGTTACAGGCAGTGCCAAACCTCAGCAAGGTGCTGACTGTCCAAAACCAGTTGCAGACGCTTTCGACATTGCACGCCAACAAGCACGTGACTTCACGAATCTTCGGCTATCTGGTACAACTAACGCCGTCAGCGGCCAGCCTGGGCCAGTTAACTTTAGATACGACGACCAACGCCCTTACCATCTCTGGTACTGCCAACTCACAGCAGACCGTCAACACCTTCATTGATACTCTCAAATTCGCCCAGTACCAGGTCGGCTCTTCCGGCACGCTGACGACCGCTTTCCCGTCGGTTACGGAGAGCGGCTTCTCAATCGGTGCCGGTAATGTCAGCTACAGCCTAACCATCCAATACGACCCACAGATTTTCAGCAATGCTCTTAAAGACGCCCAGGGCAATTTGGTCGCGCCGACGCTGGTAGTCAAAAGCCAAACCACCACCCGGTCGGTTTTGGAAGATCCGGGCAGTAGCTTATTCAACGGGCAGAAATAAAGATGGCAAAGATTAAACCGACAACCAGAATCAGGGTCAGCCAAATCCAATCCAACATTTTCGTGATTACGGCCGTGGCCACGGCCATCTGCGTTTTCTCGCTGGTCAGTGCTAAAGCCCTGTACGGTCAGGCCAGCTACCAGCGCAAAGTCCTGCACGAGCGACGCGTCGCTCTGAGTACGCTAAACACTGATAAAACTTCCGCCAGCACGCTTATAACTCAATATCAGCAGGTTTTCGAGAACTCTGACCCATTAAACGTTATCGGTGGCAAGAATACGACTAGCTCGTCAGCGGTACCGCCGGATGGTGACAACGCTCGCATCGTTTTAGATTCACTACCGACCAGCTACGACTTTCCGGCCTTGATATCGAGCGTTACGGCCATTTTATCTAATAATGGCATCTCCAGCCCGGCTATAAACGGCACCGACCAAAGCGCTACCGGCAACGTTACCAGCGCGGTCAACCCAACGCCGGTCGCCATCCAATTATCGATTGGCGGCAACGGCACATATGCCCAGATCGAGACGGTAATTGGTAATCTAGAGCGTTCTACTAGACCCTTCGACATAACCAAAATTCAACTGTCCGGCAGTGCCGGCTCGATGACCTTCAATTTGCAGGCGACTACCTATTATCAACCGGCCCGTAGCTTTAATTTGAGCACGAAGGCGGTGAACTAGCATGAAAAAAGTTAACAACAATTTAATCAAACTGATTTTAGTAGGCGTTGTGACTGCCGCGTTCGCCTGGATTGTTAGCGGCATCATCTTCAAATCGCCTGTACATAGTGCCCAAGCGCCCAGCGCCCCGACCATCACCTCAACTTTTCCGGACGTCAAGAACAACCCGGCCTATAACTCTTTCCTCAATGGCAATGCACTTGATCCTACTCAAACAATCACGATAGGAAATTCTTCTAACAGCACGCCGTTCTCAGGGTCACAATAGGCAGGCAATGAATGTTTTGTCGCCCACAACCCAAGAGCGAGTCGAAGAAGCCCTGGTCCACGAAGGCCTGATTACCCAGCCACAGCTCGAAGGTCTTAAAACTAAATCCAACTCCGAGGGCAAGCCATTGCTCGGGCTACTGGTCGATGAGAAGCACATCACCGACGAGCAACTGACTAAAGCCTTGGCTGACGCCAGCGGCGTGCCATACGTTAACTTAAATAGCGCCGTAATCAGCCAGCAGATTTTGAATCTGTTGCCAAAAGACATCGCCGAGCACTACATGGCCGTGCCGCTGGGCGAGATGCATAACGACCTAGTCATCGCCATGCTAGATGCCGACAACGTCCAGGCCGTCGATTTCTTGTCTAATCGTATCGGCCGGTCGTTGAAAGTCTACGCCGCCTCTGAGGCCGGCATCAAGCACGTCCTCAGCCAGTACGGCAAAACCAGCCTAGCTCACGGTGTGGCCTCTATTCTGAGCGGCACCGGCAGGAACGAGACCGATGAAAACGCTGATATGAGCATCGTCGGCACGCCGGAGCGAAGGGTTCAGACTTTAGTCCAAGATTCACCGGTCAGCAAGGCCCTAAGCGCTATTTTGGAATACGCCGCCAACAACCAAGCCAGCGACATTCACATGGAGCCGGCCGAAAATGACTATAGGATTCGCTGTCGGATTGACGGCGTGATGCGTGAATTAATGAGACTGCCTAGATCTGCCGAGGCGCCGCTGGTTAGCCGTATAAAGATTTTATCCAACTTGAAGATTGATGAGCACCGTACGCCGCAAGACGGCCAGTTCTCAATCAAAGTCGGCGATAAGGCCATCGATCTGCGCGTCGCTGTTGGCCCGACGGTCTGGGGTGAGGAAGTCGTCCTGCGCTTACTCGATAAGTCTGGCACAAGCTTGAACCTCGAGAATATGGGCTACACCGGGCGGGCTCTGCGCTTGCTCCAGACCGGCCTCACTAGACCGCACGGCATGATTTTGACCTCTGGTCCGACAGGTTCTGGTAAATCGACTAGCATGTACGCCATGATCCAGAGCATCAAGAACGACACCATTAACATCATCACACTGGAAGACCCGGTCGAGTATAAGATTGAGGGCGTCAACCAGATCCAAGTCAATCCCGATATCGGTCTGACTTTCGCCACCGGCTTGCGTTCAATTCTGCGCCAAGACCCGGACGTCATCATGGTCGGCGAAATCCGCGATAAAGAAACCGCCAGCCTGGCTGTCCAAGCCGCCCTGACCGGCCATTTGGTTTTTTCGACCTTGCACACCAACAGCGCCGCCGGCATTCTGCCACGCCTACTCGATATGGCCATTGAGCCATTCTTGATCGCCAGCACGGTCCACACAGTCATTGGCCAGCGGCTGGTGCGTCGTGTCGTTTCGGGCGGCGAGACCTACCAGTCAAGCAAGGCTGAAACGGCCGCCATCCACGCCACTCTCGGCCACTTATTGCCCAAAACCGAGGCTGACATCCCGAAGGTAGCGGCCGACCTCGGTTACCAGAGCTTGCCGTTGGCGGGCCAAAACGCTTATACTTTGGTTAAAGGCGCTACTACGCCTGATAATCCATCGGGCTACAAAGGCCGCCTTGGTCTTTACGAAGTATTTGAGATTACGGAGACCATTTCCGACTTAATCCTCAAACGCTCACCTAGTTCTATCATCGAGAAAGCGGCTATCGCTAACGGTATGATTACGATGCGCCAGGATGGCTATCTGAAGGCCTTGGCAGGGCAGACCAGTTTAAGCGAAGTAGATAGGGTTTCATCTGCCGATGAGTAAGGGCACCAAGCATAAAAGGGGTAAATAAGTGCAGCCAATCAAGATAGAAGTGCTACTGGAAGAAGTCATTAAACGCAAAGCGTCCGATCTGCATTTGCAGGTTGGCTTGCCGCCGACACTGCGAATTGATGGCTCACTAACACCGATCCAGGCCGCGCCCAAACTTAATGAAGCGGCTATAGAGAATTTAGTTTTCAGTTTGCTCGACGCCGAACAAAAGAAAATCTTGCTACGTGATAAGGAATTCGACTTTTCCTTCGCCTTCGGTGATTTAGGCCGTTTTCGAGTTAATGCTTTCCACGAGCGCGGTAATTTAGCCGCCGCCATGCGGTTGATTCCAAATCAGATTCGCTCAGTTACCGAGCTCGGTTTGCCGCCAATCCTTAATAAATTCACCGAATATTCGCGCGGTCTGGTGCTGGTTACCGGCCCGACTGGCTCTGGCAAGTCAACTACGCTAGCGGCGTTACTCGACAAAATCAATTCCGAACAAGCCAAACATATAATCACGATTGAGGACCCGATTGAATATACCCATTATTCCAAGCGCTCATTGGTCGTCCAGCGCGAAGTTCACTACGATACCTACAGCTTTTCGGCGGCCCTGCGTTCCAGCCTGCGCGAAGATCCGGATGTCGTTTTGATTGGTGAAATCCGTGATCTAGAAACCATCGCCAGTGCCATCACGATTGCCGAAACCGGCCACTTGGTGCTGGCCACCCTGCACACCAATAGCGCTTCGCAAAGCATAGATCGCATGATTGACGTCTTTCCGCCGCACCAACAACCGCAGGTCAGGGCACAGCTTGGCAACATCCTGATGGCAATTTGTTCCCAGCGGCTGGTGCCGGCTTTGACTGGTGGGCGTGTGGCGGCAGTGGAGATTATGGTTGCCAACCCGGCGGTCCGCAACATCATCCGTGAAGGCAAGAATTACCAACTCGAAGCCGTCATCCAAACAGGTGCCGAAACTGGCATGCAAAGCATGGATCACACCTTGGTTGAGATGGTTCACAAAGGCCTAGTCAGTTATGACGAAGCCCGAAACTGCGCGGTTGATCCGGAAGAACTTGATCGGCTGATGAGAGGTTAACGACGCAAATGGACAATGCTCCCAATCCAACGCCCCAATCTGCGCAAGCCACTCCGGCGGGACCGCCCCAGCCGCACGTAGCTGTTGCCGCCGACCCGCAAGAGCAGGCCGGCCGCGGCGGTATCGGCAGCCGCGTGCCGGCCAAGCAGAGGGTCATTTTTTCGCGGCAGATGTCAACTTTGATTAACGCTGGCCTGCCGCTGGTCCAGGGTCTCTCAACCGTCCAGAACCAAACCACCAATAAGACGCTGAAGCTGATTACTGGCGATATTATCAGGGACGTCGAAGCCGGCTCATCACTGGCCAACTCCCTTGCCAAATACCCGAAAGTTTTCGACAAGGTTTATGTCAGCCTAGTCGCGGCCGGCGAGGCTTCCGGCACTCTGGATAAAAGCATGGAGCGTTTAGCTATCCAACAGGAGAAGGACAGCGAAATCGTTTCCCGGGTCCGTGGCGCCTTGATGTACCCGGCGATTGTTCTAGTGGTTCTATTCGCGGTGATGATTTTTATGACAGTGGCCGTCATCCCGCAGGTCCAGAACTTGTACAACAGTCTGCCTGACGCCAAATTACCGCTTATTACCACTATCCTAATCGACTTCTCTCACGCCTTTACAAAGCTCTGGTGGCTAGTAGTTCTTATAGTCATAGGCATAGTTTTTGGCGCCAGACAATGGATTTCAAAGCCGGCCGGCCGCGAGACTATGGACTCACTGAAGATGCGCGTCTGGCCAGCCGGCGTGCTGATGATGAAGCTTTACATGGCCCGTTTCGCGCGCACCGCCTCCACCCTCATTGGCGCCGGCGTGCCGATGATACAGGCGCTGGATACCACGGCCGATGCAGTTGGCAACACGCATCTGTCAAAAGCCATTAATAAGGCGGCGGAGCAGGTCAAGGGCGGTAAAAGTTTAAGCGCCAGTCTAACCGGCGACCCGAATTTCTTGCCGTTGGTACCCGGTATGATTAACGTTGGCGAGGAGTCGGGCGCGCTGGACGAGATGCTTGGCCGGGTGGCCGATTATTATGAAAAAGAGGTCGATAATGAAATCAGGACCATCTCCTCGGTTATCGAGCCGGTCATGATGATTGCCGTCGGCATCATCGCCCTGATTATCGTCGCGGCTGTACTATTGCCAATCTATAGTTTGGCGGGCAAAAACTTCGGCAATATATAGTTCTTGCATCTTTACGCTTATGGTTTATTATGAGAGCATAAGAACAGAGTGAATTCATAAAATATTAGGGGGAAATTAAAGGGCAATGAGAACACTAAAATTTAAGAAACCACAGGGCTTTACGATTATCGAAGTTACGATTGTGCTGGCCATAGCCGGCGTTATCATGCTGATTGTCTTCACGGCTGTGCCGGCGCTTCAACGCAACTCGCGCAACACGCAACGCAATTCTGACGCCTCTCACTTGGCTGGCCTAGTCAGCAGTTACGCGGCCAATCACGCTGGCATTTTGCCGACGGCGATTGGTACCACTGGTGGCGCTGGCATGATGAACATATCCGGCGAGCAATGGTCTTTCTTCCCGGCACCAATTACAGCCAACATTGTGTTGACTAACACTTTCCCGGCCACATCCATTGTCGCGCCAAATATCGTTGAGGGGTTTACATGTAATACCTCAACCGACACTTTAACTGCGGGTTCGACGCAAGATTTTGCAATCGCCTTTAAAATCGACACCAGCGGCGGTACAGAGAACTCCTGCGTTAACGGTTAGAAACAAGAAAAGTTCATATAAAAACGAGCCTGTAAATGGGGTCCCCGCATCTTGGAGTTAAGATGTGGGGGAGAGGAAGAACCGACCGAAAGTGCAAAGTATTCAAGCCGAGAATGTAATAAGGCTTGAATACTTGCTAGACGGTCGAGTTCTGACGAGTTAGCATAAGAGCTAGTGGTTATATTAATCCTAGTAATTTTAGGCCTGGTTTTCGGCAGTTTTGCTAACGCCCTGGCTTGGCGGACACACAACGGCAAAGATATCCTCGGCGGTCGTAGCCAGTGTCCAGCCTGCGGTCGCAAACTGGGTCCGCTAGAGCTGATTCCGGTCCTAAGTTTCCTATTCCTAAGAGGCCGCTGTAGTGCCTGCCAGGCTAAAATTGCGCTTCACTATCCGCTTATCGAACTTCTGGGCGGCTTAACCTTTGTGGCTTCCTATATATATTGGCCAGCTAGTCTGAGCGGCCACGGCCAGTTGGTTTTATTCATAGCCTGGTTGGTCGTCTCGGTGGGCCTGCTGGCACTGCTCGTTAGCGACCATCTATGGATGCTCCTACCCAATAAAATTATTTATAGCTCGCTAGTCGTCGCCGTGATCGGCCAGCTCATTTATCTAATTGGCTATGCGTCCGACAAACCCCACCAAGCGGTTCTGTGGGGGGTCTCGGTTCTGGTCGCCAGCGGCATTTTCTTTGTGATGCATGAAATATCCCAAGGCCAATGGATCGGCTTCGGCGATGTCCGCCTCGGCCTAGTTACCGGGACTATTTTGGCCAGCCCAGCCAAAAGCTTCCTGATGATATTCCTGGCCTCAGTCATGGGCGTGGTTTATTCTTTGCCGCATTTGCTGGTCCGCCGCCGCACCCTTAGTGATCGGATCCCCTATGGACCGTTTCTGATTGTCTCCGCGGCGTTGGTCTTGCTGTTCGGCGGCCACGTACTAGACTGGTACAACCAACACCTGTTACACCCCTGAAATCGCCAAGCCGCTTATGATATAATTCGACTAATGAAAGGGCGAGCGGCATAGGCCATGCTATACGGTGGGATTAGGGGCTATACAATCATCGAAGTCACTATAGTCATGGCTATCAGTGGCGTACTTTTCGCCGCGGCGTGGGGCATTTTTGGCGGCCAGAACAACCGCACCCAGTTCTCACAATCGATGCGCGACGTCGAGTCGCTAGTTAATAGCTACGCTACCGAGGTCATATCGGGCGCGTTGCCAAGCGGCCAGACTTACGCTTGTTCAATAGGTGGTACGGGCCGCCCGGTACTTGATACCTCCAGCCAGCCCGGTATCGGCACCAACCAAGACTGTGTCTTTTTAGGCCGGGCTATCAACGTTACGCCACAATCAAGCAACCTCTCGATTTACTCGGTTTTGGGCGATAGGACCGCCCATAATGGTTCAAGCGACACGGGTGTGCCGGCCACCACGCTGGCGCAGGCTAATCCTGAAATCGCTCTCGATGGCAACGGTGGCGACGTTTGGCTCAGTAGCTATACACTTGAGGGCGGCGTGAAAGTTAAGTCGTCAACCATTACTGATACCAGCGGCGAGTTTGACTTAATAGGTTTTTATAACAACCTGACCAACAATGGCGCCAGCGCTAGCTTGCTGGGGCAGGCCTACCAAGTGACGTCTAATGTGAAGCTGTGTATTGAAAATGATCCGTCTTGCCAGCCGACCCCAGTCACCCAATGGAATCTTTGTATGGTGGGTGGCGACGGCACCACGGCCCTGCTGAGCACCAAAATCGCTCCCAGCGGCGTAACAACTAACGTTAATTTTGCGAGTTGCCAATGAGACATCAGAGTACTGGAGGCACGAACTTGAGCCGAGTGCAAGAAAGCAAGAGTACGAAGCGAGGAAGATGTATAAATAATACTTCGACCGAGCTTCGTCCGCAGCTGACGCGGCAATTGGCCAAGAGCATTGGCGGAGTTTGGGGCTCTGCCGCAAAGCAGGTCAGTGCGGTTCGTGGGTCCAGGGGTGATACCATAATCGAGGTTATGGTCAGCGTGTCTATCTTGGCGGTTGTTTTCGGCGTAGCCTTTTCTTCCAGCAACCAAAGCCTGCAAGAGGGCACTAACGCCTCCAACCGCAATCAGGCTGTCCAAATCGCTGAACAGCAGATCGCCATTATCAAGAACAAGGAATCCGGTGCCACCACCCCAAGTTACCCGTCCAATACACTGTTTTGCCTAAAGAGCGATGGCTCAGTCGATACCTCCGATATCAGTGGCACCCCTAAAGCCTGCAATTTTTCCAGCCAAGCGCCATTTGGTGTGGCAGACACTTTCGACCCTTCGACCAATACCTTCACCATCATAAGTTCATGGCAGGCGACGCATAATACCACCGACCAAGTCCAGCTTTATTATCACAGCCTCAACGCCCAAGGTACTGCCTGCGTGCCTCATCCCGGCCAACCGTGCTTGTCGCTGAATCTGCCGCGGAGTGAAAGTGGTCTGGCATGAGTCGATTTAAAAAACAATCGGGCTTCACGATCATTGAGCTGACGATTGCCACATCGGTCTTTGCTGTAGTTTTGCTGGCCGCCCAGGCCGGTTTCGTCGAAATCGGCCGCCTGTTTTATAAGGGTGTTTCAACGACCCAGACCCAGCAGACTGCTTCCAATATCCTGACAGACATCAAAAACAACATCCAAACGGCCGCTTCTATCTCGCTTCAAACCAGCGGAAACGGTTATACTTATTATTGCGTGGGAAATACAAGATACACTGTCAATATCAATCACGAAGTTGATTTATCAAACCCGGAGACCTACGGCTCGGGTGGTAACTTTGGCCTGTTGCGCGATACGTTGACCGGCTCAAATGCTTGCGCGGCGCCATGTGACCCGTCCGGGGCCTGTCCAGCCGGCACCGTTGCTTTAAATAATCCAAGCGAGATGCTTAGCAATAAGATGCGCCTAATGCAATTTGATATTAGCCAGCCCGATTCTGCCGCAAGCCCGAATTTATACAACGTGTCACTGATTGCCGCCTATGGCGATAATTCTGTATTAAGCTACACCAACCAAAACGATATAACGACCGTTTATTGCAACGGCAGTCTGAACTCCGGACAATTTTGCTCGGTCAGCCGCCTGAATTCCAGCGCTTTCCAGGGAGTAGGAGCATGAGCTTAAAAACTTGTAGGCCACTAGTCTCTCATCTGCTCCGAGTCACGGGCTTGAGCCAAGTGCAAGAAAACCAGGAGAAACGAGCAAAGCGTATAAATAATACGTTGAGCGAGTTTCGTACGCAGTTGACGTCGCAATTGGCCAAGAACGCCAGCAGAGTTCCTGGCTTTGCCAGGAAGCAGGCCGGCGTGCCCCGTGGTTCGGACGGCTTGGCTTCAATCGTCGTTGTCAGCATTCTAATCGTTCTGATTACGCTGATCAGCCTCGGCTTTGCCCGCTTGATGAGCCGCGCCACTCACAACGCCCTAAATAATCAGCTGTCAACCGCCGCCAACTATGCCGCCCAATCGGGCATCAACGATGCTATTTCTTATCTTAAAGCCAACCCGGACGCCAACGCCACCAAATGTTCAGATTTGTCCGGCCAACAGGCGTTCGCTAACTCTAATTTGTCTGGCGATGGAGTAACTCAGTATAGCTGTGTATTGATAAATGAAGGCCCAACCACTTTGCAGTACCAAAATTTGCCGCCAGACCAGTCGCAAATCGTCAAAGCAACCACTTCGTCTTCGCCGGACCAGTTCCTGTTTTCTTGGCAGGGCAGTGATCGGACTAAAACCAGCCAGCCTGCCGGCGTGGGGACAAATCTCCAGGACATAACGACCTGGAACACTAACAACTACACTCCGATTTTGCGTGTCAGCCTTTACCCAATCCCAGCTGACGGTAGCCTAGCTGGCGTCGAAGCGGCTTCAAAAACCTTCTTCTTTTATCCGACCAGCGCCGGCGGCAATGTCACCAAAATTCCCTATACGACAGCTGACGGCAGTTTAGTTTCAGCCAATTGCGGCACTAAGAATCTTAACGGCTTCAACGGTACGGCAGACTATGACTGCAATGTCGTAATCAACGCGCTGTCTTCGGCCGGGGCTAGTTATTACTATCTCAGGCTGACGCCTATTTACGGCCAATCCGATGTTGAAGTCCAGGCCAACGACACCGGCAATAAGGTCACGATTTTCAGCAACGCGCAGGCCATAATTGATGTGACCGGTAAATCCGGCAACGCCGTTAAGCGGCTGGAAGCCAGGGTAGATATCTCCGGCACTGGTAGTACTAGCACTGGTAATATCAACCCGACCGATACCGCCGCGCCGGAATACGCCCTACGTCAAGCTATGGCTATCTGCAAACGCCTAAACGTTTCCGGGTCAAACGTGACCATCGACAGCTCCTACTGCGGCCTGAATATTCAGAATCCGCCTTCGCAAGTACCCACCGTTACAACCACCAGCCCTGTTCCATTCTCTGGTCCTAGCAATGGTGCCAGCCCATTCACGAAGTTCGGCGGGAGCATTAATCCCAACGGGCTAGCAACCCATGCTTACTATCGCTGGGCGGGGAACCCACAGAACACCGCGCCACCGTGGGGCAGCTCGCCTTTTTCAAATGCGCCTACGGCCGGTTCTCAGCCCAATACCAGTGCTGGCTGTACTTTATACACCGCGACCTTTAGCGCTGGTAGCGGCAGTACTGTGGTCAATGACTCCCGAGTGGCTGTTTATAAAGGCGATGGCGCAACTCATGTCTATCACTTCAACTGCGGCACCGACACCTATTATTATCAGTTATGTGCTTCCAACTCCGCCGGAACGGCGTGCGGTGACGAGGTCCGCTTCACCTTAGGTTCTAATCCCTCCAGCTCCAGCAGCTCCAGCAGCTCCAGTTCCGGTAGCAGCAGCGGCGGCAGTAGTAGCGGCGGCAGTAGTAGCGGCGGTACTAGTTGTAGCGTTCCTAGCGTTTCAGGTAGCGGTTACGTTGTGTCTGTAAGCGGCAGCTGCCCTTATAACTTTGCATCAGTCAGCGTTAAATACTGCCCAAGCGGCGGTGGTGGGCCTCAGACAGCCAATGCTAGTCAAGGCTGGTCTACTAGTGGGAGCTTTGACTTCTTTGGCAATTTTGGCTGGGCACATCCATACACTGCTTCCGCCACTGGTTCCGATGCCAGTGACGCCAGTGGGTCCAATGCCAAGTCCAACAACACAAACTGGAGTCCGCCCGGCGACAGCGGTTGTACGAATCCTTCGGGCAGTAGCAGTAACGGTAATCCTTCCTCGAGCTCAGGTTCAAGCTCCAGTAGCTCCAGTTCCAGTAGCAGCGGAGGTAGTCAGACATGCAAGAACGGTGCTATTAACCCGCCCCTATGTGACAATTTTGCAAATTAAATAAGCTTATGGACAATACACCACCATCTCTGAACATAAACCCGCCAGGCTCAGTCCTGGAGAAGATTCGGCACAAACGGACCCTGATTGAGCTTGCAGCCGGCTTCTTAGTCGTCCTTGGCTTAGCCGTCTTTACTGTCTATCAAGTATGGCCTGGGCGGGCGCCTACTAATTCATCAGGTTCCACTGCGCAAAAATGGTTAGGCCTTTCGGGCTATACGGCCTGCGATAAAAGCCAGCACCAGGGCATTTATTTTCTGAAACCAACGGCCTTTAACCAAGAATCTATCTCTCCCGCCCAAGCCGTTTTCTACAGGGGGGTTAGCGGCAGTCCGACCACTACGGGGGTGTTGCTGGCTACTTGTACCGACCAACCAGCCCCCACTGCGGCGTACCTAGCAGAAGTCAGCAAAAACGCGGCCGCTATATCACCTCAGGGTAGTTCCTTGTGGCCTCTATATCAATTTGTCGCCGGACATACATCAAGCAACTATGACATTAGCTTCGGGAAAATCAGTTTGTTTAAAAACGCATACATAAAGGACAATGCCTGGCAGATGGATTTGTCGTTTAGTCGCAGTAGCTCGGCTTCATCTGCTCTGCCTAGTCAAAAAGAGGGTCGAATCCTTTGGTTGGCTGGCAAAACTACGTGGTACTACGTTCTGCTTTCGGCTACAACTCCTAACTGGCAAGCCAACCAAACAACTTGGAATAAAATCCTGGACAGTGTTCAAATCGACCAGTAGCCACCCCTATTGCGATAGTGCTAGTGTTATGTTATAATCCGCTTGTCCTAAGGTGGACGCTTCAAGCCGTGTTAGGACGCGGCAGCAGTTTTCCTCGACATCTGAAGGGAAGGCAACATGGAGCGGATTTTGACAACCATTGTCGGGGCTGCCGCGGTTCTTCTCGTGGCGGTCAACATCGGTGCGGCTCAGCCTCTCAAGGCCAAGCCGCCGCCTAAACCAGCTCTTAGCGTCGGCACGCCGGCCGTTTCGGGCAACCAGGTCAACCTGGTCTACTCGGGCCGTGTCGGCAAGAAGACGTTCCTGCCTAACGTCCACTGGACGATCACCGGTGAGACGGACGCCTCTGGCGTTCCGCTACCGGTCCAGCCGTCTAGTGGAGTCACCAAGTCGGTGACGGGCTTCATCGCTGGCGGCTACAAGCTGAACCTCACGGTGAGGCTGTCGACGCCCAAGTCGAAGACGCACCAGGCGGCTACTACGCCGCTGATCACCGTCACGGCCCTGCTCGGCAAGTACACGGCTATCGGCACTAACCCGTCGAGCATTACTGCATTCACGGGCGACGGCATTCCGTTCTGCGACACGGCTATCGGTCAGTTCCGCACGAACGTGCCTTTGACCGTGAGCGTAAGAACGGTGCATGCGCCCAGCGCGTACGAATGCGGGCCGTCGAGCATCATGAATTCCTGTAGCCACTGGCAACCGTTGCCGCCCCAGCCTCCCACTGACGTGGTGCCGGGTATGGACGGGACGGTAGAGACAACGAACCTCACGTTCTACGGCGGCAAAGTCGTCTGCACCGACTCCAGCGGCAACCCGAACGGCTACTGGGCGATTCCGCAGATCATCCTGGACTTCGGTACGGGCGCTGGGCAGCCCGACTCGTGCGAGCTGGTGATGACGGGCGTGACAAGCTTCACCATTCCTCCGGAGTGGAAGAACTTGAACATCGTCTACACGCACCTGCTTAGCTTCGGGCCCAGTGGTCTACTGCCGGACAACCCCAGCCGGACCGAGAGCTGGGTGTTCTACTCGGGGCCGCAGGGCAGTCTCGACCCCTGTCAGGCCTACAACCTGCCCGCCTGGAAGGCCGGCAGACCTTAGGGCGAAGTCCCGGGGGACGCCAATTCTGGCGTCCCCCGGGCAGCGTCCCGCACCTTTTTGGAAAATTAGTCTATCCTAGACTAAAAGAGTACAAAAGGTGCGGGGCAGAACAATCTTATAAGCCTTACGCTTGTTATAATACTTACAGTGAAAGCTTTGGGAACAAGGACGTTAAGCGTCAAATCCTCTTTTATTACGGTTAAACGTAGCTGGGAAATCCGCCTGAGGGGCTTTTTGGCGGCGGAAGCTTTAATTTGGCTCTCTTTATTGGCCTACCATTCCATCAGTTATTATCGCGGCTTTTTAGGCTCAACTGCCCAGTCCGCCGTGGTATATCTGGCGTTTATTTACAGTCTTTATTCGCTCGGATTTTACCTACTAGCGTCACTGGATAAGGTCAAGCAATCCAAGGCCTTACTAGTGGCCACAGCGCTCAAAAAGATTTTGCGTGGCATAGCTCAGTTTGTCAAAAACGGCCCAAAGGACTACACGCACCCACTCAGTCAAATATCAAAGACTGAAAAAAGGGCGCTACTTTTTAGCATCGTAAAATTTTATTTCATTCCCATGATGCTGACCTTCCTGGTGGGCAATTACGACAGTTTCCGGGGAGCGCTCAATGGCCTCGGTCCGGTAAATCAGTTATTTACGGTCGGCAATTTCAACAACCTAGTTTATCCAATGTTTTTTGCTCTCTTCTTAGTGATTGACACGGGATTTTTTGCCTTTGGTTATATTTTTGAGTCTGGGCGATTGAAAAACTCCCTGCGTTCAGTCGAACCGACCATTTTGGGCTGGCTGGTACTACTACTTTGCTACCCGCCCTTTAACGGTCTAGTAGGGAACTACGTACCATGGTATGGCAATGATTATGCTAGCTTTGCTTCACCAACCGCCACTTTTTGGTTACGCTTAGTAGCACTCCTGCTGATGGGTTTTTACGCTTCAGCCTCAGTAGCTCTTGGTCCCAAAGCCTCAAACTTAACCAACCGAGGCATTGTAGATTATGGCGCATATAGAATCGTCAGACACCCAGCCTACATCTCCAAGAACCTCGCCTGGTGGATAAGTCTGCTGCCAGTTTTGAGCCTGCCGGCCATCGGCGGTATGCTGGTCTGGTCTTTTATTTACTTCATGCGAGCTATAACTGAGGAACGTCATCTCTCAGCCGATCCAGATTACGTCGCTTACTGTAAGAAGGTTAAATATCGTTTTATTCCGGGTTTGATTTAACCGTAAAGGCCTTTTTTGCGGTTTCGATCTATCATACGGACCTCTTTAAGAGTTCGAAAATAGTCTGTCAGTCCGACCTTGGACTCTCGGCTATTCTGCCAAACGACCGGTAATTCTTTAACCGGTATTTGATGCTCTCGGGCTATAACCAAAATCTCGACATCGAAACCGTAGCCAGAGATGGTCTGCCGTTTGAAAATAAGCTCCGCGGTTTGAGCGTCGAACAATTTAAAGCCGCGCTGACTGTCTTTTATGCCTGGCAGAACTCTATTAATGACCAGCCTGCGCGAGAGAGTTCCGAGGGGTCTACGATACGGCCGGGAATCCTCATCAACGATTACTGCTTTCGGTACGCCTAGCGAGCCGATAACCAAATGGTGACCATCTCTTGCGCTTTTCAAAAACTCCGCCAAGTGCCCGGATAGTGATACCGAACCGTCAGCGTCCATAAATAACTTAAATTGACCCCTAGCTGCCAGCATACCGCGTCTTACGGCGTTGCCTTTGCCGCTTTTTTGACCAATTTTTATAACTTTGACGGGTAAATCCGCTCCAAACCCTCGTGCGATCTTATCGGTCCCATCGGTCGATCCATCATTAACCACTATGACCTCCAGAAGCTTATAACCGCCGGGTATTCTAGCTTTTTTGATGTCCGATAAAGCGCTGGGCAAGCGCCGCGCCTCATTGTAAGCAGGAATGATAATTGATATTGTTTTTCGTACCATACCTTAAGCGTGTTCTGTCTTAAGCCACTTTAAAACCGACTCATAAACTCTGGCTGCCAAAATTATAAAGAACATATCAAATGATAAACGGTACCTAGGGTCGCCATATGTTATGAGTGTTAACAAAAACAAGCCGAGAATCGGCGCGAGCAGTAGCCAATCATTGGCCGAAATCTTTATTTTGCGGTAAAGACGTTGGATAAATCGCCAGATTATATAAGCACCGACCGGTAGCAGCACCACTATCCTAAATAACCACTCTGAAATTCGAATTAAGTGTCGGTCAGTTGTGTTGGAAGGCGGCCACGGAGTTGTGACAAACAAGCCAACAATGTGCTCAAACGACATCGTCAGAGCCTGGGCTGGGTGAGAAAAGCTCCAGGTCTTCGCTAAATTGAGATTGTCGCGATTGTCATAAGGTCCCCACGGCAGGGTAACGCTATCGTTATAACCCAATTGTAGGGTCGCCGGACTACCAAACGAATAAACTCCCCCGTTTTTAGTATCGTTAAAATTGAAATGACCCACATGATCGTAATGACCTTGCAGAATATTCAGTGGCCCGTTGCTTGATATCGTACAAAATTGGTCGCTCAGTCTGCTACACCAAGCGCTGGTTCCGATAATAAATGGTATTGCTCCAACAAAAACTGCTAGGACAATTGGCCAGACAAAAGCATGCTTCTTAATGGATTTAAGAGATACTATGACCACTGCCAAAAGCAATGTTGCGAGCAAAATCGTCGGCCTAATCATAGCTGTCCAACCCAAAACTAGCCCGCAAGCCAACCCCCACCATAGAGCCTGGCGACGCGTGGCGGCGCCCAGGGCCATCAATAGCAACAAGAATGCTAAAGCTTGGAAGAAAATGTACGGTATCTCTGATAGTAAGAAGCCAGAGAAAACAATAAATGATGGATAAAGGCTAGCAAAACTTCCCGCAAGCAAGCCAACGGACAAACCATATAGTTTATATGCGCAAGCGGCAATCAAAAGCGGTACGCTTGCCGATAGCGCGAACATTAAGATCTCCACACCCACCCAACCCCCGTTAGTTAAATGTTGGACAAGACCGAAGATAAGACTGGTTCCAGGAGGATAGAGGGTATCGCTGGCGTTGAGTTGAGAGCCGGAAAAAAAACGTTGAGCCTCATTGCTGTAACTTTGCATGTCGCTATAGAGATAGTTGGATAATGGATGGTGAACAAAAATAAACTCAAAGCGCCAAATCAGACCCGCCAAATAAGCCAGGACAGCCAAGGCTATAAAAAAATTACGCCAGCACCACACTTTTTTGTTGCCCACAATGCTTATGATAATAACAGTTTTCGATCGCGTTAATGGGGAAAAATAGACTTCCTTTTGATTCTGGCCCGGGCGGGAAAGTTGCTCCCGCCCGGGTCGCTTATCTCTAGCTGTGGTTGAAAAAGTAGTTCGCCGCCTGTTGAGGTTCGCCCAGGTTGGCGTAGTCCTTGTGGTACCTCAGGCGGTACTTGGCGTAGTAGGCCGGCAACCCTTGGCACACCGGGTCGAACTGGTGACAGAACGACAGCACAATCCGAACTTTCGGTCCGCTGAAGAACGGACGATCGCCCAGTCTGCCGTTAATTGGATGGAACTGGCCCTCCGGTGGCTGGTACAGATGGACTCTGTCGACGGTCGCGTCTTGACCATCGAAATACGGGTCGCCGAATAGCACCATTCCAGCCACGTATTTCGCGCCGCCGGACTGGTACACGTCAGCTGCCACTTGAGCGCCCTGGCTGTAGCCAACCAAGTAGATAGGCGTTTTTCGGCAGTTGTCTTTCAGCTTGGGAAGCTGGCTTGCCAGCCACTTTTTCCCAGCTACTACCGAAGCGTGGTACTTGCCGAGGAAACCGATTTTGGTCGCCGCTCCCAGCATGTCGACCCAGCTTCCGGCAGCCGGGTAGGGGTTCGAAATGACCCGCATGCTCAGACCGGCATGCAGGTTCCTGAAAGCCGCCGCGAAAGCTGCTCCTGCTGGGCTGAGCTCTCCCTCCGGCCTGCCCGAGCCACGATTGTCGACAATCGTGTAGTCCGGACAGCTCGCTACGGACCGATGTGAACCCGGTATTTCCGGAACCGACGGATGCTTCTGGTACTGCGAGTACAGCTTGGTCGACGCCGTGGTGTACGAATCGTTGCATTCACCTAGGACCGTGACCCACTCGACGGGATTTTTGGCGTCGTAGTAGAAATCTGTCTGACTGTCCCACTCGATTTTCGTCCAACCGTTGTGGGTTATGGCGCCAGACCCCTCGGAGCTTCCGCCTGACCCCCACGCCACGATGCCTACGTCAGGGACCAACTGCTTGGCCGTCCAGAAGATCAGCACGAAGTGGTAGGTCGCATTTGCTCCTGAGCCAAGCGTGCGACTATTGACGAAGGAGTAGATCTTCGGACGATCGCATTCGTCTTTCTTGCCCGTCCGGAGAGCGAAAGCCGCTCGCGTCATTGTCAGCGCCAGAGCGCCTAGAACCACACCAATTGCCGCTTTGCGAAACATGCGGGCCTGCCTTTAGCTAGAAATTGTCAAAGACCGGGCGCCATTTAAGGCGCCGCGTGACCAAAAGGAGGTCTAACTACGTTTTATACCTAAATCGCTCAAAAATAAACTACTTGCGCTTAGTGTGAAACTTTTCGTGCACCGCTTTAAGGTGCGGGTCAGTGACGTGGGTGTAGATTTGGGTGGTGGCTATGTTGCTGTGGCCGAGCATCGCCTGGACGGAACGCAAGTCAGCTCCATTCATTAGCAGATCGGTCGCGAATGAATGTCTCAACGTATGCGGGCTAACGTGTTTGGTGATGCCGGCTAGTCGGGCGTAGCGGGCAATCATCCGCTGGACACTGCGGGCTGTCAAACGAGTAAAATTGCCGCTGGTATCGGCTTCTTTAGAACCGTTATAACGGATGAAAAGCGGCTTCGAGTTGTCTTGGCGCAGCTGGAGGTATTTCTTTATCCAATCGGCCGCCTCGGGGCTTATAAAAATCGGCCGGTCTTTCTGGCCTTTACCACGGACCATGAACTCGCCCCTATCCAAATTTATATGGTCGCGGTCCAGGCCGACCAGCTCACTGACTCGCAGGCCGCTGGAGAAAAGCAGTTCTATAATCGCTCTATCGCGTGCTCCTGCCAGCTTTGAAGTGTTCGGCTGAGACGCCAACCTGCCAAGTTCGTCGGGGGTTAAGAAGGTCACCTGGGGCCTCTGGGTGCGCGCCAGCTCGATTTTATCAGCCGGTAGGGCGCTCAATCCTCGTTTGGCGCAAAAACGCAAGAACGAGCGCAGAGCAATCAGGTGGTAGTTCTGGGTGACTTTGGATAGCTCATCAGAGGTATTGGTGCCCAAACGGTTAAGCCACAGCCGCCATTTGCGGATAAGCTCAGCGTCGATATCGGACAGTTTTATGTCGCCGGCGAAATCGCTCAAGCGGGTCAGGTAGTGGCTATAGTTGGCAATCGTCTTGGCGGAGCGGTTTTGCTCTAGCTCAAGGTATTCCAAAAAGTCGGCAACGGCTTGGTCGTATGACGGGGAAGTCATAAGCTTTATTCTACCAGATTTATTGTGCGACGTATTTTTGAACACAAAAAATATTCAGTTTGCAGACAGAACTATATCTGTTAAAATTCAAAGTAATGGAAAAAACCTTAGTTTTAGTGAAGCCCGACGCGGTCCAACGCGGACTCGTTGGCGATATTATTAGCCGCTTCGAGAAAGCCGGCTTGAAGATCATTGCAACCAAAATGGTGACGCCGGACAAAGAGCTAGCTGAGAAACACTATCCTAACGACCGCCGCGAGTTCATCGAGGGCATGGGTCACAAAACTCTCAGTAGCTACAAAGAGGGCGGCCTAAATCCACTGGACGATTTCGGCACCGATGATCCGCACGCCATAGGCCTGATGGTCCAGAGATGGCTGGTTGACTTTCTGGTCTCCGGACCAGTTATAGCCCTAATTCTGGAAGGTAAAAATGCCATCCAGCAAGTCAGAGATATCGCCGGACATACTATCCCCGCTGTGGCTGCTCCTGGTACTATCCGCGGCGACCACTCCGACGACTCACCGGCTAAAGCCAACTCTGAAAAGCGGGCTATTAAAAACCTAGTCCATGCTTCCGGCGACCAAAAGGAAGCCGAATTTGAAATCAATCTCTGGTTCACGCCAGAAGAATTACATACTTACGAAAAAAACGCCAATATCGCCTAAAATGGAATCCAGGCCCCTGTAGTTCAATGGATAAAACAACTCCGTCCTAAGGAGAAGCTAGAGGTTCGACTCCTCTCGGGGGCACCATTAAGTGCGTTTTTCGCTACAATATAAGCATGAGCACTACCGCCGAAGCTGAAACTAAACCCAAAACCCGACGCTTCAAGGAACAGTTCGAGGAAGAAGACGTTCTGCTGGTGTTCCGCAAACACCCGATCGTCATGCGTAAAGGCCTACTGCTGGCATCCGCCGAACTACTGATTGGTCCGCTCTACACGATTATCCTGACTATGCTTCATAAGAATAATCCACCCAGTGTCGGTTTTTTCTTTGGCAGCCTTGGCTTTTCGTTCTTGATTGCTTTGGTCTTAATTTTCCCCTGGTGGGTGCGCTGGTATTTCAGTGTCTATATCATGACCAGCCACCGTTTCATCCAACAAACCCGCAGCATTCTGCAGGTCAACGTTGTTGATATCAGCCTGGAGCAAGTACAGATGATAAATTACCAGATTTCAGGCCTTGAACAGACGTTGCTTGGCTTTGGTACAATAGTCGTGCAGACGTTTGTTGGAGATTTGGTTATTCACGATGTGCACCATCCGGCACGCATCCAGCAGAAGATGGTGCATATTTTAAGGCAACTTGGTATCCATCCAGCTCAGCGTCCAGGTACAGATGACGAGGAGCACAAGACCATCGAATCATGAAGCGAAAACTTAAAAAGGTCCAGCAGGTTAGGGAGAAGGTCAGCGACGCGGTGGCCGGGAAGGCTGTAGCGCTAAACCCGCTCAATCCGCCCAAACCTGAGGAACCGCCAAGTCTGGCCAACGTCCCTAGGATTACCGACGAGAACATAACTGAACATCGCGAAGAGGTGCTTAAAGGTGCTCGGAAATATATTTACCCGCTGGCCCATTCCAAGCGCCGTATCGTCTCGATTACTTTCAGTATCATTGGCGCCGCCATTGTCGGGTTTTTAATTTACTGTGGGCTGGCGCTTTACAACTTCTACCAATACAATACCTTCCTTTACCGCGTCACCCAAGTTGTGCCGTTCCCGATTGCCCGGGCAGACGGCCACTTCGTCGATTACGAAAACTACCTATTCCAGCTCAGACGATACATCCACTATTACCAAACCCAGCAGCAGCAGAACTTCGCCAGCAACAACAAGCAGTTACTGCAGTACC
>Ga0265338_10001798_pt1 | contig 33721 bp, 30 predicted proteins | sample 42126metaG_FD_193579 | JGI IMG/M metagenome (GOLD analysis project Ga0265338, IMG submission 193579) | Rhizosphere microbial communities from Carex aquatilis grown in University of Washington, Seatle, WA, United States - 4-21-26 metaG | ecosystem: Host-associated > Plants > Roots > Rhizosphere...
CCGGAAACGGAACCCTTATTTCTGCAACTGCTCCGGGAACTTTGATAACCCATTTTACAATCACCATTTCAGTAAATTTTACGTCTGGTGTAACACCTAATCTAACATTTATATCCAGTACTGCTGTGAGTCCCTATTATGTTACAAGTGTATCTGAATATATTAGTTCTGTAAATACGCTGTTATCAGTTACTTCAGGTGTGGATGCAATAGCAAATGCCAATCCTGAACTTAACCAACCTCCAACCGCTTTTGCAGTTACAGGTACAGGTACTACTTGTGCCGGAACAGGTGGATTACCTGTTGGTCTTGCCAATTCAGAAGTTGGTGTAACTTATACACTTTATAACGGTACAACAGCATTAACACCCACAGTAGCCGGAACCGGTTCTGCTATTTCTTTTGGAAATCAGCTTGCAGGAACTTATACTGTAAAAGGTACCAATTTTGGAGGTACAACTGATATGACGGGGAATGCTATTATTACAGAAAACCCTGCTTTACCAGCAAGTGTGATTATTGCACCAAGTGCTAATAATGTGTGTGCAGGTACTTCTGTAACATTTACGGCTACTCCTACAAATGGCGGAACAACTCCTGTTTATCAATGGTTTAAAGGAGCTACAGCTGTAGGAACTAATTCAGCAACTTTCTCTTATGTTCCAGCTAATGGGGATATAATTTCTGTAAAATTAACTTCGAATGCTTCACCTTGTTTGACAGGTTCTCCTGCTACTTCAAACTCAGTAACAATGGTTGTGAATGCTATACTTACAGCTAGTGTAAGCATAGCTCCTAGTGCAAATAATGTTTGTGCAGGAACTTCGGTTACATTTACAGCTACTCCTACAAATGGTGGAACAACACCTGTATATCAATGGTATAAAGGTGCTACAGCAGTAGGAACAAATTCAGCAACCTTCTCTTACGTTCCAGTTAACGGAGATATGATTTCTGTAAAAATGACGTCCAATGCTACACCTTGTTTGACAGGTTCTCCTGCTACTTCAAATACTGTAACAATGGTTGTGAATCCGATACTTACAGCTAGTGTAAGCATTGCTCCTAGTGCAAACAATGTTTGTGCAGGTACTTCGGTAACATTTACAGCTACTCCTACAAATGGTGGAACAACACCTGTATATCAATGGTTTAAAGGTGCTACTGCTGTTGGAACTAATTCAGCAACCTTCTCTTATGTTCCTGCTAACGGAGATGTAATTTCTGTAGTTATGACATCCAATGCTACACCTTGTTTGACAGGTTCTCCTGCTACTTCAAATACAGTAACAATGGTTGTGAATCCTATACTTCCAGCTAGTGTAAGCATTGCTCCTACTGCAAATAATGTTTGTGCAGGTACTTCGGTTACATTTACAGCTACTCCTACAAATGGTGGAACAACACCTGCTTATCAATGGTTTAATGGTGCAACTGCTGTTGGTACAAATTCAGCAACTTTCACTTATGTTCCTGTAAATGGTGATGTAATAAAAGCTATCATGACTTCGAATGCTGCTTGTGTTTCCGGAAGTCCTGCAACATCAAATACAGTAACAATGGTTGTGAATCCTATACTTACAGCTAGTGTGAGCATTGCTCCTAGTGCAAATAATGTTTGTGCCGGAACTTCGGTTACATTTACGGCTACTCCTACAAATGGGGGAACAACACCAACTTATCAATGGTTTAAAGGTGCTACTGCTGTTGGAACTAATTCAGCAACCTTCTCTTATGTTCCTGCTAACGGAGATATGATTTCTGTAAAAATGACTTCCAATGCTACACCTTGTTTGACAGGTTCTCCTGCTACTTCAAATACTGTAACAATGGTTGTGAATCCTATACTTACAGCTAGTGTAAGCATTACTCCGAGTGCTAATCCTGTAAATGCGGGAACTCCGGTTACATTCACGGCTACACCAACTACCGGTGGAACAGCTCCAACCTACCAATGGCATAATGGTGCAACTTTAGTTGGAACTAATTCTGATATCTTTACTTACACTCCAATAAATAATGATGTTATCTATGTAATAATGACATCCGATGCCATATGTGTTACAGGTAGCCCGGCAACATCTAATTCTATTACGATTGCGGTGGTAGGTTTCAAAGAAAGCAAGATATCAGCGAATATTTACTCTCAAGACAAAAACATTTATGTAAACTGTTCTGAGAAAGCAAATCAAATTTATATTTATTCTGCTACGGGAAGCTTAGTAATGATGAAAAACAATGTAAGTGGATTAACAGAGTTCAATATGAATAACGAACCGAGTGCCTATTATCTTGTGAAAATAGTTACTGAAAGCGATTATATCTATACACAAAAAGTTTTGCTTAAATAAATAAATTCAAAATCCTTCCCTGTTTGTAAATAAACAGGGAAGGATTTTTTACTTTGAGAAAAATGTAATGTATGACAAATGAAATTCATCCTTGCTTATGGTTTGACAATCAGGCCAAGACAGCAGCAAACTTCTATTGTTCAATTATCACAAACTCAAAGATTATAGATGAGAATCCAATAGTTGTTATATTTGAATTGAACGAAAAAAAAATGATGGGTCTTAATGGAGGATCAATATTTAAAATTAATCCGTCCATTTCTCTTTTTGTAACATGTGAATCCATCATTGAAACCAATGAAATATGGAATAAACTCATTGACGGAGGAAAAGCGTTAATGCCTATTGATAAATACGACTGGAGCGAAAGATACGGTTGGCTTGAAGACAAGTTTGGATTAACCTGGCAGATATCCTTTGATAACAATAGCGCAGATGAAAAACTAAAAATAATGCCTTCCATGTTATTTACCGACAAGCAGTTTGGCAAAGCAGAAGAAGCGATCGATTTTTATTGTTCTGTTTTCGACAATTCTTCGACAAATATGCTAATTCATTATCCCTCAGAAGATAAAAATGCCGGCAAAGTAATGTATTCTAAATTTAAATTGAATAATTACGAGATAGTTGCTATGGATGGACCAGGAGTTGATGATTATACATTCAACGAAGCTGTTTCATTCGTTGTGGAATGCAATACGCAAGACGAAATTGATTATTACTGGAAGATGCTGACAGATGGCGGAAAAGAAAGTATGTGCGGCTGGCTCAAAGATAAATTTGGTGTTTCATGGCAAATTGTTCCTTCCATAATGGCTGAATTAATGAGTGAACCGGTAAGAGCCGAACGGGTTACAAATGCCTTTATGAAAATGCGAAAATTGGACATCGAAATACTGAAAAATGCTTAAGAATTATAATCAAGATAAGAAACAACGAATGGTAATTTTAACCTCTAAAACTTAATATTATGAGCATGTTTTGTAACCAATGTCAGGAAACAGCCAAGAATACAGGCTGTACTGTTAATGGAGCGTGTGGTAAAAAAGAAAATACTGCAAACATTCAGGATTTATTAATATTTGCTTGTCAAGGACTTTCTTTCTTAACAATTGAAGCTCGAAAAAAAGGAATTGATACAAATATTGAAAGTAAACATATCACTCATTGTCTCTTTATGACTATAACCAATGCCAATTATGATGATACGGCTATTATTCAGGCAATTAAAGATTGTATTAGTTTACGAAACAAGTTAAGAAGCAAAGTTACTATATGGGAAAAGCATGATACCATAAGTTGGCAAGGTACAAATGATTCCGATTTTTACGAAAAAGCTAAACATGTATGTCCTTTATCCTTTGATAACAATCAAGATGTTCGTGCATTGAAGCAATATGCTTTATATGGCATTAAGGGAATAGCTGCTTATGCAGAGCATGCCTCTAATCTTGCGTTTAAAGAACAAGGCATTTATGATTTTATGGAAGAAACTCTAGTAATGATTACCAAACCAATGGATTTAAACGAAATGTTGGATTGGGTAGTGCGTACGGGAGAACATGGTGTAAAAGTTATGGCATTACTCGATAAAGCAAATGTCGCAACTTTTGGTATTCCTGAAGTTTCAAAAGTAAAACTCGGTGTTGGTAAAAATCCGGGTATTCTTGTTAGTGGCCATGATTTAAAAGACTTGGAAGAACTTTTAATGCAAACTGAAGGAAAAGATATAGACGTTTATACACATTCGGAGATGCTACCTTCTCATGCTTATCCTGCATTAAAAAGACATAAGCATCTTGTAGGAAATTATGGCAATGCTTGGCATCAACAACTAGAAGAATTTGAAACATTCAATGGACCAATTCTTTTTACAACAAACTGTTTAATTCCACCAAGAAAATCAGCTACTTACAACCACAAAGTCTTTACAACCGGTTCAACGGGCATGCCGGAATGGAAATACATAGATAAGAAACTACCAAACGGACATAAAGACTTTACCGAGATAATTGATTTAGCAAAGAAATGCCGTCCACCTAAAGAAATTGAAAAAGGTGAAATTACCATAGGATACGCACATAATCAGATTTTATCACTTGCAGACAATATTCTTGAAGCAGTAAATTCTGGTGCAATAAAAGAATTTGTTGTGATGTCGGGTTGTGATGGGCGCCAGAAAAGCCGAGAATACTACACAGAATTTGCAAAGAAACTTCCAAAAGATACTGTGATTCTCACTTCCGGTTGTGCTAAATATCGCTACAATAAATTAAACTTGGGTGAGATTAATGGTATTCCGAGAGTGCTGGATGCGGGTCAGTGTAATGACACTTATTCATGGGCAGTCGTTGCTATTAAACTTAAAGAAGTTTTAAAACTAGACGATATCAATAGATTGCCAATTGTATATAATATAGCATGGTATGAACAAAAAGCAGTAATTATTCATTTAGCATTGCTTTATCTAGGTATTAAAAATACACATTTAGGTCCAACTTTACCGGGTTTCTTGACTCCTAATGTTTTAAATATGGTTCAACAAAAATTTGAAGTACATCCTATTACTACAGTTGAAAAAGATATGGAAGATATGGGACTTCTGAAATTAGAACTAAATATGTAAATGATTAAAACTACGACAAAATGATTGATGCAATAAATAAGAAGATTGTAATTTTCATCTTGTTACTTGGACTTCTAGGATGCAATAACCTTTTTGATTATAGCCCGTTTGATGCAGATATAAGTTCGTCGGATTTGAACAACATTAACATAAAGGAGATTATCGCCAAAAACCAGACAGACTTTGATACCGTGAAATTTGCTGTTATCTCCGATCCTCATAATGGCTATAACGATTTGAAAGATGCGATAACAAATATCAACAGAATATCGGGATTAAGTTTTGTGGTTTGTGATGGAGACTTAACCAATTGGGGTGATGATAAAGAGTTTAAGTGGTACTGGGATGAGGTTAAAAAATCAATTTATCCAATAATATCTGTAATAGGAAACCATGATTATTTAGGAAGCGGTAAACTCATTTACACCCGAATGTTTGGTCCAAGTAATTTTACCTTTCAAGTAGGATCAAACAATTTTGTGGTATTCGATGATGTAGTGTGGGAAAACAATAACAAAGCCCCGGACTTTGCGTGGCTTGGGCAACAATTTGTTACAGATAAACAGAATATTGTATTTACACATATTCCCGAATGGAGTGATCAGATGATAACAGGAAAATACAACCAGCCATTTGATAATTTATTAACTAAAAACAAGGTACTGGTAACTATATATGGACATGACCACGATGAAGAAGATACTATCATTAATGGCAATCCCCAATATGTAGTAGCGGATATAGACGACCGTAGGATCGTCTTGGTATCATTGTTTAATTCTAAATTTACTTTAAAAAGAATATCGTATTGAAAATATTATTAATAGTTGTCCTAGTGTTTTATGGCTTTTTGTATGTTCCAGCTCAGGCTGAAGATTATAATAACTTGTTGCAAAAGTTAGCACCAAGTACAATGCAAGTACAGTATGCAGGAAATTTAGGGTTGGCTTCGTTAGGGATAGGAAAAACATTTGCAAAAGGCAAAATAGTTTCATATATTATTTACGGTTATTTGCCCAAACAGATAAATGGCGTGGAAGTACAAACCCTCGCATTAAAAACAACGAGGCAACTAAAAAAAATTGATTGGCATGGTAATTTTACAACTTACACAGGATTGGACTTAATATGTGGCTTTACACATAATTCGTATATATATTTTCCTAAGTATTTTCCCAAAAGCTATTATGATTTCCCGATCGCTCTTCATGCGGCACCTCTGATTGGTGAATCATTTTCGTGGCGGACAAAAGAAGGTAAAAAGATTCATTATGGTGCTTTTTTAGAAATATCGACCTTGGATTATTATCTGATTGATTATTTTAAAAATATACGCAGTATGGATTTTACCAATTTATGGTCATTGAGTTTTGGATTGAATTATCTTTTTTAAAAAGTGAGTTTAGAACTAAATATGTAAAAGATGAAAAACACAACAAAAAACCAAATGAAACTAGGAAATACTGATATTACTGTTTCCTGTCTGGGACTTGGGGCTATGACTTGGGGAGATATATCGATAACACCACGTTTAAATCCAACTCGATTTGCGTATGGTCCTGCTGAAGGTAAAAATGAACTTAAAAAAGCTGTTGACGCCAGCATTGAAAATGGTGTTTATTTTATAGACACCGCAGCTATGTATGGTAAAGGTGCATCTGAAATCATGGTTGGTAATCTAATACACGATAAAAATGTCATTGTGGCTTCTAAATTTCCTTCAAGTTTTTTGCCGAAATCATCTGATTTTACGAAAGATCTTAAAAATAGTCTAAGACATCTGAAACGAAACTCCATTGATCTGTATCAGATTCATTATCCATCATTCTTATTCTCTGTCCCAAAAGTGCTTAATCACATGATAAATGCTTATCATGCAGGCAAAATTAAAGCAATTGGAGTAAGTAACTTTTCAGAGAAACAAATGCGAGAGGCTCATAAGATTCTAGCTGAACGAGGAATCCCGCTTGCATCAAATCAAGTTGAATATTCTCTCTTGCACAGAGATCCGGAGAGAAATGGAATACTACAGGCTTGTCATGAACTTAATGTTATATTAATTGCTTATATGCCACTTAGAATGGGTGCACTTACAGGCAAATATACAGGTGAAATAAAACCAAAAGGATTGCGTAAATACATTAGTCCATTTTGTAAAAGAGATTTGGCAAAACTTAATGAGATTATAAAAATATTAAAAGACATAGGTAGTCATTATTCGAAAAGCCCTGCACAGATTGCTTTACGATGGCTTATTCAGAAAGGAAATGTATTGCCTATTCCGGGAGCAAAAAATAGCGAACAAGCCATTCATAATGCCGGAGCATTAACATTTTCTCTGACTGAAAATGAGATGGAAGTGTTGAACCTCGCTAGTTCAGAGTTTTAAATGGATAATAATATTTCACTATTCAAATTGGACAGAAATTAAGCAGAAGCTTCATTCCTGCCCTTTTTTAAATTTATTAATAACTTTTAAAAAAAACAACATGAAAGTAGCCGTATTAGGAACAGGAATGGTTGGAGATGCCATCGGTTCAAAGTTGATAGAATTAGGTCACTCAGTAATGATGGGTTCCAGAACAGCCAATAATGATAAAGCAAAAGCATTCGTTGCAAAACATAACCTCAAAGCATCTGCAGGAACTTTTGCTGATGCAGCAGCTTATGGTGAAATAATTTTTAATTGCACTGCAGGTGGTGCTTCTCTCGAAGTCCTAAAATCAGCCGGTGAAGAAAATATCAATGGAAAGATTTTGATTGATATTGCCAATCCACTCTATTTTTCAAGTGGAATGCCTACAACACTTTCAATTGTAAATACAAATTCCCTTGCAGAAGAAATTCAAAGATGTTTTCCAGAAGTGAAAGTTGTAAAAACACTCAATACATTATCGTGCGTATTAATGGTAAATCCCGCAAAGATCAATGGTGGCGACCATACCGTTTTTGTGTGTGGAAATGATATAAAAGCAAAAGAACAAGTAACAGAGATTTTGAAATCATTCGGTTGGCACGAAAAAAACATACTAGATCTTGGTGACATTAGAAAGGCCAGAGGAACCGAAATGTATTTGCCTCTTTGGTTGAGTATTTATGGAGCAAATAATAATGGAACTTTCAATATAAAAATCGTAAGTTAGGAAACAGTGGTTCCTTGTTAAAAAGGGAACTTATTCCAATGAAAAAAAGAATAAAAAAAACACTCCTTACATTGGAATATAGCCTGTAAATAAAAAAATAAAATCATGAGAATAATATTTATTTTTACTTTTAACCTATTATTTATTACGTTTCTTTATCCACAGAATGCAACAAATAATAATCAATATCTAATTGGGAATTCTTCTAGTACAAATCTTTACAGTTCATTGAATTCTAGAGTTAATTCTGGATCTCAAACCGAGGCAAGATCATATTTTAAAAATGATTCCACTACAGGAAGATTATTAAATGATGATCCCGAATACAATAAAAAATATTCTATCTGGCACCCTGTTCCATTTATTACAGCAGTTAATGTTATAACCTGGGGTTTTGACAGATATGTTCTAAACGCCAGCTATGCACGGGTAGGATTAAAATCATGGGAAAACAATTTTAAGCATGGTTGGGTATGGGATATAGATAGGTTTGGGGTTGATTTCTTAGGTCATCCCATAAGTGGAGCCATGTTTTTTAATGCTGCCCGGTCAAGTGGATATAATTTTGTACAATCTTATCCTTATGCACTTTTCGGCAGCTTGGAATGGAAATATTTTGGCGAAAATGATCTTCCTACTACTAATGATATAATCACAAGTTCAGTTGCAGGGTCAATGTATGGTGAAATGCTTTACCGGTTTAGTTCAAATATTTTGGATGATAGGAAAACAGGCTCTGAACGAGTATTCCGTGAAATTTTTGCGGGAATAGTAGATCCTGTTAGAGGTGTAAACAGACTTATTCAGGGAAGGTCTTTTAGAGTTACATCAAAAGAAGTTTATGAAAAAGAACCCTTACAAATAACAATAGGTGCCGGTGCTCAGAAAATTAATAATGGAACCAGTTTTGGTACTGGAGGAACAACTGGATTGATAAATTTGTCCTTTGTTTACGGCGATCCATTTGAAGATAGAGATAGAAAACCTTTTGATTATTTCGAGACTAATATTGTTTTGAGTAATGGAGATAGAGCAGGCAAGTCTATATGTGATAATATATCAGCATATGGTATATTGTTTGGCGAAAATGATCAAACCGGTAATATGGAAACACTGATGGGGATTTTCCAGCATTACGATTATTTCAACAATAAAATTTTTGAACTTGGCAATATAACTTTCAGTGGTGGCATATTAACTAAATTACCTGTGGGTCAAAAATCCTTTCTTTATACTAATTTTCACTTGGGTATTCTACCTTTCGGAGGTTATAGCATTAAACTCGGGCCGGATACGGCTTCAGTAAGAGACTTTAATTATGGCGGAGGAGCTAGCGCTAAGTTAGAAAGCACCTTCGATTTTCATCATTTTATGAATCTTAATATTTCTGCTCAATATTACTGGATGAATACATATACAGGTATCGGAGAACATAACTTAATAGGAATTATTAATCCAACGATTTTATTCAGGGTTTATAAAAATATCCAAGTAGGTTTTCAATACTTTTTATATACCAATTATATGTATCATGATGGAATTACTTCCAATCTCAGAAACTCTGAACAAAAATTAATGTTGTTGTATAATTTTGGAGATTCTAAATCGTCAGATAAGCCGGATAAAGCTAAAGCAGATTGACAATAAACTGAATAACAATTGGTAAACTTATAAATACTCGTTTATCACTGCTTATCTGTTTAGAACTATATATTACTTATGCCTTTGTTGATTTTAAATAATCCTTCATGGCATCCCAGTAATACTGTTTCCAGCCGTCTTTGAGTTCTTCTACCTTATGTTCGGGAACGCCTGTTTGTTCGAAAGTAAGTTTCGTTTTATCGCCTTGTTGTTCAAACAAAAAAGTGCAAATAGAGTAGTGATCATCAGGCCAGCCATCTTCGGCAAAATGCCAAGCTTGAACGATCTTTTCACCGTCAATCAACTCAATATTGTATCCATGACAGTAACCGTCGAAAACATCAAATTTTCCATTAGGTTCATTGCTCATTATAACTTTTGTACCACTGAATGCTGCATGTTTGTTTGCGTCCATAATTAGGTCGTAAACTTCTTTTGCATTGGCATCGAATGTAACCGTTTGTTTGATAGATTTTGTTTTCATATAAGTATTTCTAATTTTGTAAATCAAACATTATTTGGAAGTTATACCTGTTTTTCCTAAAGCTTATTGGGGGACAGAACTAAGCACCACCGAAGTTTCAACCTGTCTTTGAGGTATGTGCCAATATGTTTTCAACAAACGGTTTTTCTCTATGGTACTTACAAGTTTAAATCCATGTTTTAAATAAAAACGGATGGCCCATTCGGCAGCTTGCCAAGTGCCAATAAGAATTGGTTTAGAGATTGATTGGCAAAGATGTTGCAGGAGTTTACCCCCAATGCCTTTATTACGGTCTTTTGTTCTAATATAAGCGTGACGGATAAGTGTAACCTCACCTTTATCCTGAATCCCCATTACACCAATTACCTCATCTGCTTCCTCATAACAATAAAACATAATGCCATCTGCTATTTGTTCATGCAATTCTTGTTCCGGCATGTATGGTTCATGCCATCTGTCTTCGGGTATTATTCCTTTATATGCAATGGAGGCATCGTTTATTATCTCAAAGATGGTTTTAAAGTCGGTTGTTTCTGCTAATCGTATCATTTTGTTGTCACTTTTCACATTCTATTTTAGTAATAAATGATGGATACTTTTTCCCAAAGATAATACTCCCACAATTAGTAATATATAAAACCACAGATCCATACTAATATACATAAACTCATTTTCAGTATCCATTTTAATCTTTTTCCCTTCGTCATCAATATAATAATCGTCTTTTTTAAAATATGTCAATACGGCAGCTATTATAAGAGCTATCCCCAATGCCAAATAAAAGTCGATGAAGGAAAGAGAACCTCCAATAAGTTCTTTTATTTTAGCTAAAATTATGTTCGTTGCAACAACTGAAACAACAATATATAGTAAAACGTATAGACCTTTATTTTTCCAGAACAATTGCATAATATTACTTTTTTAATGATGGTTTAAAAAATATATAATCTAAACTTGCTTAGTTACTATTTCTAATTTATGGTTTTGGACCTACTTCCGGTTTCTCAAATTTAATGGGTGTACCTTTGATAGAAACATTTTCCCCATCAATAATTACATCCGAAAATGAAGCAATAATATATTGTGGCTCAACAGTAGCTACATTTTTAGAATCGCATTTAAGCCATGTTTTTTTTGATTCAACAATTGCATTATCTTTTATAACCGTTTCGAGAGGTGTTGTAGGTGATTCTTTCAGCATCACATCTTTCAGCATCGGATAATGTGAGGCCCAAGGTTCTTCTGATAAAGGTAAATTTTCTATTGTTTTTCTTAATTTACTTGCCAAGGTAATTTCTCGTGAATTCAACAGCATGGCTTGATCCGTTCGTGAAAATATATTTTCGATAATCGTGTTGTAACAACCACCGCCAACGGATATCCCCAGTTCTACATTGTCAACCCAATTCCCTTTTACTACAATACCTGACAAGTTATCATCTAAATAAAATCCACTGCACCATCTACCGGAAGATTTGCCTAAGTCATGAATCCAATTCCCTGAAATAGTTGTGCCAAAAGACGACCAACTTCTGCCTCCATAAATCGCACCACAATCGCCCGTTTCTTCAATAACATGATGAATTTCGTTATTTATTATTTGATGTTCGGGACCATTATAAATTATTGCACTATGAGGTGCATTCTCAATAAGATTATTGGCAACCAATTGCCCTACTCCATAAATATTTACGGCAGGATTGACGGTGCGAAGAATTTGACTAAAATTATCAAAAACACAATGAATAACTTGATTGTTGGCATGGGTAAGTGTGTTCAAATCTCCACCGTCAAGAGAAACACCTCCGGCACCCAAATTAAGAAACAAGCAATCGTTAACAATTACATGTTGAGCTTTAATCTTAATGGCTGTATAGCCAATATTTACAAAGCTACAATGAGAGATAGTGATATCTTTGCTGTTGTCTGCAACGACGAATGCATTTGAACGCGTTTCTTTAAAACTAACATTCTCAAAAGAAACCTGAGAAACAGTTTTTAAATTAAAAATTGGTTCGTTTAACCAAGAGAGTGATAAATCCTTTGAAAAATATTTTGGCAAAAGCACCCAGATTTTATTGTTAGAGGGATTAAGAGTATATTCGTTTTCTGAGTCCATTTCTTCCAACAAATTAAATACTGATATTTTAAGCATCTTACTTTTCAGCATACCATAATTGTGTGGTATTTTCATCGTTACAATCCCACTTCTATCCACAGTAGAAACTGGTATAAAATCGTAACTCCAATCCCAAAACCAATATCCCCCAATCCATACAAGTGATTTGTATTGCTCTATGGCTTTATTTAAACGAATACCCAATTCTTTATCTTTTAAAGAAAATACTTGACCGGTATTTTCTTTATTGATTGAAGTTGTTGAGTCCTGTGCAGGCTTAGCATTACCTCCGGCGAATATGACGCTATCAACATCAAGAAAAGACTTACTTTTTGAAAGCGTTAACGCTTTGTTATTTAGAAAAAGTTGAGGGTAAATATCTTTTGATTTTTCACCCAAATGCAAGGTATTCAAATCTAAACCTAAATCGGATAGTTTTATCTCGTATAGACACAAATTAGCATCATTAATTTTAGGTAAACGGGTTAATATTTTCGGATCGGAGACTTTACTAATATATTTGTTTGCAATAGAAATACTTCCTTTAATATTTACTTTCTCATTGTTTAATGCACGCCAAGTTACATTTGAATGTTTTCGATTTAAAACAATAGATGAGGTGGACAAATAAGTTCCTCCTTTGATCCATACTGTTGTGGGTGTTTGTAATTGTTCGTTTGTTCTTTGTGCCAATATATCGGCTACGTGTTGCAAACTTGCAAATGGATGGGCAATATCACCGTTTGCTTTGTCGTTGCCTTGGGGTGAAACATAATACATAGATTGCGTATTGGCAAATGTATTTACAATAAACAATGTGCTAATTAGCATTATAATTCTAATCATCGATTAATTTTATTTTCTAAAGGGAAGTGAAAAAGAAAATGTTGATCCCTTCTTTAATTCACTTTCAACAGTCAAAGTGCCACCTTGAAGTTCTACCAATTGCTTTGCTATGCTAAGTCCAAGCCCTACGCCACCATGTTTTCGTTTGTCATGTGGTTCTAATTGTTTGAAGCGCTCAAAAATATGCTGAAGGTGATTGACAGGAATGCCCATACCTGTATCTTTTACCGAAAAGCCCAACAGCATATTTTCATTCTTATTTTCAAGTACCCGGACACTTATATTTACAGTCCCTTTTTCTGTGAACCTAATTGCATTATCAGTAAGATTAAGGAGAACTTGTTTCAGGCGTTTTTGGTCTCCAAGTAATATACTTGGAATATCTTTGTCTATGTAGAAAGCTAATTCGATATTATTTTCTTTTGCCTTCTCTGTTAGATTTACAATGAGCGATTGAAAAATTTCATTAATACTAAATTGATTCTCTTCAAAAACCATAATTCCTGCTTCAATCTTTGACATATCAATGATGTCATCAATTATGGTTAACAAATTTTCTCCTGATGTTTTTATTATGTTTAAATATTCGTTTTCCTCCTCTCCCAGTTCTCTTTTGAATAATATGTTCGAAAAACCCATAATGGCATTCAAAGGTGTTCGTATTTCATGACTTATGATGGAGAGAAATGCTTCTTTTAGTTTATTGGATTCTTCGGCTTTTTTTTGTTCGGTTAAGTCTATGAACGATGTGAGTGTATATTTCTTATTATTTACCGTTATCTTCTGGAATGAAGCCAGTGACCAAAATGGCTCCCCACTTTTTTTTCTAACTATAATTTCTATATTATTTACAATATCGTTTTTATCTAATTCGGATAATATTCTTTCACGGAACTCAGGATAAACTATTTTTAATTCAGCAGAAGTTTTCCCAAGAACTTCCTCTTTTGTATAGCCAAAATAATTCAAAAATGATTTATTGACATATTCAAATTTTGCAGTTTCCAGTTCAATTAGAATCATTCCAACCGGACTATCATCAACTACTTTAAAAAATAAATCACCGGTCTTTATCAATTCCACTTCCATGTTTGTTCTATTCATATATTTCTATCCTCGTGTAACTTTAATTTTGTTTGACAAAGGGATTCTTTAACTGACATTTTATTTGCGTAAACTTTGTATTAAATTTCTTACTCCATCTTCGGGAGCAGTGGCAACTATTCCAAATCGTTTTTCAAATTTACTACTATCAAAGATATAATCTTGATTGTTTTGGTATAACATTTCAGGCAATTCACGCATAAAAGGTATAAATATGCCTAACATACGCAACAACCATGTAGGAACCGCTTGTACTTTTGGTTCCACGTTAAGCTCTTTAGCAATTAATTCTATCCATTGCAAGTTTGTAAGTTTTTCTTTTGTTGTTGGCACATGCCATATCTGGTTGTAAGCATCAGGCGTGTTTCCTAATATCGCTGTAGCTTTTGCTGCATCGGGTGTATAGGTGTATGTATGAATTTTATTAATATTTCCCAATGCTTGAGCCTTTTTGCCTTTAAGCAGATTTTCGGCTACCATCATGCTTAATGCACTGTTTTTATTATCAGGTCCATAAAAATCGGCAGATCGTGCAATAAGAGCGGTAAGATTATGTTGTTCCACTTCGTTCATAATCATTTCATGGAGTGATGCTCTTATTTTTCCTTTCTCACTGGGTGGTAATATAGGTGAATCTTCAGTCATAAAGGGTATTGACGATGCCGCATACGAATATACATTGTCAAAGAAAACCAGTTTAGTATTATACTTTTTGCAGGCGTTTATTACCGCTTGCATAAATGGAGGCCATACCTGTTGCCAAATCTTGATGTTATATTCAAATCCGATAGTTACATAAACCACCTCACTACCGGCTATAGCTTTGTCCACTTGGCTAATATCATTTACATCAACGGCAAATAACTCATCTGTTTCGTTTACCTTTTTGGGATTCCGACCAACAAGACGAATATTCTCAGTATAATTTCTCAATTCTCTGGCTAAGGGAGTTCCAATAGCGCCACCGGCACCTAATATTGTTTGTATCATAACTTTGATAAATTTGAATTCAACATTTATTTATCTATCACTAAAGAAGTTTCATTCTTTTACCTAAGAGTAGTTCTTAACTTATGAGACAAAGAAGGTGTTGCCAACTGACAACACCCGTTCTCTTCTTAGAAGTTAATAAATCTCATACATGTTTTAGCATTTCAAAAACAAATGTAATATTTTATTTAACAGAAAAAAAATATTTTAAAAACATATAATATCGATTTCAAGTTGCTATAAACTTCCGCTTACAAAAGATGGAAGAAAGACTCAGTTGTAGTCTAGTTAGAGTAAAACCACAACGACGTATGAGAAACTTAATTTATCTTTTCTACCACTACGGCAGTACCATATGCCAATACTTCTGTCAAACCATTCATTACTTCATTGGCATCATAACGCATATTTATTATTGCATTACAGCCTAATTCTTTTCCATGCTTAATCATCAATTGGAAAGCTTCTTCTCTTGCTTTTTCACATAACTGCGTATAAATAGCACTTTTGCCTCCAAATATGGTCATAAAACCGCCTGCCACATTACCCAATACACTTCTGGAACGAACGGTAATACCTCTCACTAAGCCTAACTGTTTTGTTACTTTGTAACCTTCCAAATTTGTACTGGTTGTAATTAATGTTGCATCCATTTTGATTTGTTTATTACCTGTTTATATTCTTTTTGTTTGATATCTGAATTTATTTGAATGATGTTGATAAAGGCATATCATAAACTGATTTTCGTAAAAAATCACCCAGCGATTTCAAATCGGTAAATTGAGACAACTCCTCCACGGATATTATCTTACCGATTGCAATGCGTGGTTGTTGCTTATTTTTATTAAAAACCTCATGAGGCATTCTAATGGAACGGATTCGCCAATCTATTAATCCAAGAAAATAAAATAACCATGAATTCTTATCGCAAAAGCGAATAGGCACAACAGGTACTTTTGCCAGCTGAATCAATTTGAGAACACTTTCTTGCCATGGACGGTCTTCGATACTAAAATCTTTTAAAGAAAGATTTGACACTGCTCCTGCAGGGAAAAAACCTACCGGATGACCTTCCTGTAAATACATGAGTGTTTCCCGAATACCTTTAACTCCGTTACTTCTATTATCCGTATCTTTTTTGTCTTTAAGTGGCAGAACCGATATAAAATTGTCGTCCATCGTTTTGATAAGGGATAGTATTTGATTGACCATGATCTTGTAGTCAGGGCGAATCCGTACCATCAAATCTATAAGCATAATGCCGTCCAAACCGCCATAGGGATGATTTGAAATTGTTATAAAAGCGCCTTCGGGCAAGTGTTGTAATCTTTCGGCATTGCCAACACGGTAATTAACCCCCAAATCTTTCAACAATCTCTCTGAAAATTCAGCACCTCTGTAATCGTATGAATGATTATACACCTTATTAATCTTATCCATTGCAACCAAATGCAGAACTATTTTCGCCAACCGATTTCCAAATTTTCCTCTAAAAAAAGGATACTGAATTTCCAAATCCTTTATTTCAATAATATTCCTTTTCAAAACTCAATCTGTATATTTTATTATTACTTTTTATTTGAACCTAAGTTAGACTTGCCAAACTCTCTTACTATTTCAATCTATATGCAACTGAGGTTTATAACTTCTTACCGTTCAGTTTCAATAATTCCTTACCAAAAGTAAAACTTTTTAATTCACAACCAACAAATTACACAAACTATTTTTACTAGTTTCAGAAACAAAAAAGAGTACCCTTTTGGATACTCCATTTTTAACTCTTCATTATTCACTTTTCATATCAGAGACACAAGTCTTGCCTCTGTATAGGAATTTATATCACTTTCAATAATACCGGCTCTTCCCAATTGGTTAATTCGCCCGAAAGAGACAATAAAAACCTCTCCTGAAATCAATATTCCCCCAGTTGATATCAACATTCCCCCAACGGAAATCAATATTCCCTCGGTTGGGACAAGAATTCCCCCGGTTGAAATCGAGAGTGTTCAGGTTGAAATCAAGAAAAACACGGTTGATATCAAAGAAACTTTGGAAGATATCAATAAAATCACGCTTGATATCAAAGAAAACTCGGACGATATCAATAAAATCACGCCTGATATCAAAGAAAACTCGGACGATATCAATAAAATCACGCCTGATATCAAAGAAACTTCAGAAGATATCAAAGAAAACACACTTGAAATCAAAGAAAACACGGTTGGAATCGAGGAGAATCCAAAAAATATCCAAGAAATCGCGGAAGATATCCAAGAAATCATACAAGATATCAAAGAAACTTCGGAAGATATCAATAAAATCACGCTTGATATCAAAGAAACATCGGAAGATATCCAAGAAATCACGCACGATATCAAAGAAACTTCAGAAGATATCAAAGAAAACACAGGTGATATCAAAGAAAAATCCCACGATTTTAATCAAAAACAGCCCTTATTTCATCCAAACTGACATGATACACAAGACGTATAATACAACAAGTCAGATGTTTAACTTGGGGGATGAGCTCAAGTATAATAAAGAGATTGTAAAGAGTAAGTTTCGCTTTTAGCCTCAACGCAAGCAAAGCTTACCCTCCTCCTCTACAAAATAGATAGAAAATGTAATGGTTAAAGGAATTGGATTGAAAAATCATTGTTTCAATTATTCAAATAAAGTCTTTTCGACAGGCTTCAATTAACGAAAAAAGAAAATATTTGAAAAAAGAATGAAAATGTTTTGGAAAATTATTGTTTAGTAACTAAACTTGCACGCTCAAATTATTGTTTAGTAACTAAACCTTATTATGGAAAAAGAATTGAAAGAAAAGCTATTAGAAGAAGGTACTATGATTTTTGACCGAATCTTCATGAAATATGATCTTTTAAAAAAGAAACCCGTCGCTTTTGAAGGTAATATAAGTCTAAGTGCTTCACATATACACATTGTTGAAGCAATTGGTAAAGGTTATGGAAATACAGTCACAGCCTTAAGCACTCACTTTATGATAACGAAAGGCGCTGTATCACAATTTATATCAAAACTTTACACGGACGGTTACATAAAGAAAGATAAAAACGACAACAACGACAAGATTATCATTCTTTCACTAAGCGAAAAAGGTTGGGAAGCATTTAATCAATATAAAAGATATAATGAAAAAGTGTTAAGCGACTTATTGCTTTTAGAAAGTAAATATGATAAAAAAGAATTCCTTACTTTTTTAGAAATTCTCAAAGATATCGATTTGTATTTCGACCAATTTATGATAGAGAAAAAGGAAATATAGATTTTAATTAACTGTATAAGTAAGTCAATCAATAACAAATCAAAACCCGTAACATTATGAAACTAAATTTTGACAAAAAACAAATGGATATAGGCACTATTCCATTTAACTATTTACGGACATTGAGCCTTGCCGGCTCGGGAGGTGCCGAAATTAATGAATGTTTGATTGCAGCAGAAAAAATAAAAGACAATGACGCTGAAAGTTGGACAAAAGAATGGGCTGTCATTGCAGAGAAAGTGTCTAAAGCTGCTCAAGAAGCGATGCAATCCGATCAGAAGACAACAGCCCGACAAGCTTATTTACGGGCATGTAATTATTACCGAACAGCCATGTTCCCCTTACCTCCTACTGATGCTCGACTTGATAAATACTTAACGTTAAGTAGAGAACATTTTCAAAAGGCAGCAAAGCTATTTTCTCCACAGATTGAAGTGGTAGATATACCTATGGGCGATGCAAAATTACCGGCTTACTTCCTATCAGCAGGTCAACCAAATCGTCCCACACTTATTGCAATCAATGGTGGAGATTCTACCAATGAAGAACTTGTTCATTGGATTGGCTTTGCAGCAATTGAAAGAAACTGGAATTGTATCGTATTCGAAGGTCCGGGACAGTGGAGCGCCTTACAATTAAATCCGGGATTGTATTTGCAATCCGATTACGAAGTGCCGATGAAGGCAGTAGTAGATTATATTGTACAACGCAATGATGTCGATGCAAATCGAATTGCAACCATAGGATATTCTTTGGGAACACAGTTTGCCGTTCGTGCATCAGTATTTGATAAGAGAATTAGTGCCTGCATTTGCAGCGGCGGTGTGATAGTAGATGTATATGAAGCCTGGCATGCTGTATGGCCTCTTATTCTTCAAAAAGCCCCGGCAAATGTTTTTAATTTTGTTTTCGGTACATTTGAAAAACTAAGTCCGCAGCTCCGAGGACTAACCAATCGTTTTAGAGCCATGATGGGTATTACCAAACCATACGACATTATTGAAGCTTGGCGGCCATTTAACATTAAAGGTCTAGCGTCCAAAATGGAATGTCCCTTATTATTATTACTTGGTGAAGCAGAATATGCACAAAGTAATGAAAAAGTAGCGATGAGTATGTTGCGTTTCATCAATGAGCTCACAAGTCCTTTATTTATTCATGAATTCCCATTTGAAGATGGATGGGCAGCCAGTCATTGTCAGATTGGAGCCTTAAGTTCAGCCCAGGCAGTTATTTTCGATTGGCTTGAAAAAGTAGTCAATAAAAAAGAGGGAGCATTAGAATCAGGCAAACCCTTTGACTGGAGGGTAATAAATAAATATCTTAAGAACGATGAAATACGTGAACTGCAAAAAAGCATTCGTGTTAAGACAGTATAACTCCACATACCACAAGAGTACATAAGGATCTTCTTTGCCCCTTGCACTTTTAACACCCCTGCCATTCCAAAGAAAGGGGCAATATTCGGATAATGGTAATCTTATTTAAATCTTATTTAACTATTCCTTTTTAAATCTTGTATAGTTTTTGCAAAAACTGTATTAATCGTTATTTTATTATTAACTTTTTAAATAAAAATGAAAATGAAAAAATTAACATTATTATTAGTAGCATCAGGCATGGGATTAGCATTGTTAGCACAAGGACCCGGAGTACAAAAAACGAATATTAAAAATCATCCTCGGGTAAATGAAGTAAATAGTCGTATTGACAATAAGGAAAAAAGGATTAACAGAGAAGAGAGAGAAGGAAAAATATCAAAACGACAAGCAAAAGCAGATAAAAGGAATCTTAGAGCCATCAATCATGAAAAAAGAGATATGAGAAGAACAGATGGTGGCCATTTAACTAAACATGATCAGAAAGCTTTGAATCATCAGTTAAATGAAAACAGATAGTAAGCATATTAAACAATAATATCTTCTTATCCCGTAAAAAAAATCTCAATTATTTCAAATAACTAATTGAGATTTTTTTTAGTACACTCCTGAATGGAATGTGTTGGAAAGAGACCTCCTTCATCCCCTCCAAAAGAGGGGGTGTTATTCGGATAGCATCATTGTTTTTAGTCCCTCCCTTGGACGGTTTGGGAACGTAATATACAGAGGATAAAGTAGTGAATTATGCTTAGAAACATTATTACATAGGTATCCGAACCTAAAACTATTCTTTATATTTGTGAACATTTGTTTTACTGTATTTAACTTTTTGCAGCAGCTTAAAATTATATTTTCATAGTTTTTCAACTTATTAACCCCAACCAAAAATCAAAAACAAAATGAAAAAATTATCTTTCTTTATTATCGCAAGTCTGTTACTTGTCACCTCATGTAAAAAAGACGATGCAGCTACCGATCCTTCTGCTGCAACATCAGATGATGCTGCACAAATTGTAGGTGAAACCTTAGCTTCTAATGGCGGTGGTGCTACGGCAGCAATGACTGGTTCTTTAGCTGCCTCAGGCTCAGCAAGTGTGATTTCAGGTTTAAGAAGCGCTTCAACTTCGCCAACCAGTGGCACGCATCTTAAAGATACTACAATTACTGTGACCACTCCTGCCGGAGCACTTGCAACAGTTAATTTTACTTCTACTTTAACTTTAACAAAAGCAACAAACGATTCAAGTCTAACGGCTACTCATACTTACAACGGAACCGTTGATGCCCCTCTTTATACGGCAGCTCATAGTGGAACAGGCACCTATACCTTTACTAATTTAGGAACACTTGTAGGTACTACATTCCACCCCGATTCAATTTGGACTATGAATGGAGGATATACCAGAACCGGAACTCATACTATAAAATTGTCGAATAAAACCATGCATCATACCACCAATGCAACATTCACAAATGTATTGATGAATAGATTGACTCGTACTATCAAAAGCGGTACAGGATCTTTTACAATTACAGGTTATGCCGGAACTGATCCAACAAAAAAGACTTTTAGTTATGCCGGAACTCTTACTTTTGATAATAATACTAGTGCTACTGTTATTATTGGAGGAAAATCTTATTTAATTAGATTATTAGATGGAAATGTAACTCCAAAATAATTAGCTTAAAAAAACTATTCAAGAAAGCACCTTTTCACGAAGGTGCTTTTCTTTTTTTATCCACATCCCTTCTGCTTTTTTATTACTGAATAAAAATGAACTTTCATCTTAAGAGTGGGCTCTCTTAGATAAAACTATCTGACCGCCCCCTGCCCCCTCCTCCTTCGGCTGCCATTTCGACTACGCTCAATGCAAGTCTCAGGAACCTAAGGAGGAGGTGAAAACAATGATAATAGAATGGAAGTGTTTTAGCCCCCTTGACCTTCCACCAACAGGCGGAAGACTTTGCACGCCAAGCCGAAGAAGCCTACCGCAAGCGTGATGTGCTACTGGCAGAAATAAACGAATCTATCAAAGCCAGCCGCGACCTGCTACTGGGCGTGTATCGCGACAACCCCCAAAATTCTTGGCGAATGGAGCTTTGAGGTAAACGATACCCCAAAGGCAGCTAAGAAAAGCGAAGCGAAATAAAACAGCTCAATTCCTCCGATGACTCAAAGTCATCGGAGGAATCTATACCATTGATAATTAGGTATTCCTGTGTTTAATTATGCTAAAAGCCATCCCAAAATCCCCTAAAGGGGGACTTTGGCTAGTACAAACTTCGTGTTATTGCTTATATTTTAGTCTTATAACAGGAGCCTTAGATGAAAAATAACCATTTCAGCACAACAACAAAGTCCCCTTTAGGGGGTTGGGGTAGTTTTACTTTACATTCTCAAAAATACACACTCTAACACTTCAATTGAACATTTTTTATAGAAAAACATCTATGACAAGGATTAATTAATATATTTGCAAAAATTAAGACACAATCTATGAATAAATTAGCTTTATTATCAGCAATGATTATGCTGCTTATAAGTGCAAGCGCATTTGCCCAAACTCAAGCAACGGTAACTTATAGCGGAGGCTCCGATGTTTCGGGCAGTAAAACTATCGGTACACAATCATTCACCTCATGGCATACTTGGGGCGGTGCCAGTGCAAGCAATTTTGGTTCAATTACCGTTACTGGCAACTGTACCATAACCCTATATGCAGGTGTAAGTGCAACAAATACCAGTGCACGGAATTTCTCGGTTGTGGGTAGCACTTTTAGCCAAACACAAAGTAACAACAGCACACAAGGCGTAGATTATGCTTACACCGGAGGTGCTGGCACTGTGAAAATTACGCCAGTAGGCGGTGGCGGTGTGATTTATGGTGTGTTTGTAACTTATCCAGTTCCGCCAACTCCAGTTCTAAAACCCACACTTTCAGATACTACATTAAGCGGTTTTACTACAAAAGTTGGAGTAGCAAGTGCCAATAAGTCGTTTACTATATCTGGGCAGATAAATATTGGCAGCTCAACACTCTCTATTACGGTTCCTGCCGGTTATGAAATCTCAATAGGATATGCTTATTTTTCTGCACCACTAAACATTACAGCAAATGCAGACGGCACGATTCCCACTACTACAATCTCTGTCCGTCTGCAAGCCTCTCAAACAGCCAATCCATCTGTTGCAGGAAATATAGAAATTGTTAGTTCTTACCTAGTTGCTAATGACAACAAAGTAAAAAGAACCGTCGCCTTGAGCGGTAGTGTTGTTCCTCTAACTTTGGAAGATGGATTAATCGCTAAATTTTTATTTAGTGGAAATATTAAAGATTCAAGTACATATAATCATACAGTATATGATATAAATGGAAATACCAGCTTTAAAGCAGACAGATTTGGTAGCGCAGGGAAAGCTCTTAATATTACTAATACTGGGGGTACACCTATCGCAATACAAATTGCATATAATCCAGTTTTTTATACATATTCGGTTGCAGCAGAATATTCTGTTAGTTGTTGGATCTACTCCGGACAGTTATCATATCAAGGAGATAATTATATCTTGTGTCAAAAATATGTGCCTTCTCAGTGGCTTTCAACCGCTATGCCTGATTATGATTTGAGCTATGGCTGTACGAGTGATTATTGGCTAAAGAATACACCTAATTATGGTCTTGTAGCTGGCCCTAATTATTTGAATTGTGATAAATTCCCTTGGAATAGGATTAATCTAATGATTGATCAGACTTGGAATCATTATGTGGTTACACGCAAAGATAGTATTACTAAATTCTATATGAATGGGGATAGCGTATTTCAATATAAAGATACAGGTCGCCATCTTGAAACTTGTTATGCAGACATGAATGTCTGGTTTATGTTTTGGCCAGGAAATGGTTCTGATTCTCGCCTAGATGACGCTTTTTTGTATAATAGAAAACTGACAGACACTGAGGTGAAGTTGTTGTTTGGCAATTATAAGAATCCAGTGACAAACTTGTCGGAGAAAAAAGCAAATACAGCTGCCTATAAAGTGGTAAATAATGAATTGATATTTGACCAAACCTATAAAAAGATAGAGCTAATGGATATAAGCGGTCGCAAGTTGTTATCGCTAAACAATGCTAGCAAGGTTCAGTTGCAAAGCATCCCATCTAATGTGTTGCTAGTTGGTTTATATCAAGACAATAAAGCCACAAAGTTTATTAAAATCGTAAAACCCTGATGAGAGGCTTTGACTACAATTAGATACACCACCGTGCGCGAATCCTTTCGCGTTCGTAATAAGAATACCAGAGCCGATGAAATTGTATTCATCGGCTCTGTTGTTTATTATAAGAGAATAGCTGATTACTTTAGCTCGATTATTAAGAGAAAAGTTTAATTTTGTAGCATGTGCATAAAACTCTACAGAAAGAATACAGTTAAACAATAGAGAAAATCAGACAGTTATATGCCACAGCCTTCGGACAGTTTATGCGCTGTGCGTTCTGGCGAGCGATCCCGATTCTCGGGATCACACGATGCCATAACGGCAAGCGTTGGGCAAGCATAAAAAACGACAACTAAGCATTAGAAATGAGTCATAAATTCGTAATTTTGAACTTTGAGATTTGAAAAAATATGAAAAATATAGATAAAGAAAGTTTAGAAAATGCTTATCGCCTATTTGAAACAGCCGACATTGACAAAATCGAAGTTGGTACAACAAAAGGGTTACAACAAATACATCAATATTTGTTTAACGGATTGTATGATTTTGCAGGACAAATACGAAAAAAAAACATATCGAAAGGCGGCTTTAGATTTGCAAATGCTTTGTATATAAACGAGGTCTTGATAAAAGTTGAACAAATGCCGGAAAATACTTTTGAAGAAATAATTGCCAAATATGTAGAAATGAATATTGTTCACCCTTTTATGGAAGGCAATGGAAGAACTATGCGCATATGGCTGGATTTACTTCTAAAAAAGAAACTTAATAAATTGGTAAACTGGCAGTTTGTAGACAAAACACTTTACCTACAAGCAATGGAAAGAAGTCCCGTTAATGATTTAGAATTAAGAACATTGCTTTCATCTAACCTGACGGATGAAGTTAACAACAGAGAAGTTATTTTTAAAGGCATTGAGCAATCCTATTATTATGAAGGATATGAGAAGAATGATGATAAATAATGCTCAACAATAGTTTCTAATATAGAAGCAAAAAATAATTACAGATGTTAACCGGCTTTACCTATGACCTTTTTGGCAATTTCTGATGGTGCCACTTTGCTTGAATACAAATTCGCATAAGCCCGGGTAAACTCTGCTCCATAAAAGACTATCATTGAAGAATATGAAACCCATAGCATAATTAGTATTATGGATTCGGCTGCACCGTATCCTGTACCGGGTTTTAATTTACCAAAATATAAGCCCAGACAAAATTTTCCAATTTCAAACAAAAATGCAGTAACCACTGCGCCAATCCATACATGCTTCCATTTAATTTTTGCATCTGGAAATATTTTAAACATAAGTGCGAACAAAACTGCGAGAATGAATAAAGATATAATGGAATTGAGCACTTGCAGCACTATGGCAAAGGTCTCGGAGAAATGCCCCGATAGCCAATTGCCAAAAGCTGATAAAGTTGCTGAAATTACAAGAGATACTATCAATATAAATGCAACAGAAACTATTATTCCGAAAGAAAGAAATCTAACTTTGATGATATTCCATATGCCTGATTTTGATACATCGATTTTAACTTCCCAAATGTTATTGAGAGACTTTTGGAATTGAGCAAAAACTCCTGTAGCACCAAATATGATGGTAACCACACCGACTACAGTTGCCCAAATGGAAGTACTGTTATTACTTGCCTTTTCAATCATGATTTTAATTTGTTGGGCAGTGTCTGCACCCAACACGGATGAGATTTGATCTGTTACATGAATATTAGCTACATCGCGACCAAAAAAATACCCGGCAAGGGTTGTAATCACTACAAGTAAGCCCGGTAATGAAAAAATAGAATAATAAGCAATCACTGCACTTTCGCGAAACGGGTCTTTTGACCACCATTTATTAAAAGCTGTTTTTGTAATGCCGTATATATTTTTCAAATTTGTTTTAATCATCATTCATAAAATCATTAAATCAATATTAAAATGAGAAAAGTAATTTTTCAAAGTTCATAAACTGCTAAATAAAAGGTAATGGCTTATTTTTTCTTATCTTCCTTCTTTTTGTCCGGTGAGAAAATTTTCTGGATAATGTTTTTCTTATCTTCAGGCTTAGCCGAGTTAACTGAATTGATATTTATTTCGTTGTCAATACTTGGCATAAGTGCTTGTATGAAGGCATTTCGCAGAACTTCCCATAAAACATCAAGGGTATTAGTCTGTGGATCATTGTAATTACCTTTTATTGTAATCTTGGTTGCAAACTGGTCTTTATTCTGATTTTTAAAAACGAAACCTGCTGTGCCTACAAGAGATTCCCACATTAAATGGAAAAAACTATCGTGCCTATCCTTTGGACCCAATACTTTCAAATCAGTAATGATGGGCTTAACATAACCTACAAATTGACCATTTTTAGCAGCCATTTCTGTATATAAGCTAAATGTTCCTCTGTCCACATCAAATTTCCCATAAGCTCTTAAAAAATCATTTAATAAAACAAGATTTGTGTTTCTTACTTCTGCTTTCAGGACAAATTTTGCATTAGGAGCTAACGCATTCAATTTCATATTAAAGTTTAAAGTACCTTCATAAACTGATGCCTGAGCGTTAACCGTAGAAGGTAGTTCTACTTTGTTATCGGTAACATTGGTGAGGTTTAATGCAAGGATATGGGTATGCTTTAATGATACATCTACCTTTGGTTTGGAGGTATTGTCGACATAATGGATGGCACCATCATTCGCTTCAAAACGATTTACTTTTAATGGCATAAAAGCTTTCAGTAGTTTTCTGAAACTAGTAGTGTCTTTCTTAACTACTGACAATTCTGTTTTATCTTTTGTGAAAACCAATTCGGACGAATCAAAAATGAGCTTACCAACAAGGGAACCATGAAAGAGTGCTCCCCATTCCAATGATAAATCAATATCGCGCGATTTAAAAAAATCGGTTTGATTTTTTGAAACCGGATCAACTTTGTTTAAATAAATATGATTGATAATATAGGCTCCCCGATAAATGGATAAATCAATATCATCAATATGTCCATAATAGCCTTTCACATTAGCCAGTGTTTTATTCGCATAATGCAATACTACATAAGGTAAAATAAGCCGAATGGTAATTAGCAGGATTGCGACACCAATAAGGATTATATATTTCTTTTTCATATGTCTATAATTTGTTTTTTAATTGCCTCATGGAACTCGCCAATAGTCATGCTCCTGTGTGTCGAAGCGTTCGGCACGACTCGTTTCATGTCAGGCTCGATTTACTTATTCAATATTTGTTATTATACTACAAATGTCAATACCTTTTAACTGAAAAGTGTTACACTATTTTTGAAATATGTTATATCATTCATATAATATTTGTTTTGGAGGTGTTGGGAAAGTCAGAAATATTCAAGAATTAGTATCTATTTTATTGTTTTGCTTTTGTAGACAAATTATTGTAATTTCACTTTCAATTATTCCCTGCTCGCTCGCGATTGTATCGCGTGATAAAATAAGCTTAGAAGAATAGAAAATTTAGTTAACAGTTAGCCACACGATGCAATCGTGCGGGAGCAATGACAATAGTAAGATTATATAAATTTTAGTGATTAACTATGAAAACAAAAAAATCAACGAGTGGTGCAAAAGATTTTCCTATCGTGTGTGTAGGAGGTTCGGCAGGCGGTCTCGATGCCTATACCCGATTGTTAAAGAATATGCCTGCTGATATGGGTATTGCTATTGTTATCGTTAATCATTTGAGAACAGTAGCTACAATGCTTCACGAGATTCTACCCCGCTATACTGATATGCCTGTTGAACTGATCACTGAAAAGCTTGATATTCGACCTAATCATGTGTTTATAATTCCGGAACAACGCGACTTGCATGTTCTTAATGATGAGTTTCGCTTAAAACCAATATCAAAACCAAGAGGATGGCCTGATGTGATTACAGTATTTTTACGTTCAATAACGAAACATTGGGACGGCAAACTTATTGCCGTTATTGTTTCCGGCTATGATGGTGATGGTGCAGAAGCGTTGTGTGGCATTAAAGAAGTTGGGGGAATTACCATTGCACAAAAGCCTGATACTGCTATTCAGCCCGATATGCCTAATAGTGCAATAGCAAGTGGGTGTATTGATTATATTCTTTCACCGGAGGATATCGCAAAAAAAATTATACAAATAGCAAGTGAAAGTTAGCTGTGTTATTATAAAAATGGGTGAATATCTTATTTGTTTGGGAGCTATTAGATAAAGACGTACTTCGAACTCCTCACTAAACTTATACCCAACGTTAACAAGTTCATTTTTTAAATATCTTTAGTCCGAATAAACCGGCGTACTTATACAGAAAGAGAGCGCACTATCAATACGATAGTGCGCTCTCTTTCTGTTTTAAAGAAGGATTTTACTGAGTTTTATTTTCAACTCCTCACATTATGTATTAATCTGTGAATTATGTAAGTTCTTTCAAAAAACATATAATACTTATTTCAGTAAAGCTGTTTAAGTTTGTAACAACATATATGTATTTACTTAGAGCTAGTTAAGACATACATTTATCAACTTGCATCATACTAAAAGAATATGTCTAACGAATTTCTCTTTTATATTAGCCACTATGGTTATTTAGCCGTTTTTATATTTGTTTTTTTGCAGGATGTAGGTTTTCCTATACCTATTCCAAATGAATTTGTTCTTATTTTTTGTGGTTCTATAGCATTTACGGGCACTCTTCACTTGTTACTTATTATTCTCTGTGCAATAAGTGGGGATTTATTGGCTGCCTCAGTCTTGTATTTTGTATTTTATTTATTTGGCAGTTTTATAATGCACAATAATTCCCGTTGGGTACCTATTTCACAACATACGATTATAAATCTGGCAAAGAAAATAGAACAGTATGGAATAACAGCGGTAGTTATAAGTCGTCTTTTACCCTTTATTCGTGGCTATGTGGCTGTGATTTGCGGTATTTTGCATTTCAAGCCTCAACAATATGGCTTTATTATTTTTACTACCGCTGTGCTATGGAGTTCTTTTTACATAGTAGCCGGATATTATCTTGGTCCTTATTTGAATCATATATTCGAACATATGGATCAATTTAAGTATGTGGTTTATGGGGTTGTTGCAATTGCTGTAATAACATTAGTCATTCGCATTCGCATTGTCATTAATAAAAGACAACTCTCAAAGAATAATAAACCGATAATAAAATGAAAATACATGTAATTTCAGAAACCGCATTTATGGTTAAAGGTAATGGTGTTCATACCGCATTTATGGATTTGGTAGAGCTATTGAAATCAAAAAAAGATATCGAAGTAGTGGTCAATAATGAGGGCACAGGCGATGTCCTCCACAGTCATACCTATGGTCCGTATTATTTTCTAAAGGGATTGCGATACAAACATAAACGGGTGCTAACAGTACATGTTATTCCTGATTCTATCAAAGGTTCGTTACCGGCATGGCACATATGGATGCCCCTTGTAAAATGGTATGTTAAGCAAGTATTTTCGTATGCCGATGTTTGTATTGCTATTTCACCTAGAGTGGAGGAAGCTATTATTGAAAGTGGTGCACACACACATATCGAACGGATTTATAATCCGATTTCGGTAGAGAAATTTTTACGCACACCCGAAAAACGCAAACTTGGCAGAGAACTGTTGGGATTGAAGGAAGATGAATTTGTGGTGCTCGGCGTAGGCCAATTGGAACCTCGCAAGGGCGTGGAAGATTTTATAGATGTGGCTAAAGCTGTCAGCGAGGCAAGATTCGTATGGGTTGGTGGTCGTCCGTTTGGTCGGTTTACTGAAGGGATTGCTCGCATTGACAAACGGATTGAAGATAGCAAAGGAACTAATATTCAATTTGCAGGAATGCTTGATCTCGACCAGATGCCACTTATGTATGCGGCTGCCGACATGATGCTTTTTCCCTCTTATCAGGAGAATTGCCCTTTAGCTCCGATTGAAGCAGCTGCCTGTGGAATGCCCGTGATATATAGAGATATAAAGGAATATCAATCTTTGTACGAACATCCTTATCTTAAAGCTTCCTCCACCGAAGAGTTTATTGAACTTACACATAAGATGATTTCAGATAAGGATTTCTTTGAACAAGGTAAATCCATATCCAACATACTGATTACACAATTTGATAAGAAAGTAGTGCGCGAAAAATTGCTTCGTATTTATAAAAAGTTGTACAACTACTATCCAAAGAAGTCCAATGAAAAAACAGTTGTTTTTTCGTAACTGTTAGTAAAAAAGATGATGTACCAGACTATTGTTCATTTAGATACCATCATTTAATGATATCTAAATAAAAAAACTTTATATTTGAAAACAAAATGATGTATTAACCAAATAAAACTTAGAAAAATGGATAAGAATAATCTAATAAAAAACTACAGTAATGGTGAAATTACTGTAGTTTGGCAAAATGCTAAATGTATCCGTTCAGGTAATTGTGTAAGAAATAGTCCTGATGTATTTAAACCTAGAGATAGACCTTGGATAAAATTAGAAAACTCTTCAACAGAGAAAATAATAGAAACTGTTAATAAATGTCCTTCTGGAGCATTAAGCTATTATCTAAATAAATAAAGTATAACAAAAGGAAAGCGTATCGCACTTACTCATCCCGACCCTTCGGGATAGGGCACTGTTATCGGATGACGCCTCCCCTATACTGAAATTATCGGGAACGCCCCACGATGTCAGACCCTTGACCTTTATAACTAAAATTTAAATATGATTACCATTATTAAATTAATTTTTATTTCTGCCATAATTTGTGCATTAAGTGGATTTATCATTAGACTTTTGGCGAAAAAAAACTGGATAGTTAAGGATAATCCCGTTAGTAAAGAAAACTTGATAAATTTGGGAGACAAATTGATGTTCTATGCTACAATAGTTTTTGTAGTTGGAGCAATATATACACTGCTTAATAAATAAAGTACTGGCGATACCATGTATAAAATATGAGGGTACTTGTAGCTTGCATAGATTCTCCCCCTTTCTAATGGGATTTACTTAGGTCGTGATGTCTAAATGCAACTACAAAACACTAAATAAAAAAAGAGAAGCAAAAGCTTCTCTTTTTTTATTTAGTGTTAATCTTTTATACATCTTATAGACCTTGAATAATACAATGTTCCCAAATGTGTATCTAAGGAAATACTATTCAACTCTATCGTGAAAAATGATCCACATAGAACCCCATTATAATACCCTACATCAGTACTCCACCATTTGCCTGCATGATTTGTCGTTGAACAAGCTTCCGGTATTGAGTTAAATCCACTCGAATTTGTTGCTCCAACATTTGTAATGCCTGGAATCACAACTATAGATTTCATTTTTCCACCGGCAACAGACGTCCCACCAAGATTTGTAGCTAAGGTATTCCATTCTGCGTCACTTGGCACATGCCATCCAGTTGGAGCTAATTTACCGGTAGTAACAGTGTAATAATTGTATAACATGCCAAAGGTTGTTTTATATAAAGTAGTATTAACCGGCCATCCACAAACATCTGATGTAGTAGGAGTATTCATATCAGAGCTAGATACCATCGGTATTGTTGTACCATCCTTATAATGTGTTACTCTTAAATTCTCAGCCATCCAAGTTTGATTGCCAATTTTCACCACCGGATAAACATTTCCATCTATGTCAATAACACCATCTTGAGTGGTAAATGTGATTACATTTCCGTAACTTGTACCTTTAGCGTTAATTGCATATGTTCTAGCATAATAGTTTGTATTTGGTTGAAGTCCTGTTATTTTAGCTGTAAATGAAGTGACATTATCTGTATTTGTTATTTTATTATTATCAATTGTTGGATTGTTTTGTATACTCCAACAAATACCTTTCTCAGTGACCGGACTACCTCCATCAGAAAGAATTTGTCCAGATACTTTTGATGTTGTAATGTCAATGCTATCAACTGTTCCAAGCAAATTAATAATACCATCTCTTGTTGTAAATGACAGAACACTTCCATAACTTGTACCTTTCGCATTAGTCGCAAAGGCCTTTACATAATAAGTTACATTTGGTTGAAGGCCTTGTATATTGATTGAGAATGATGTTGCGCTTTCAGCATTTGTAACTTTATTATTGTTAATTGTTGGATTGATATCTGTACTCCAACAAACGCCTTTCTCAATGATTGGACTACCACCATCAGAAATAATCTCAACAGATACGGTCGCTGTTGAGATACTTGTAGCATTAGCTGTTATAGTATTTACTGTAGGTACTTTTGTAAGTACTTTGTCGTTCGGATCTTTACTACATGCTGCAAAAACAAGTAATAATCCGAATGTGAATAAAATGCTAGTTTTCATAATTTTGTTTTTTAATTTTGTTTCTGAATTATTTAATCAATGAACTTTTAATTATATGAGTTCAAAAACGAGAAAGGTTGCAGTTTTTAATGTTAAACAAAGTTAATATGTGTACAATTAATAATTTAGTAATTGGTGTTTTGCTGCTATTCTAAATAAAAAATTCCAATAGAAAATCCAAATCCAATGTCGAAGGTTGAATTGGAGCTTGTTTCTGTTGCATAGAATGGTTTGTATGGGCTTATAATATGAATTATTCCATTGTAAGCAGTATTTGATTCTACACTGTTGCGCCAACCAAAATAAATGCTTGGTGAGAGTTTAATGCCCCAATGTTTATTAAACTTGTATTCAACATTCAATCGCAAATGGTTATTATTCTGTATTTTATATTTTGACTGGAGTGGGTAATACCATAAACTAATAATGTCCGGCGAAAGAATAATATGTGGAGAAATTATTATCCTTCGGCCTAATCCAAAACCTCCTATTATAGGATTTGAAGGATTGAAATTCATTCCCAAAGAAAATAAAATGTAGTTTGATTTATATTCGATATCAGATTGAACACATAAATGTTGGTAATCGCCATATGAAATGGAAGATTCTGTAAAAAAGGTAAGATGAGTTTCTTTTTTCTCATCAATATTCGTTCTCTTAGAAGTTTCGTTATTCTTTAATTGATTAAGCAGGGAATCATATTGAATCTTCGATAAAGTTATTGAATTAGGGTCTTTTCGTACTTTTAATGTATCTACATTAAAAATTGTGTCAGTATCTAACACATATAATGTATCCTTATTTTGATGATCAGCCTTTTGAGCAGAAATATTACTACTGAGGGTTAGAAAAAATAAAACTATAAGTAATTGATAGATCTTTTTCATCATTTTTTAAGAGATGTCTTCTTTTTTATTAATGTTTTTTGTCAAAGCTGAATAGATAAGACTTCCCTATAAAAGGTTGAGTTGTATCATTTATCTTTGCTATTTCGAGTGTAAAAGTATTGTTTTTTTTTACAAATTAACTTTCTTTTCAGACTTAGAAATGATTTAGATCAAGAAGAATAATTTATTATCTATTTATAGAGTGAAAAGTAACAATTTTTCTTTTGTATCCATAGTGTTAGTTAAGTGTACTTGGAAATGAATGTTACCACTAAGAATTGTCATTAAAATTCCTTATTTTAAATT